>Ga0134103_1002747_pt1 | contig 12956 bp, 20 predicted proteins | sample 14_taG_2_FD_94445 | JGI IMG/M metagenome (GOLD analysis project Ga0134103, IMG submission 94445) | Switchgrass degrading microbial communities from high solid loading bioreactors in New Hampshire, USA - 14_58_20_212_A1 metaG | ecosystem: Engineered > Bioreactor > Semi-continuous > Anaerobic >...
ACGAACATTGCCGTAACGCTGAATGGGTGAATGGTAAGTGCAGAGGACATCGGATAAGCCCATACACTTATGAGGTTTTAGTACAGTGCAAGAATTGCAAGGATTTTGAGGAATACAAGGAGGTTGAATAACGTGAGGTTGACGGATGAGAAAATTGCGGACGTCAAAGAATATCTTAATCGCAGTATCAAAGTTACAGCGTCGTCACTCATTCCTCAATTATCAAAATATGGTCTTGACTTGATAGACACCATCGAAGCCTTGCAGCAGGAGAATGAAAGGTTAAACGCTGCATTGGACAAGGCGGTAGATATGATAGGAGAAAGTAGATGTCCAACAGATTATCGTTTGCGTAAATGTAGCGATTATGAAACTTGTTTGCATTGCTGGAAAGATTGGCTGTTGGGAGGGAAGGAAGATGATTGAGAGGTTGACAAAACGAAACAGCAACGGAGATGTAGCTTCGCACGTTGACCCCCAAAAACGGTATATGCTATTTGTTAACCGCCTTGCCGCATACGAGGACAGTGGATTGTCGCCGGAAGATGTGGAGGCCTTACGGCGAGAGAATGAGCGGTACAAATCCGTGCTGAAAAAGGCGAGTGAGGCGTTAAAAGAATGTGCGGAAATATTGATGAATTGGAGGGATCGGAATGGGAGCGGTGAAAACGAATAGGCAGTTATATATCGAAAGTTGGGATATGAACGGCCAATTGTGTAGATTTAAAAAGAGGATAAAAATGGAAAAGAAAATATTTCAAGAGCGGGACATGCCTTATTTTGGCGAATTCAATAACCGCCGCAAGATGGCGGGATTGCCGCTTATAAGGAGGGTTTCGAGTTGAAAAAGATAAGGCAAAAACAGATTGACATAGTGAAAAGGTTTGTAAAATCGTATTGCCCGTATTACACAGGCAACCCAACAGCGATCAATTACGCCGGATGAGAAAAGTATCAGAATGTGGGGTGTGAATCGTGAGTATGAGATGGACGGAAGAGCAATACACAGAATACCTACGCAAGAATAACAAACTGCCGGGGCAGGGGCTTATCTTAACGCCGGTCAAGAAGTCAAAATACAATGCCAACAGGGTACAAGTTGATGGAATCCTGTTTGACAGCCAGCTCGAGGCAGATTATTACAGTAACTTAAAGCTGCAGTTGAAAATTGGCACAATAAGAGGTTTTTGTCGGCAGCCGGAATTTGTGTTGCAGGAAGGTTTTGGCGATGTTAGACCAATCACATACAGGGCAGATTTTATTGTGTTTAATCTTGATGGTACAGCAGAAATCATCGACACAAAGGGATTTGAGACGCAGGAGTTTAGGCGGACCAGGAAGATGTTTGCTGCGAAGTTTCCGGGATTGGAGCTGAAGATTGAAAAGAATGCGGAATGAACAGGAGTTGTGGGGTTGAGGCGAGCGCTGATTTTACGAAAGTGGAGGTTAAGATGTTAGAAGTAAATAGGGTCTACAACATGGACTGCTTGGAAGGCTTAAAGCAGTTAGATGACAATTCAATAAATTGTTGCGTAACCTCTCCACCTTATTGGGGATTGCGTGATTATGGTGTTGAAGGACAACTCGGACTTGAATCCACGCCCGAAGAATACGTTTCGAAAATTGTTGAGGTTTTCAGAGAAGTTAAAAGGGTGTTGCGTAAAGACGGAACGCTATGGCTGAATTTAGGGGATAGTTATTATAACTACCGTCCAGGCAAAGGACAGGCTCTTGTAAAACAGACTGTATCAAAAACAAAGCAAGACTTACCAGACACATGTCCCAGACGGGGAAATAAATTGGTAGGTCTGAAAGAAAAAGATTTAGTTGGCATCCCGTGGATGGTAGCCTTTGCTCTTCGTGCTGATGGTTGGTATCTGAGACAAGACATTATATGGCATAAACCAAATCCGATGCCGGAAAGCGTGACAGATAGATGCACAAAGTCACACGAATACATATTCCTGTTAGCGAAGTCAGCACAATACTATTATGACAACGAAGCGATAAAGGAAAAAGCCGTAAGTGGCACAGACGTAGGAATATTGAGAAGCAAGAAACAGGCAACGTGTAATCACCCTTCGATATTAAAAAGGCAAAAAGAAAACATTGATAGCAGAACAGCGGGGGACGGTAACCGCAATAAGCGTTCTGTATGGACAGTTTCCACCAAGCCCTTCCCCGAAGCCCACTTTGCAGTATTCCCTCCGGCACTAATAGAACCTTGCATATTAGCCGGTTGTCCGGTGGAGGGAGTAGTATTAGACCCATTCATGGGGAGTGGTACAACAGGTATGGTGGCAGCTATGCATCAACGTAATTTTATAGGCTTTGAATTGAACCCGGAATATTGCAAGATGGCAGAAAAAAGAATTGAGCCGTATTTAATGCAGCAAACAATATTTGATTTGCAAAAGTTGTGGGGTTAGGAGGGGGATTATATGACACCAGAACAATTTGAAAACTTAAGAGATGAATTTTTAGTACACGAAGCTAGAATACTGAACTGGAAGCGAGGCGAGTATTCGTCTAACGAGGATAGGCTGCAAAACTTCCGCGAAGTGGCGGCTTTTATGGGTTTGCGACCGGCGGAGGTGGCACTGACGTATTTGATGAAACACATACAAAGCATAACCTTGGCGGTACGGTATGGAAAATACTCTTGGACCTGGACCACAGAAGGCGGCGAAGGATTGAAACAGAGAATTGCCGATGCACGGAATTATTTGCTCCTGCTGGCAGCTTGTCTGGAGGAGGAAAATAAATAAAAAAAACAGGTTATTTGGAGGTAAACAGCGGTAGATATGAGATTTAGTAAAGACGATCCTATGTATTACAAAATTAAAATTCAAGAATTAATTAAACAAGCTAGAGAAGAAGGATTAGATGTTACGCTAGATCCACAGTTTGGCATTAAATTCGCAGATAATCAAACAGGTGAAGTAACGATAGCTGTAGTGTCAGACTAATGTTATTGGACATTGTGTCCTAACTATAAAGGACTATGATGAAAAACAAAAGTTTGAAAGCAATAAAAAAAGGGCTCTCGCCCCATCAAACACCAGTTCTATTATACACAAAAATGGAACAAATTACAAGAGAGGGCGGGGTTGAAATGGCAAAATCGGCAATATCAAAAGAGGTATTGAATATCATCAGGAAATCCGTAGACGAGGCTGTGAAAAAATCCGTGGATGCCATCATTCGGGCGAACAAAGAATTTGAGGCGGGGCAGCGGAACTACTTCAAGGAGACGGAGCGGCTGCTGTATTCGCTGCCTGCGCTACAACTGAAGGTTGCCCAGGACGAAGAGGACCTAAAAAACGGCCTTGTTTTACCGCCGGAGAAATCCCGTGACATAGTCAAGCCATCTCAAGGGGGATATAGGATGCATGACCCAGAGGCAAGGGAAGAAAGGTATATTGCAGAGCGTAAGGAGAGCATGGAGCGTACCAAAAGGGAGATACAGCGGATAGAGCGGGCGCTGGAGACGATACAGGATGACGAATATTATGATATTATTCCGATGAAATACTGGGACCTTATGCAACCAGCGCAGATTGCGGAGGCGCTACATTGTGATGAGAGGACGTACCGGCGGCACAAGAACAGACTAGTAAACAAGCTTAAGGTCGTACTTTTCGGGGCAGATGCTCTATAAAGAAGGGGTGAGGTTAATATGCCAAAAGGTAATTATGCAGTTATTTCTGAGGCCATATGCGACTGGATGAAGCACAATGCACAGCAGTATCCGATGAAGGAAGTTATATCGCAGATCGTCGACATCCCTGAGAGCGTTAATTTTGCCGACTGCAAGAAGCTGGCCTATAAAAAGCTCGAGAAGGCCGGATACATAACTTGAATATGTGAACTCTGCAACCGCCAGGGTTATTGATTTCAAACCACCGGCAGGGATAGGTGAGAAGATCGCCAATAAATTGCTGGGCCTTCCTGAGGAACCGGATGAACCAGCGGATCGCAACTATTTGGCTGCGACAGTTATTTTCGTTTTACTGATTATGGTTCTTTTCTGGCTTACGGACCTGAGAAAAAGCAGGGTAAAGGGATATTCCTGTTGAATGAGACTGTCAACAAAAAAGCCTGCGAAGATATCGGGAAAATAATTGAAGCGCTGGCTGGGTATCCGTCTGCAGAAAGGCTTCTGGTTAAGGTTCATATTAGTGTTGTTGAATAGGAGGGGATCATCGTGATTGCTACACTTCAATGGTTTCTTTTTATTGCTGCAGTTCTTTCTTTTTTAGGATTTATAGGTGATACGAGCAACGATTCTAAGCCGAATCCTGAATCAGACAATAAACCTACACCTTTAAAAGCTTTTGTTTGGAGATGACTTTATGATCGGACTTATAGACTACGATGGGAAAATTCCGAACCTTGCGCTGATGAAGATAAGTACATACTATAAGGCCCAGGGCGAGCATGTGGAATTCGTGAAGCCTGGCAGGAAATATGACAAGGTATATTGCTCCGTGCTATTTTCATGGAACCGGGAAAAGGCAGCCAAGTTACAAGCAATATATCCGAATATCGAATTTGGCGGGACAGGATGGGATATAACTAACACCCTGCCGGAAGAAATCGAAGCATGCCGGCCTGATTATGACCTATATACTGTCGAGGATATACTTCCAAGGATTCGGGGCGGGATCGCAAAGAAAGAAAGTAAAATCAGAAAGGCTGAAGAAATCATTAATGCCGGGATAGGATTCACAAGCCGAGGCTGCATCAGACAATGCGGATTTTGTATTGTGCCAAAGAAAGAGGGGCGTCTGCACCATGTAGCTGGAATCGAGGATCTGCTGAATACCAGGAGCAATGTATTAATTCTCTTGGACAACAATATCACTGCGGATCCTGACTGCATTGAGAAGCTTCATGAAATCAGGGATCGCGGTCTTGTGGTTGATATAACCCAAGGAATTGACGTTCGATTGATGACGCAAGAAATCGCAGAAGCGCTAAGCGAAGTCAAACTATTGAGAAGTCTCCACTATGCTTGGGACCTCATGGAATTTGAAGATCAGGTTATTCGAGGTATAAATTTATTGGCTCAGCATATAAAGCCCTGGAAACATATGTGCTTTATGTTAACCGGATTTAATACGACCTTTGAAGAGGACATGTATAGATTCCAAAAGCTGAACGAATTGGGAGTTGATCCGTACGTTATGCCATATAATAAGCAGTTTAAATCAGAAAAGCAGCGACATTTTACTCGCTGGGTGAATGGAAGAATATATAAAGTCTGCAGTTTTGATGAGTATGAGCCATGGGTACGAGCTCAGGCGGCAGAGTTACAGGTGAGTATGATATAGTAATTACATATGGTAAAATACAGGAATAAGGGGTGGATATAAATGCCTTATAGCTCATTATTATCTGAAGTCAGAGGTAAATTTGAAGGAATAATAAGTTTAATTGAGTTTCTTGATCAGAAATTTCAAGAGCATGGGAAGGATTGGGCGGAAGACGTAGATTATAAAGATTTTGATTTTAAGAAAATAGCTGAGCAAATACAGAATCAAGCTAAAACAAAATATTGGTATATTCCATTATCGTGTAATTATTTAGTGTTATTAATATATTCGTTGATAGAGGACACATTGAATAGAATATGTAAAGAAATTGAACAAAATCTACATTTGAATATATCTTTGAATGACTTTGCGGGTAAAGGGATCGAGAGGGCAACAAATTACATAATTAAAGTTGCAGGCATAGAAAATGTAAGAAATCATGAAAGCTGGAAAGATATAAAAAGGTGGTCGATCGTCAGAAATGCAATTGCTCATTCAAATTGTAGGATTGATGATGTTATAAAAATCGAGGAAGTTGCTAAGATAGTAAATATCGATAAATCGTCTGGAGCAATAGTACTCAATTTTAATAACGTAAAGAAGTTTTATGAAACTTTAAAATCATATTTAGAATATGTTTTTAGGTTGTTAATTTAATTCTGTCCGTTTTGTGTCCGTTTTGTGTCCGTGACGTGTCCGTTTAATGTGCTATAATGATTATAATAGAATTATTGTCTCAATAAGAGCCTTGGAAAACCAGGGCTCTTTTATTTTTGCTCAAAGCTCGGGCGCTGCCGATAGGCTTCATACAAACCTCCTCGGTGGTGCCTGGCAATTAAAAAACCGGTCAGCATTTAACTGACCGGTAGTGAGGAATGCTTTTATCTGGGTAGTTCAGGGAAGCACTTATCGCATTTCTCGTATCCAGCTGGAGGCTTATCATGTAATGTTTGCCCTTCATATTTTACATTACATGAAGCAGGAACTGGATATTTGTGTACTTTGAGGTTTTTGACAAAATACTTCATACTAAAACCTCCTTTCATGTAAAATTATATCATAACATGAAGAAAGGTGATTGTTCATTATCAAATTTTCTCTCGTGCGACATAAAACTGTATAGCACATTTATTATAGAAGCGAGAGGATTTTCTCCTTTCGTGGCGAATTATGGAAGTGAAAAGAGATGATTGCATGTTTAGAGTTATGATTTATTTTGCTGGAGCAAGAGAAATAGGATTAAGCAGCAATAACATAGCCGAAAGCGATTTAATGGATTTAGTTCATTGGTTTGAAAACGAAAAGGGTCCTAAAGTGAGAAAAGTTGTCTACAATATGAATGGTACAACTATTACACACATTATTAACCGAGAATATATCGCTTATATAACTACTTCAGATTGATTCAATAAATTTAATTAAGAGCCTTCGGGCTCTTTTTTATTACCCCGAAAAGGGAGGGAGGTGGCGAGAGTGGCTGGGCTAACAGAAAAACAGAAAAGATTTATTGAAGAGTACTTAATCGATTTGAATGCAACTCAAGCGGCTATTCGCGCGGGTTTCAGCGTTAAGAATGCCGACAAGATTGGCTCAATACTGTTAGGGAAAATTAGAGTAAAAAATGCCATAGATAAAGCCATGGCCGAGCGCTCCCGCCGAACCGGAATCACACAGGATCGAGTGCTTCGTGAGCTTGCCAAAGTAGCCTTTGTTAACCCGACTGATGTCATCAACATGGATGAAGCCACGATCCGCGGCGAAGCTAACCGGGAAGATACAGCTGCGATTGCCAGCGTAAAAGTCAAAACAATTCCTGGCGAGGACGGTGACATCGTCGAGCGCGAGGTCAAAATGTGTGATAAGCTGAAAGCCCTTGAACTCCTGGGCAAACACCTTGGAATGTTCACCGACAAGCTGAATCTCAATGCCGAGATGGCCGTCAAGATAGTGGATGATATCAATAACGATGCAGGAAATTAGACTATCTGATATCATCGCTCCGCCGTTTTATGGACTTCACAAAGAACTTAAGGCGGAGCTCCACGATGAGATCTGGTGCAAGGGCGGCCGCGGCTCCACGAAGTCGACTTTTATAAGTGCAGAAGTATTGCTCGGCATAATGAAGGATCCGGATGCGAATGCGGTGGTGTTTCGCCGTTATCAGAATGAGCTCCGTGATTCTGTGTTCGGCCAGTTTGAATGGACCGCAACAAAGATGGGTGTAGCCCATCTTTTTAAATTCCAAGTCAGCCCAATGCAGATTATTTATCTTCCTACTGGGCAAAGGATCATCTTCCGAGGTGCTGACAACCCGAAGAAAATGAAATCAATCAATCTCGGCAAAGGCTATATCAAATATGTCTGGTTCGAGGAGCTTGACCAGTTCGCAAACATGGAAGAGATCCGGAACATCCTGCAATCACTGCTTCGTGGTGAGGGAAATAAAAAGCGGGTCGTATTCTTTTCTTATAACCCGCCGAAGTCCGGTCGAGCATGGGTCAACCAGGAAGCTAAAATCCCAAAGCCAGGGCGAAGGGTCCATCATTCAACATACCTGGACGTGCCGAAGGATTGGTTGGGTGAAAGGTTCATTGCAGAAGCCGAGCACTTGAAAAATACAAACGAAATGGCCTATCGGCATGAATACCTTGGTGAAGAAGTCGGAACAGGGCTTGAGGTATTCAACAACGTTGAACTCAGAATTATTACCGACAGCGAGATTGCGACTTTCGACCGTATCAAGCAGGGCCTTGACTTCGGTTATGCCGTGGATCCTCTGGCCTTTGAGCGTATGCACTATGACAGGACGCGCCGAAGGCTTTATATTTTTACCGAGATCAGCGGCCTAAATTTGTTCAACCGGCAATTCTGGGAGAAGGCACAATATTACAACGATGTATGGACTACGGCCGATAACGCTGAGCCTAAGAGTATTGATGAATTGCGGAGCTTCGGTATGAAGATCAGAGGGGCAAAGAAAGGACCTGGATCCGTTGAGTTCGGCATAAAGTTCCTGCAGGATCTTGAGCAGATAATTATTGACCCGGTCCGTTGCCCACTTGCCGCAAAGGAATTCATTAACTACTCCTTGGAAACAGACCGCGAAGGGAACGTTAAGCGCGAGTTCCCGGATAAGGACAACCATTCGATAGATGCTACGAGGTACGCACTTGAAGATGACATGGTGATAAAACGCAAAGCACCTGTAAACAAACCTCCAGGATGGTGATACATATGCTGACAAGTCTTTCATTTTTAGCACCCGGAAATCCCTGGCCGCCGCCGACAGAGGCAGAGCGGCTTAATTTATACGCTAATAATCGACTGCTTTTCGAGGGGAAGCACGAAAAGGTCTATAAAGATTGGGTTAGATTGCTCCGCGAGGATCAACAGGCCACGCTTGAATTGATACTCAACTGGCCAAAGAGATTGACGACACTATTTTCTGACCTGCTCCTTGGCGAGCCCCCACGAATCAAAGCAGGTGATCAGGACAGCCAGGAGCAACAGACTGTAGATCGCATAATCAACGACAACGGTCTCTACAATATTGCCTACGAAGTTGCAATCGATATCAGTCGATACGGCGACGGGATATTCAAGGTCCGGTATGACCGCAGGGCTATCATTGAAAGTCAGCAGCCGGCTGTATGGTTTCCTGTGGTTGCTCCTGACAACATCAAAGAAATCATTGCCCATGTACTGGCCTGGACATACGAGGTAGAAACCCAGGAGCGCGGGAAATCCGTCACAAAGAAATATCTCAAGACAGAGATACACGAAAAGGGCAAAATCACAACTGCAAAATATCCAATCGAGAATGGAATCATCGGCTCGGCATTGGAGTACCAGGAAACAGAAACCGGTGTGGATGACTTCCTGGTTGTTCCTGTACATAACCTGCTTACCACAGATCGTGTAACTGGCCTTGACGACTATTCGGATCTCGACAGCATAATTCAGGAGCTTGAGATACGCATTGCTCAGATTTCAAGGATCCTCGACAAACATGCCGACCCGAATATGTACGGACCTGCCAGCGCATTGGAACAGGATCCAACGACGGGACAGTCAACATTCAGAGCCGGGGGCAAATACTTTCCTGTTGATGAAAACGAGCAACCACCTGGTTATGTGGTTTGGGACGGAAAGCTCGATTCGGCATTCAAGGAAATTGAAATACTCATGGAACAGCTCTATATACTATCTGAAACAACAGCTGCAGCCTTCGGTCAGTTAAAATCTGGCTTAGCTGAATCAGGTACAGCATTAAGGCGGCTGATGATGGCACCATTGGCGAAAGTCAACAGAATCCGCATGCGGTTCGATCCAGCGCTGAAAAAGGTTATAAAGCTGGCTTCTCAATTAGAGAAAGCTCAGGGCATGCCTGGGGCAGTTATCCTTGACGACATACACATTGACTGGAATGACGGCTTGCCTGATGACGATACCGAAATCACCCAGAACGAGACTCAGAGATATACAGCAGGATTGTCCAGCCTTGAAAGCTCACTCAGGCGGATGTATGGACTTGAAGGTGACGCTCTGCAGGAGGAAATCGACAGGATAAAAGGTGAACAACAGAGTCAGAGTAATACGCAACTACCGTCTATTCAATTACCGCCCGCCGAAGGAGAAGGATCAGAAGGCGCAGGTGAAGAATAATGGCTAAAACTGCGCGGCAATTAAGTGATGCAGAAATTGACCGCCTGATCAGGTTCTATGAGCAAGCAGAGCGGGAAATCCTTGACCAACTGAACCGGGCACTCCTTAGGGGGAACAAGACGGAATATTTGGTTCAGATGAAGCGGAATATCGACGCCATCCTGCAGCAGCTCCGGGAAGGGAATAGGACTTGGTGTAGCGAAGCAATCCCTCGGGTTTACTCGATGGGCATGCACACAGCTGATACCTTGCTACTTGATTCCGGGGTATCGCTGATGGAAGGGTTCGGAGCTATCCATCAGCAGGCAGCACAGGTGCTGGCTGAGAATGCATATCAGCGGCTTGAGGACATCATGCAAGTAATAGGACGCCAAGTTAATGGCATATATCGAGATCTGGCACTTGAGAATGTCCGCGGGTCCGTGGTTGGTTACGACACCTGGAAGCAGACGGCAAAGCGGTACCGGGAACAATTAGCAGAGCGTGGCGTGACTGGCTTTAAGGACCGTTCTGGCAAGATGTGGAACATGCGGACTTATACGGAGATGGTAGCGAGGACTACAACAGCAGAAGCCCATCTGCAAGGTACCGCAAACCGGTTAGTAGAGCAGGGCCATGACCTGGTGAAAGTGAGCACCCACCGGGGAGCTTGTGAACTATGCCAGCCGTGGCAAGGAAAGATACTGAGCATCACGGGGAAAACAAAAGGCTACCCGACACTGGAAGAGGCAAAGGCTGCCGGACTCTTTCACCCGAATTGTTTCCCGGCCGGGGTATTAGTTAGTGGTCCGGCTCCATTGGCCGCGTTTTCCAGATGGTATGAGGGCAAGATTGTTATCATCACCACTGCCAGCGGAATAGAATTGCCCGTCACCCCAAATCACCCTATATTGACGCCTAAAGGCTGGGTCGCTGCGGGATTGCTTAATGAAGGCGACAATATCATCCGTTACACAGGGCAAAAGGGGATGATGGATAGCATTGACCCATATTATCAGAACGTTCCAGCCCCTATCGAACAAGTAGTTGACACGTTCAGGAAGTCTAGCGGCGTGTCTGCCCGAAGCATGCCAGTTTCCCCCAAAGACTTCCACGGCGACGGGGTAGGCTCCAAGGTCTATGTTGTATGGACCAACGGCTTGTTGATGGATGACAGAAATCCCTCTTTCAAGGAGCCATTCAGCAAGTATACGTTCCGTTTTGCTAATATGAGAACCTTTTTCTTGCACTCCTTTGGCTCTATTGCACAGTTCTTGAAAAGAACGTTTGCTGCCGCGCGCTGCTTTATTAGCAGCCTCAGCAAGAGCCTTCCGTTCTTCAGGAGTCATTCTGCTAAGGCGGATTTTCATTGCTTCAGAACGGTTCTTGGCTGTAGTGACGCCAAAGTCTGCAAGACGTCTTTGAACAGTGGCTTGGTTGACCCCAAGACTTTCAGCAATAGCTTTTTTAGTTTCACCAGCGAGATACCGGCGCAAAATATCCTCACTATCCAGAGGGATGCGACGGTTCATTCTTGCTTCGGCAAGATTGCGAATAGGAACACCGTTCTCTTCAAGGATGGTTTTAATGGTTTGCTTGCCGACGTGGAAGATGGCCGCGAGTTGATAGAGCGACTCGCCGGAAGCATAACGACGGATAAGGTCGTCAGCATCAAGTTTAGTGCTTTTTCTGGGCATGTTTACAACCTCCAAACTATAGACGGTTGGTATATCGCCAATTCAATTATAACACATAATTGCCGCCATGCATACGGTCTATATATCGACCTGGATAAGGAGGTTGAAGAACTGGAGAAGGAATTGGAAGAAAGGACTTCTTCCATAACAACTGCAACAACGAGCTCAATTGAAGACGCAATTAGCAGAGTATTCTCAAATATTGGCACAATGAGATCAGAAGTGTATAATGTTCTTAAAGAGAATTATGGTGTCAAAGATGCTGATGTTCACATCAGCCAGGAGACTGTGAATCACATTATTGAAGGACACCCTGAGTTTTCAGACAAAGTAGAGCAGGTTATAAAAGATGTACTAAGAAACGTAGAAATTATACAGCGCAATGCCCGAGCAGATACTGTAAGAATTATTGCTAATAATGATAAACTTGACGCTCCAATAGAAATATATAAACCGGGAAAACTGATTGTTTTGATCCTGCGGTTGCAGCCTGCACACTACGTTAATTTTGTTAAAGCCCTTTACCCGAGAGACAAGATTAGAAAGAGTGATATTATATGGAAAAAGGAACCGTAAAAATTGATAAAACGGCGGGAACACTGCTAATAGTTTTTGAAGACTATAAGCATTGTGTGGGAGTGGCAGAAGAAGGACCGGACGAGGTCTTTGCTGACATGGAACTGTTAGACCAGGGCAAAGAGAAAATCGTTGCTTTTCAAATTATGGATATAGACAGCTTTGATCCGCAAGACCTGGACAAATACGATTATAAATTAACACTGGAGCAAAAGGATATTGTGAGAAAAGCGTATCTTAAAGCAATAAACAGTTAAGCGGTTTTATCTTTGCTTTTCCGGTTTCGGCACACCTTCTACAACAATGCCGTATATTTTCGGGTCATTAAACTTCATCGGAATAGGTATGCGACTCTGATAGCAATAGCAGTTTAATTCGGGATTCCATCGTGCATTTCCAAACTTTATCTTAGTACCAGGTTTAGGATTGTAGTATGTGAACCCGCACTCTTTCCAGAATAGTCTGGTATGTTTTTTACCAAGCCTGATCAAAGAGGGAATCATACCCTGCTGATATATTAATCCAATTCGGTGATTGATACCGACATGGACAGATAGCTCATCCTGCGGCATGTACCATTCAAAATCACTCACAAAATACACCTCTGGGATAATTATACTCCAGGGGTGTTGTTATGTACATGAAGGGAGGCTGCAGATTGCCGACTAAAAAGCGAATAATCCAAACATCAGTAACCCGTAATGGTAAGAAGTACAATGTC
>Ga0134103_1002750_pt1 | contig 12951 bp, 7 predicted proteins | sample 14_taG_2_FD_94445 | JGI IMG/M metagenome (GOLD analysis project Ga0134103, IMG submission 94445) | Switchgrass degrading microbial communities from high solid loading bioreactors in New Hampshire, USA - 14_58_20_212_A1 metaG | ecosystem: Engineered > Bioreactor > Semi-continuous > Anaerobic >...
AAGGCTTCTCCCTTTCCTCCCCTAATTGAACTAGAGGAGGATTCTACTTGAACCGGGTTCAACCCTGTTATTCGGTCAAACACCCTGAGCAGAACCCGGACAATTATCGTGACTGAAAACAGTCAGAAACATCCATTTCTATATCACTTGAGACCGACCAGAGTATCCATAAAAGGAGTAGGTTTTTCTCCAAGATCGAAAAGGGCGGCTCCGTTTTGTGAAAAAAAGAGGGGCTATATACTTTTTGAAGTCGACAGCCTGCATCACTAATGTTAATGGCTACTCGTTCGACAGTAATCTCAGCACTCCCTCCAGCCTGGCCGAGGGAGATGACAAGGTCGGGCTTTAGCTCTTCAATTACACGGACGGCTTCGTTGATAGGTTTGCCGAAGACCGTAGGCAGCAGCGCCGTCACAATCTCGGCCCCTTCCACGCCCTCAGAAGAAACCCGCTTTGCTACTTCCCAGGACGGATTGATTGTTTCTCCGCCAAATGGCTCAAATCCAGTTAGGAGCACTTTCATCGCGTTCACCCCTTTGATCCAATCTTACCATGAATTCTAGATAACAGGACGGTAAATAACCGCACCAAGGAAGAACCAGTTAAGGAAACATTACCCAACATGGAAGGTAATAATTGGATATAAGGCGAATGTGTTGAGAAGCATAACTTGTGAAAAAGGAGGATGCTTGTTGTACCTGATCATCAAGTTCTTTAGTCCCCTACCCCTCTCCAACGGTTCGGTCTGGATCCCTGAGAAAAAACTCATGGAAATCCAACGAACCTTCCCGCAGTACTCCGATTACATAAGAGAGCCAATTGAGGGCTGTATCGGTTTTCTCAAAGGCAAGGACTATCGTGCCCAGAATTGCTGCGAACTTGAGATCTTGAAGATATCCACTAACGAAGGTTCGATGACAATAGATTTCAAGATCAAGCAAGAACTGAATATTAAGAACGGCGAGATCGATAAATCTCTCTACGCCTTGGCTCGCCGCGCAGATTGGGTCGATGATGAGAACCCCTTCTATCCGGACGTGTGCTTCTTAGATAAGAACAGCTTTGACACTGTACGCAAAGGCCGACAGCGTCCATATAGAGCAGCCAGCCGAAACGCTGAACTTGACAGGCTGCAGCAAGCAAGAGACTGGAAGGCAATTACGGACAAGTTTGAACCGCTGGATTCTATCGAACAGCGCGAGGTGTGGTACAACACAGATACGCTGTATACAATCGGCTTAGCATGCAGCAAGCGTGGCGAACTACAGAATGGACGAGGGCATGACCAAGAACACCTAAACGAGATTCGGCGCTATCGAGAGCTCAGCATCAAGATCTTCCGTCGTTGTTACGAACTGGACCCGTTGTCATTCCATTATCCATCAGCATTAGCTTACCGTCACTACCTCAATGTGATAGAACTGGATCAACACAGAGGCCGAAGGGATGGTAACATCAAAGAGGAAATCTCTGATGCACTTTACTGGTTTGATGAGGCACTGAAGCTGTATCCCGGCAGCATTAAAGACAATTACCGAAAAGGCCGGCTGCTTCATAAATATGTCATCCAACGCCTGCAATTTGATGGAAAGCCGTGGGACACAGAAAAACGAAAAACTATCAAAGAAGCACGGAAAACGGCGGAGTCGTGCCTAAGAACAGCCATAGAACGCTACAAAGAGAGTCCAAAACCATACTACCGCCGCAACTATGCTGGTTCCCTATATACCCTAGGGCAGTTGTACGACGACCAGGTAGCCGTTCAGTGGGTAGAACTCGCTTGGCATAGACTCATCGGTATAGACTACGACTATGAGCTCAACAATCAATCACTTAATCTCCTAACTGCAGCACTTGGTACTTTCCACGAATGCTTCGAAGCTGAACTTGATGACGATGTAGAACCACACACAGAGCTGCGGCAACTAATCCGAATCTCGAAAAAATGGCATATTTCGCTCAGCGATAAGTTATATCGTTTGGGATTGACAAATCTAAAGCTCTATTTCTTAAAGGTTCTGTCCCAGGATAACCAGTCTGCATTCCAAGCGAATGGTGAATCTGCCGAGAAATACCTAAAGCTGGCTATCCAAGTGGCGCAGCAAACTGGAGACAGGCGCGCCTATTGGTACACCGCAGACAAACTAGCGTGGTGCTGCATCCTGTCAGGTAAGTATCAAGAAGCGGTTCAGTTAACACATAGCGCAAGCGATGGGTACATACTGAACACCTGTGCCATTGCCCTGCTGTTCATAGGCACACAGGATGCAAATCAACAAGCGATCCAGGTACTGCAGCGGGCAATAAAAGCCCGAAACCACAATACACTGCACATTTCTCAGGGCCTTCTTGCCCTTACTTACAAACTCAGTGGTATGGACACTGAGTATCGTTCCTTGATTGCAGAGCTCGGGGGCAATATACCTCGGACAACTAAGAGACTTCTTTCTCTTCTTAGGTGATCTAAATGAGAATTGATGAGTTCGACCGCACTCTAGTATTGGAGCAGGATGATACCAACATAATCTTGACTTACTGGAAGGAAGATCACACGCTTCCTAAACATGTAGAAGAGTCCATCGTCAAGATCATTCTAGATAGACTCCGTGTCGAGTTTCCCGAGAACTGCACGTTAGATGAGCTTTTGAGGTTACTCCCCTCGGAGTTCTTGAGTAAGACTGTGCAAGTTCTAAATCAGATGTACATCAGCAACCAGGTCGTCAATTACCAAGACCGCCATTATGCTTACCTTATGTACTACCTTCCTGCTAATGTCTTTAAAATCTGGAGACCACTGATGGATCTACAGGTAGGAAACAACCTAAAAGCCGAATGTAGAGTTCTCGATGTCGGCACGGGGCCAGGATCTGTTGCAGTAGGGATCTGTCTATACTTCGGACTCCTAGCAGAGAGCTACCCTGACATTCAGTTTGCCCTGGAGTTCACTCTGCTCGATGCCGAGGGCACCTTTCTAGATATTGCCCAGGATATGCTAACAAGAACAGCCCAAGCGCTTCCGCACAACCTTTCTGTGAGAATATCATCAGTTCATCAGGTTGTCTTGGGTACCGAGGAACTCCCCGAGCTTGATAGATATGATATCATTACCTTCAGCAACTTCTTTACAAGCAACGAGAGGCAGGATATCAGGGGGGCTTATTTGATCTTGGAAAAGTTCAAGAGCAATCTCGTTCAAGACGGGTCCATTGTCATCATCGAACCAGGCGCTCAAACTGAATGCATTCGCATGAAGAACTTGAGAAATGCAGCGGTAAACAAGGGCCTGTACAATGTTTACTCCCCCTGTCTGGGTGTATGGGAACCAAAAGATGTATATAACTGCGCTTGCTTTGGCATGGTACGTTCCCATTGGAACCTGCCCCAAATATATGAGTTCCTTGTAGCACAAGGCCTAAACAAGGCCAACCGTCCAAATGTCCCCTTCAATTACGTGATACTTCGTCAGGATGGACTTCGAAAGTACGCGCCTTTTCAACGCCAACATTTTGTTCCCCTCTGCGACCTCGAGCATTATGTAGGAAAGAGAGTCAATGTGAGGGCTATATTGCGAACTGTTATCTATCGTCCAAACAGCATACACCTCGCTCTCTGTGATGGTTCATGCGCTATCCAGAGCGATGACGAAGCCTTTTGGGTCCAAACAACCGATGAAGTGCTGAAGAAGCACGGTATTCAGTCTCGATTAGTCGCCGGCGAGTGTATTACCCTGAAAAAGGTCACAGTCCCACACCAGGGACAAGGAAGACGTTTGCAGATTGACAAAGATACACGAATTGAGATTGCTTACTAATGGAGGAACCGCCGTGATACTTAGTGTGAGCCGCCGCACCGATATTCCTGCACTTTACCTTGATTGGTTTCTAAGGCGTCTCGAGGACGAATATGTGTTGGTGCGTAACCCAATGAATACCCGACAAGTGAGCCGGATTTCACTCGACCCAGCCGTTGTGGACTGCATTGTCTTTTGGACAAAGAATCCTGAGCGGATTCTCAAGAAACTCGAGCATCTCTCGGCCTACAACTACTACTTCCAGATAACAATTACAGGGTATGGGCGTACACTTGAACCGTACATCCCACCTCTGGAGAGGATCATTGACGCGTTCAAGAAGCTATCGCAGTCCATTGGCCGAGAACGAACAATATGGCGTTATGATCCGATAATCCTTACCGACACAATGGATGCAGGGTTCCACAAACGCCACTTCGCGCGTCTAGCAGATGAACTAGCTGGTTACACCGAACGATGCGTAATCAGCTTCTTGGACTTCTATAGAAAAACAGAACGGAACATGCATAGTTTCGGGCCGCTTATCCTTGAGGATGAAGCGTTCTTAGAAGTTGCGGCACAGATCGCCGAGATCTCCCGCAGCCATGGACTCAATGTGGAGACATGTGCAGAAGACATGGACCTTACCCGCCTAGGCATACAGCCAGGTAAGTGCATCGATGATCAGCTTATCGAGCGCATCATCGGTCACCCACTTGTCGTCGGCAAAGATCCCAACCAGCGTCCTGCCTGCGGCTGTGTTTCCAGCATCGACATCGGTGCGTACAACACCTGTACCCACGGGTGCCTCTACTGCTACGCCAACTACAGCAAAAAGACTGTCGAACAGAATATCAAGAACCATGACCCTAACTCTCCACTCCTGATCGGCCACATTCAACCGACAGACACGATTACCGAACGAGAGATGGTGAGTTTGTTGGATCGCCAGATGAAGCTTTTTTAGAACGGTGCGAGCGTCAGGGGCCAAACCCTAACGCTCGCACTCTTTGAAGAAGCTCGAAATAATCTATAGGTTCTATCGGCCGATAATGAGCCAACTCATTGCGGATAGAATGTGCCAACCGTAAAGCTTGCAGAAGTTCAACCGCACGAGTTGTGCAATACGCCGGGTTATCTAGAATGGCAATCAGCTCTGAGAATTCAGCTGCCCAACAGCTTTTGATCGTCCTCGATCCGAAGGTGCTGCTGGCAACCAGATTATTGACTTCATCAACAAGCCATGACCTGCCACCATAGCCACAAAGATAGCTCACTACCGATAATCGCACCTGATCCACCAGCGGCATCACCAGCTTGATCTGTGCACGCCAGATACGATGGTCTACAATCCAAGTTAGTCCTAGAGGCATTAGCGCCCAGCTAACTACTTCCCAGCCGTATTCTGCAGTATAGTCCATCAGCCCCAAGTTCCAAAGGCGATAAATTGCATCCTCTGGCCGCATCCGCTCGAGCGGCTGATAGCTATGCCCATACACAAACTGTTCAATCCCTGCTCTCTCAAGGTCGTGAACAGAGAAACCTTTTTCATCCGCAATCCGGTTCAACTGCTTAAAGATCTCATCTCTGCTCCTAATAACAGCAGGGCTCAGACAGTCGGCCACCTCATTGTCAGACCCTGCTAAAGAGGCGACTAATGCAGCCTGCCACGTCCGCTCCGCTGAGTCCTGCCTAGACAAGATACCCTGCAGTTCTGCCTCAACTCTCGTCAGCGTAAAGAGATTGTACCAAGGCCGCACCTTGAGACTGGGTGTGGGGACTAGTACTTGTAAACCTTGATCTCCTGCGTATGCCACTACACAGAACGCGGGATACTGCACTCTAGCTCTGGTTACAGCCGAGTCGACTTCCATAACAAAATCCAGCCACTGTTTCTTCTTATCTTCAGGAAGCTCGGTAAACGCTGACGCTAGTATCATCTCCGGTAGGCCATCTGTCCTAACAAGATTATCTACAGTACGTGGAGCCACTCTGCTCCCCCAATCAACTGAAAACGCTTCGCTAAAGAACATTACTGGGGACCCACTGGTCCAATCAGGAAGAAACAGCTTACGAAAATCATGGTAGCTGCTCTGTTGATAGACATAGAACTCCACGGCTTGCTCAACAGCGGACGGATCCACATTCTGCGGGACGACCACAATGCTGGTCGTTCCGCCAGCTAAATCATCTACGATGCTCTTGACCAGCGCGGCCCCATGAACAGCCATCATGACCGGCTCAACACCATTCGAACTGTGGGATCGAGAACAATTAAGTCTCCATCCTCTAGGTCGATCACCTCAAACTGTTTGAGCAACAGAATGGCATCTTCACAGTGTTTGTCCGTCAATTCATTCAGTGGTTCTCCATAGCTTGGTGTGATCAATTCTAGTGGAATTGGTTCTTCCTCAGATACCAAGAGTTCCAGTACGGCATGAACAGCAGGGTTGCTCGGCAGCTGTATCTTATTGAGGAAGAGTTGACGATAGTCTTCATCATTCATCAGGCGGTGTCTTACCTCCTGTGCCCCTACTTGAACATCCTTGTCAGTTCCCGTCAGATGCATGATCTCATCAAGCAGGTAGGGCCAACTACCGCCCGCGTCGATGATGGCTGTTCTGATTTCATCGGTACTCAGTTTGCTCTCATTATCCAGACGTTGACGAATGCCCCAGTGGTTCCAGGTCTGGACACCTATGATATACCCTTCTTCATCAAGAAGATCCACAAAATCGGGATCATCCTGCCGGAGGTCCCAATATGTCTGCGGATTGAGTGCGAAAAAGAACGATACTCGGCGGCGCTTGTTCTGAGATGACTGATAGTAACGGTAAGCTGCCTTAATAACCTCGATGGGTGAAACCTGAGGTTGATCAACAATCTGATAGAGAACCACATGTTCCTTTTCATTCTTCTTTGTTCTGTTTCGCGCTTTTTCAACTTCATTCAGCAGATCTTCTGCAGACGTTACAGAGATCGACATCCGCCTAAACGAGACTTGTTCATCTGACGCATAAAGATGCTTGATCGATTCTTCTACGATGTCGAGCCCAAGGGCTGATGATGCAGTCACTACTCGAAAATCTTGTTCTCTGTCAATATTGCGCGCTTGCTCATAGGTGAAAACACTGTAAAGCTGGCTTTTTTCATCAATCTGCTCGTGGAAACTGTCGGTTTCAATTTCCTTGCGAGCTGGCTCATCTACGAAGCTCAGCAACCGGTCGGCAATGTCATCATGATCACCCATAATTCGGACAAGGTTGGGGCTCTTAAGGCGATATTGACCACCAGGAGAAGCGAGTACTCCAAGGCCAACCAGCTCGCGTAAGAGCCCGCGAAACTCGTCGCTTGAGACATCGTTGAACTCTGCAGGCCAGAACTCTCTAGCCATACTGAACAGCTGCCCTACTGTAAACTCGCGGCTGAAGCTGTCTCTAGTCTCCATTTGAGCAACGATCATAGCCCATACAATTACCTGGTAACGTGGGTCTAGAGCGAGAGTCCACTCAAAGCGTTCTCTAATCCGATTTCGCACATCGTCCTGGAGATAAATGTACTCGACGTCTTCCTTGGTGATCTTGATGGGCCTGAAAGGAGATGGCAGTACCTCGTGTTTGCTGTACAATCGTTCCAGCAGATAGTAACAGAAGAACTGGATCAACCCAGGATGGTAATTAGTGAAGGATAGAATGCGGTATACACATGCATCGTCCAGTTCAAATCCGAGTGCTACAAGTGGTTCGCGCACAAGTTTTACAGCTGCTTCCTCCTCCAAGGGCCCAACTAAGATTGGAGCACCGAAATGTGCGAGAGGCTGATTAGGCATACTCTGGAACCGCTGGACATGCTGCAGTCCCGCGAAAATCACCTTGAAGCGCCTTTCACTGTCCGTCATCAAACGGCGGAACTGGCTGACCACTCGAAACTCCTCGGAGGCATCATAATTAAGGAAGTTATCTGCTTCGTCAAGCATCAAGATTATCTGCAGCGTCTGATCCTTCTTCAACAGTTGTTCTACTCTGCGGATGATTTCATCGTCATTGGGCATCTTGCCCGATACTAAACCCTCCGAGTATAGATGATCCCAGAGTCGCGACCAGATCTTGCTTGGTTCTTCATTGGAGTAACTGTCGCCCAATGTTTTCACATCTTCAACCCAGGCAAACTGTCTGCGTTCAGGATTATGAGCCTGTCGTCTGACAGAACGAAGTAGTGCGGATTTGCCCATCTGTCGCCCGCCGTATACGATACAGGAACCGTCTCTTTGCAGAAGCATGGATGCCACTTTTTCTCGTCCGTAGAACATCTCAGATGGAACATCACCCATTACCTGAGGTGTATACGGAATCGCAGTCCCATATGGCACAGAGCAGCGCAGAAAGGCTCGTAGGTGAGCGTCGCGCTCTCCAGTCAAGAACAGGAAGAGAGTTTCGTCTAGGATGGCGAGAGGGAGATTCTGTCTGCGAGTCATGCGGGTGATTTCTCGCCGAACTAACTCGCCAATTCGCCCGAAATACAGGACTATCGTCCCTTGTCTTCCCAGTTTAGCTTCTTTTACTGCCGTTCCGAGGTTATCAGCACCAGGCCGTTCCCAGACCATGAGAACGTCGAAAGTAGGAAACCTACTGCCAAACTGCTGAAACGGGCGTGCTTGATCGCTGGCAGTCATATGAATTGTTAAGTGCAGATGACTGCTGGATTCCGGTGGGAATGACTGTTCTCGCACTGGCTCCGTAATTGTATAGCCGAGGAATGTAAACAGGTCTGTTATGGACTGAGTAAGCGTTCCTTTTCTGCGGTGCCCCAAGCTACGCCAGGCTTCAAAGGCTTTATTGGTTTGCTCAAGCTGCTTGGTGGAAATGTTCCCGTACTGAAGGCCCAGCCATGACTTGCCATCGCGCGCAGCCCTATGGGCAGCGCTAAGAGGACTGTGGGACCGCATCAGAACATGGCGAAACTCACTGAACTCCTTGAGATAGTCGCGAACCTGTTCCTTTTCTGCTGTCAACGCCAGTGGTTCGTTCCTTTCGAGATGGTCACGCACATGTGCAATATACTCGTCCACAACACGCGTATCTGCGGCGTCGAAAGCTTTTTTTACCAGATTCCTCGCCTGCTCTGCTTCCTCAGCACTGGCAATTTCCTCGAGACGAGGAGATAATTCTGACCAGATCTTCTGCAGGTGTTCGATCCGATTCTGAACTTGCTCATGGAGCTGAGCACTGATAATGGACAATTTGCGGAACACTTGTGCGAAGTTCAGCGTTGTGGAAACATCGATGCTTTCGACTTGCGCTGCAAACTCGCTACGCTGTTCCTCTGTCAAAACCCCATTTACTAAAGCGGCTTCAATTTTGATGCTATTTTCTCGAATCTGTTCCTGCAGACTATCGCGGGAACCCTGCAGCTCCTTAGCCGCTCTTTCTCTTAGCTCTTCCTTTGACTCACCGTCAGAATCGAGGGCATCCAGAATCTGATCAAGAAACCGGTGGTCCTGCTTCTTCAACCAGGCAAGATAGTGTTCTTCTGAAAGCTTGGCCCAGTTAGGCTCTGGTCCAAGACAGTCAGGCAGAAGACTGAGATCTGATTTAGTCGGCAGAGCGTTGTCTTGGAGATCAAGCTCGGGACACCATAGGAGCCTCTTAGCCATAACTTCTTCAATGCTGTCGCTCTGCTGAAACGCCCAGCTTATATCGGGCCTTCTCCGAGAAACGGTTCCTTCCATATAGCTTTGCAGCAGCAATAGGTTGTCTTTGATATAACGTAGACCAATGCTTTCGCTCCCGGAATTACTTATAGCTGCATCAAGCTCAGCCAGACAAGGTTCAAGATATGCGTCGAAATCTGTCCTCAGCTTAGTAATCTGGACCTGTTTCCAGTCATTACGATCAAGGTCACTATGCTCTACCAAGAGGAGCCATTCTTCCGCTGCTCCCACTACCTCTAGCACAATTCGGATGAGCCGATCGCGCTCATAGTCAGCAATAGGCTTGTCCTTTTTCCGCATGAGCATGGCGTCAATTTCCTTGATGCGTTCCACAATCTGGTCGGTTGTGGACCACGCGGCAATTACTTCCCGGACCACGGCTCGGGCACTGCGCTCATCTGCTCCGATGGTATCTAGTGCGGTACGAAGCTCTTCTCCTTCTGCGAAGAGCTTTTTCCAGATGCGGTTAACCCTCGGTAAACCAAACTTCCGACGAGAATTCACAGCGGTAATCTCGCGGCAGCGCCGGGCCGCCTCTGCGATCATGAGTTCGCGTTGTTCCTGATTTGAAATGCTGAGTAAGTCACGTCTGCTCAGCGAAATTCCATCCTTTGAAAAGGACCTCACTACCTCAATGATTCGCTGAAGATTGGGTAAGTGGTCTTGGGGAAACAGCCACAACATGGCGTTGCTGGTTGGCTCTAAGAGGGATGCTATTAAGCCCACGCCAACCGCACAGAGCTCTGCTTGAGGATCTGCATCGTGCAGGTAATATTTTGTTGGAAAGGTGAAGTCTCTAGCCAACCGAAAACCCGGAAGCAACAGATACCTCGAACTCTCCATTGCCGCAATCAGCCAAGGAGGGACAGGAAGGATCTCTCCACGTTCTTCATGTGCCTTAGCTAACCAATAAGCACCAGCTAGATCTCCTTCAACGATCATCTGTAGAACAGTATTCTCTTCCTGATTAGGTTCGATCCGCTGTGTCTTCTCTTCAGGAACGGATTTGTCAGGGAGTGACTCGGTGACCGCTGTTACAGCCTCTTCCGTCTGTAATTCAATGGTCTCAGTTGAAGCTACCTCTGGTTGTGGTGCATCCTCTACTGCTGAGTCACTCTCATCGAGCGGTTCCTCAACAGTTTCCGATACATCAGATTCATTAGATTCACGATGTTCATGAGGTTCACTGTCCGTCTCCTCTTCAGCATCGCCTGCAGATTGCTCAAAACAAGCATCAACGGCTCGCCACAACGCGGTGATTTCTTCTTCGAGTTGGCTCAACTGGTTTCTGATATCCTGTGCCTCTCTTACATTACTTGGCCTAATTACTGATATCTCTTGATGCTTTTGCAACGCGGCACCAAGCTTAGGCAGGTCGTCGAGAACTTGGCTGCACCTTTCACCCAATAGACTGTCCGAGCTCCAACCCTCGATGGACATGCAGAAAAAGTCATTTAGGATGTCGGCGTATTTGCCCTTGAACTCGTGCAGAGCGGCATCGCTTTTCTGCTTCCTGTGATTATGATCCTGTTTTTCCTCTCTAATAGCTTCTGCCTTCTCGAGGAAAACATCAAAATGAGTCCAGAAAGGATCGTCTGGTTCGATAGCACTGATTATCTCAAGTACCTGCATCATTGATGGTATCTCCAGATCAGCCGCAGACTCCTCTTCCTCAACGTCGGTGACCCTCACTGTGACTGCTGCAGCGGTGAAAAAACGAAGGCGCTCATCGTCCCAAGGAACTCCCAACTCCTCCCTTGCTCTTGCCATAGTGACTTTCACCGTATTGTGAAACTCTTCAGCCGTCTCAGGCGGGTCCCAAACGGATTCGCCAAACGCCTCTTCAGCCAGCCGGCGGATTTTCTGGGCATTCTCTTTCTCTAGAGCCAGAAGGGAAACAATGAAATGCAGAAATGGACTGTCGTGCTTCTCCAAGACGCGCACACAGTTTGGAAGCATAAGCGAAATGGGGCGCTTGCTTCCTCTCCGAAATCCTTCGGTACGCACAGAATGCAAACAAGCCTGGTAGAAACTGTGAGCTTCAGATTCAGAATCCTGTCCCCGTGTCAAGACTTCTTCAACTAGCTCACGTAGGAACCGTTTTGATGGTATTAATGATCGGAGTTCCATCAAAAGCTGTTTTTCTGAAACCGGCATTGGTGACCCCCCTTCACCCCGTTGTCAAATTCAACAGCTTATCGTTAAACATTCGTTATTAATAGATAATTTCCTGCGCAGTGGCCACTTCAAAAGATCGCACAACTTTTACCGAATAGGTCGCTTCGTCCCAATTGTCCTCCACATCTCGAGCTGGTATAATCCATACTTGTGACCATATCTCATGGAGGGAAACCTTTGCAAAGAACTGCCGTTCTCAATGAAGTACGTCAGCCGCACAAGTCGTTGAAAGACGCATTCCAGTGGATCTTTGAAGCAATAGAAAAAGAGCCTGTCCTAGCTATCGCCCTAGCCGCCATGCTCATTACCTGCATCTTTGTCCCGGTAGATGCCGAGTATCTGGGGTACTTCAACTGGCCCACCTTAGCCACTCTGTACTGTACACTGGCGGTAGTTGAGGCTCTTTCCCACATTCATGTTTTTGAGATTATCAGTCGTAGGATTATCCTGCAGCTCAAAAACCTCCGGAACGCCACGATTGGCCTTGTCTGCATCACTTTTATTGGTTCCATGTTTCTTGCCAACGATATGGCCCTGCTCACTTTTCTACCCTTGGGCTATTCTGTATTGAGCAAAACAGGGAACAAGCAAGCGATGGCTTTTACGTTTATCATGCAGAACATCGCTGCCAATCTTGGAGGAATGGTGACTCCCTTCGGCAATCCTAGTCCAGCGAGCCTCCTCGGGCACGAAGAAGATGTTCAGAAAAGTGTATTCATCGCGATCTTCCTCGTAACCCTTGCCTTCGGCAACTAACTCCTGATACCTCTGCTCAAAGGCATCGGAGATGTATTTAAGAAAGATCAGGCCTAAGACCACGTGCTTGTATTCCGACGCATCCATGTTGCCGCGCAACACATCAGCCGCTTTCCAAATCTCTTGCTCAAAACCAACGTCTGCCCCATTAATCTTCGGCAATCGTCATCCCTCCGTACTTAACACCTTACTTGTCCTACGACAGCATCCCAGCTGTTACGGGAACTTTCCCGCGAAATTATTCAACAACAGCATGACAGATGAAACCAGTACGCCGAAACAACACTATAACAGTATATTCGACGAAGATCGGCCAAGATCCTACTTATATTCGTCTACGGCAAGACGTCCGCGGCATGGTCACCGGAAAGAATACACCAGCAATTGATTCTACTAACCTGCTTTTCGCACCCTTGGGCAGAGAATTAGGTGGGTTTTCTGAATGGATTTTCGAGGTAGATCCGTTCATCATAGCCGGCGAACTTGAGCAGCCTCAGAACATCCGGTGGGATATCGT
>Ga0134103_1002767_pt1 | contig 12885 bp, 13 predicted proteins | sample 14_taG_2_FD_94445 | JGI IMG/M metagenome (GOLD analysis project Ga0134103, IMG submission 94445) | Switchgrass degrading microbial communities from high solid loading bioreactors in New Hampshire, USA - 14_58_20_212_A1 metaG | ecosystem: Engineered > Bioreactor > Semi-continuous > Anaerobic >...
AAATGAAGGGATTGATATCTCAGAGCTTTCCAAAGAGTACGGAACAGACCTGGAAAGCAGGATTAACAGTAAGCTTCATAAGTTTATCTCTCAGAATTTGATTGAGCGCAACGGAAATGTTATCAGATTGACAGAAAAAGGAATGGATTTTGCAAATGCTATAATAGTTGAATTAATTTAGTCTTCTTCAAATGTATGAGACAAAGGGGGAGGGATCTTGATGGAAGATAAGAAAGAGAGAGATATAGCTCTGGCAGTACCGAGTATTTCAGAAATCAGCGACAGTTATAAGGAAGATTTTCTGGGAGAGATCATGGAGATCTTGAACGATATTGAACTTGAACTTGTTAATTTGGAAGTAGATCCCGGCAATAAAGAATCTCTCAATTCTATTTATTGCAACTTTCATACAATCAGAGGCCTTTCCGGGTTACTTAACAATGAGGCCTGCACAAAAATAACCGTTGCTACTGAAGAGCTATTGGAAACAGTCAGAAAATACTGCCCTGTCACATCAAAAACTGTAATTAACCTGGTTTTGGATTCCATAGCGTTTATAAAAAAACTCAATAAAAATCCCGAACTCATAAATGACAGTGTGTTTAACGGCGAAATCGGACGGCATTTGGTTAATATAACCAACAGCAAAGAGGATATCCTGCTTGAAGTACGCAATCCTATGTTAAAAGAATTCCGTATAGGGGAGATTCTGGTTCAGGAGGGCGCACTTGATCAATCCGAAGTCGAGGATATTCTGAAAAAGCAAAATAGCAGCAATAATAAAATGAAGTTTGGAGAGATTGTCTTAAGAGAGAAAAAGGTTGATGCATCCGATATTATCAAAGCCATTCGCATGCAGAAGATCCGCAATACCAATTCGGTAGATCAGTATGTAAGAATTCCTCTGGAAAGACTGGATCAAATTATAGATATAATTCAAAATGTCAGTAATCTGTATGATTCGGTTAAAGACGAGGCTGTTCTTCGCTTCGGAAGCAACGATATATTGACGATCGAGTCAACTAGAGCCTACCATTTGATTACCGATGTTAAGAATATACTTAAGGAATTACGTATGGTTACTCTGCAGCAGACATTTCAGAAACTTACCAGAATAGTGTGTTCAATAATTGAGGAAAAACATCTGGAAGTTATGTTTTCAACCCTGGGTGAAAATATTGAAGTGGACAAAGATATAGCAGACAGAATTGCTCTTCCTCTTGGGGACTTGGTCTGGTTGCTTCTGGATAAGGCATACAACATGAAAGAAGAGAATAATAAACGTATCAGCAGTATTGAAGTGGTCGCATACGAAGAAAGTAATACAGTTCATATCGATATTACAGGAGATGTTGTTACCGATATAGAAGAATTGAAATCAGACAGCAGGTACATAGAAAACCTGCAAAAACTGAATAATTTAAAGTGCCGGCTGGAAGCCGATGATATGAACGGTGAAGGAGTAAGAATATCCATTATAATTCAGAGATGATTTATTAAAAATACATACAGTAACCAGTCTTAAAATACCCTGCTATTTAAGCAAGGGTATTTTTTTAGACAATTTGTAAAGTAGTTACATTTATAAGTTATGGATACTTGACAAAGGTATGGTACAATGATATTTTTATATTAGCACTCAATGAACGAGAGTGCTAACAAAAAGAACGGAGGTGAAGGTAATGGCCTGGGACGAGTTAAGCGAAAGAAAAAGATTCATACTGAAATCCATTATAGATGATTATATAGAATCGGCACAGCCTGTTGGTTCCAGGACTATTGCCAGGAAACACGAGTTGGGCCTTGGTTCTGCTACAATACGTAACGAAATGGCTGATTTAGAGGAATTAGGATATATTACGCAACCTCATACTTCTGCAGGAAGAATACCATCCGATAAAGGATATCGGTTTTATGTGGAAAACTTAATGCAGATTCATAGCCTTGCCCAAGAAGAAATTGAAATGATAAAAAGGGCTATGGATGAAAAAATAGAGGAAATAAATCATCTTATCCAGCGGGTAAGTACTATAATATCTAATGTAACAGGTTATACTGCCGTTGTTATGTCACCGCAGCTTTCAAGGGCGGTGATTAAATCTGTTCAGGTGCTGGCTATTGATGAAAAAAGACTACTGGTTGTAGTAGTCGCAGGCGGCGGAATAGTTCACAACAGACTGATCAGGCACGACAGTGTAATTGATGAAACCGATATAGCAAAGCTTAATAAAACATTTAACATTCTTATAGCAGGTAAAACTATAGACCAGGTTTCTATGCCGGCATTGAATGAGCTTCCAAGAGATATTAATGTTCCGAAGGAAGTAATATTTTCTATTTTTGAGGCAATAGAAGACTGCGTGAGAAAAATTGAAACTACTGATTTCTATATGGATGGACTAACTAATATATTGAACTATCCGGAATTCAGTGATTTGATAAAAGCAAGAGAAGTTCTTGATTTTCTCAAAGAAAAAGAAATAATACATCAAATGGTGTACAATGCATCAAAAAATAGGCAACTTGGTTTTAAAATAGGCAGCGAAAATGAATATGATGAAATGAAGGAACTGAGCATAATTACAACAGTTTACGGCGGAGAAGGAAAAAACTATGGTACTATAGGAGTCATAGGTCCCAGACGTATGACATACGGTAAAGTAGTTTCTTCAATAAAATACATCAGAGAGCTTCTGAACAGAGAATTAGTCAGAATGTTCGGTGATGATCTCTGATATGTGCGAAAAGGAGAAATGGCAATGAACAGTGATGTTGAACCAAAAAAGAATACCGGTGCTGAGGAAGAAGTTGATAAATCAGTAGAGACACCTGAAACACCCAAAGCACCTGAAGCCTCTGATCAAAATGTTTCGGAGGAATTGGACAAACAGGATAAACAAAAAGAAGACATTGATCTTAACGAAGTTATCAAAAAGAAAGATGATGAATTAAAAGAATTATTCGACAGGTTGCAGCGTTTAGCTGCGGAATATGACAATTTCAGAAAAAGAACTCAAAAAGAAAAAGAAAGAATATATGTCGATGCGCTTACTGATGTTGTGGGTAAACTCCTTCCGGTGGTAGACAGCCTGGAAAAAGCTGTTACAGCGGCTCAACAGGAGGACAACACTGGGCTTAAGGAAGGGATTAGCCTGATTTATAAACAAACAATGGACGCGTTGGAAAAACTGGGGGTTAAACCGATTGAAACCGTTGGAAAGTGTTTTGACCCCGAACTTCATCATGCTGTTATGCATATTGAGGATGATTCACTGGAGTGCAACGTTATAGTTGAAGAACTCCGAAAAGGATATATCTATAAAGATGAAGTAGTAATTCGGCACTCAATGGTGAAAGTGGCAAACTGATAATAAAATACCGGTAAAAGCTTTTACAAACATGAAAATATAATAATTGTACTTCTTTGACCTTAAATTTATTAACAGGAGAGTGTTTAAAATGGCAAAAGTTATAGGAATAGACCTTGGAACAACAAACTCATGTGTTGCTGTAATGGAAGGCGGAGAGCCCGTTGTTATACCAAATGCTGAAGGAAATCGTACAACTCCGTCAGTTGTTGCTTTTTCAAAAACAGGGGAAAGACTTGTCGGGCAAGTTGCCAAAAGACAAGCAATAACAAATCCTGACAGAACCATTATTTCCGTAAAAAGAGATATGGGTACTGATAGAAAAATAAGAATTGACGATAAAACATATACTCCTCCGGAAATATCAGCGATGATTCTACAAAAACTCAAAGCTGACGCTGAGGCATATCTGGGAGAAAAAGTAAGTCAGGCAGTTATTACGGTTCCCGCATATTTCTCTGACTCACAGCGCCAGGCAACAAAAGACGCAGGCAGAATTGCGGGTCTGGAAGTATTAAGGATAATTAACGAACCTACAGCAGCAGCTTTGGCTTATGGTTTGGATAAAGAAACCGATCAGAAGATCCTTGTTTTTGACTTGGGTGGCGGAACCTTTGACGTATCCATTCTCGAAATTGGCGATGGTGTTTTTGAGGTTCTGGCGACCAGCGGAAACAATCGTTTAGGCGGAGACGATTTTGATCAAAGAATCATTGACTGGTTGGCTGAGGAATTTAAGAAAGAGCACGGAATTGATTTAAGAACTGATAAGATGGCATTGCAGCGTCTTAAGGAGGCAGCTGAAAAAGCTAAGATTGAGCTTTCCAGTGTCATGCAGGCGAATATAAACCTGCCCTTCATTACTGCTGATGCATCAGGGCCAAAACACCTGGATATGAACTTAACCCGTGCCAAATTTGAAGAATTGACTGCCGATTTGGTCGAAAAGACGATGGATCCTTTGCGCAGAGCTCTGGCAGATGCCGACCTTACGCCAAACGATATTGACAGGGTATTGTTGGTAGGCGGTTCTACACGTATACCTGCGGTTCAGGAAGCGGTCAGGAAATTCTTAGGGAAAGAGCCGTTCAAGGGTATTAACCCCGATGAATGCGTGGCAATCGGAGCAGCTATTCAGGCTGGCGTGCTCTCCGGAGATGTCAAAGATCTGCTTCTTTTGGACGTAACTCCATTGTCTCTTGGAATCGAGACCCTTGGTGGCGTATTCACTAAGCTGATTGAAAGGAATACGACAATTCCTACAAAGAAGAGCCAGATCTTTTCAACCGCTGCTGACGGACAGACTAGTGTTGACATAAAGGTTTATCAGGGTGAGCGTGAAATTGCAGCCCATAACAAGCTGTTAGGAAACTTCCAGCTCACTGGTATTCCGCCGGCACCCAGAGGTGTTCCCCAGATTGAAGTTACATTTGATATAGATGCCAACGGTATAGTGCATGTATCAGCTAAAGATCTGGCAACAGGAAATGAACAGCAGATAACCATTACCGCCAGCAGTAACTTAAGCGAAGCAGATATAGAAAGAGCTATTAAAGAGGCTGAAAAATACGCTGCTGAAGACAAAAAGCAGAAAGAAAACATCGAAGTACGTAATCAGGCCGACAGTATGATTTATCAATCGGAAAAGGCACTGAAAGACATGGGTGATAAGCTGAGCGCCGATGATAAATCTAAGATTGAAGCTGAGATCAATAAGGTTAAGGAAGCTCTTAAAGGTAATGATATCGCAGCTATCAAACAGGCTACCGAATCTTTGACTCAGGCGTTCTATGGCATTTCGCAGAAACTGTATCAACAGAATCCTCAGGGACAAGGTCCGAATCCGGATGCCGGATTTAATCCCGGAGCCGGCGCTCAGGATAATGTTTACAATGCTGACTATAAAGTAGTAGATGAGGACGATAAGCAATAAAATAGATGGACAAATCAATCGATAATTTATGCTAATATTAGGTCGGAACGGTATTTGTCTGGCATTGACGGAAGAATGACCTCATCCGTGCACAGACATCTACCGTTCCGTGTTTGTAGTTTGAAAGCTGTTTTGGAGGGTTAATCTTTGGCTGAAAAAAGAGATTATTACGAGGTGCTTGGAGTGTCAAGACAGGCGACCTCTGAAGATATAAAGAAGGCTTACAGAAAGCTGGCCAAAAAGTATCATCCGGATGTGAATCCCGGTGATAAGGATGCTGAAGCTAAGTTTAAGGAAATTAATGAAGCCTACAGTGTGTTGATCGACGAACAAAAACGAGCTAACTACGACCGTTTTGGACATGCTGCATTTGATGGAACGGGGAATGGTTTTAGCGGATTCGATGGTTTTGGTTTCGGTGGACTTGATGATCTATTTGAAACCTTTATGGGAGGGGCCTTTGGAAGAAGCAGGAGAAGCGGAAGTTATGGACCCGTCCGGGGCAGAGACATCCAATATTCGATAGATATTACTTTCGAAGAAGCCGCGTTTGGTGTAACAAAAGAAATCCCAGTAACAAGACTGCAAACCTGTACAGCGTGCAATGGGACCGGTGCAAAGCCCGGAACCTATCCTGAAAACTGTAAGCGGTGCCAGGGAACCGGACAGATTCGTTATTCGCAGTCAACACCATTCGGACATTTTGTCAATGTAAAGACATGTGATGTATGCAACGGTGAAGGTAAAATAATAACCCATCCTTGTGAAACATGCCATGGTAAAGGACGGGTATCAAAGAATTCTCGAATAAGCCTTAATATTCCTGCCGGAATCGATGACGGTCAAACCATATCACTACAAGGAGAAGGCGAGTCAGGTTTAAGAGGAGGTCCGGCAGGTGATTTGTATGTGGTGATACATATCAAGCCACACCCGATATTCAAACGCGAAGGATATGATGTTGTTTGTGATGTTCCTATATCTTTTACCCAGGCGGCTTTAGGAGGCGAAATAGACGTTCCCACACTGGATGGCATAATAAAGTATACTATTCCAGAAGGAACCCAGACATCAACTGTTTTTAAGTTGAAAGGAAAAGGAATAAAACGGCTGAGAAGCAACTCCAGGGGCGATCAGTATATCCGAGTGAATGTGGAAGTCCCTACAAAATTGACTCAAAAACAAAAAGAGCTATTGCGTCAATTTGCTGAAATGAGCGGAGATGAAGGTCTTGAACAAAAGAAAGGTTTTTTCGAGAAAGTAAAGAATTTATTTAAAGAATGAAAGCAGGTAATATATGAAATGGATTGAAGTTTCAGTCAGAACAACGCAGGAAGCATCCGAAGCTATTTGCGATAAACTCATGAGTATGGGGGCAAACGGAACGGAGATGATTGACCCCTTAGCGTTTCGTCAGGCGCTTGAAAGCAATAAATATCTTGATTATGCTGATGACGGGCTCTTGGATAAATACGGAACTGAGTTGATTATAAAAGCTTATTTTTCAGATGAATCGGATCCCCAAATCATAGCAGATGAACTTAAGCGGACTCTTAACAACATTTCTGATAAGACTAGCATAGGTTCCGGAGAAATAAGTTATACCCTGCGGGATGATTCCGAATGGAAAGACACGTGGAAAGAATATTTTAAGCCTTTTAATATAACTGAAAAAATAGTGATCAAACCAAGCTGGGAGGAATATGTTCCTCAAAAAGATGAGCTTGTTATTGAGATGGATCCTGGTATGGCCTTTGGGACAGGTACCCATGAAACTACAAAAATGTGCGCTGTTCTGGGTGAAAAATATATCAGGGAAAACGACAAAGTATTAGATCTTGGCTGTGGAACTGCTATACTGGGCATTTTGGCCGCAAAACTCGGAGCCTCATCAGTTTTGGCCGTCGATATTGACGAAGCTGCAGTAAAGACAGCCAGGCAGAATGTTAAAAATAATGGTGAAACAGATAAAATCAAGGTGATACGTGGTACATTGAATGATGTGCCTGAAGAAGCCTTTGACCTGATATTTATTAATATCATTGCCGATGTTATTCTGGAAATATCTAAGGATATTAAAAAATATGTAAAAAGCGGGACATATATAATACTTTCGGGAATCATAAAGGATCGGAAAGCCGAGGTTAAAAACAAATATATTGACCTGGGCTTTGTTCTGATTGATGAGTTCAATATGGGAGAGTGGGAGGCGATGGCTTTTCGTGCATAGGTTTGTAGTCTCTCCCGATAATATTAAGGATAATATAATAACACTGGAAGGCGATGATTTTAAACATTTACGGCAGGTTCTCAGACTTAAAGCCGGCGACAGCATAAATGTATTTGACGGCAGCGGCATCGAGTATGAGGCGGATATTTTGTCTGTTGAAAAATCCAGAGCGATTGCTGAAATCAAGGCTGCCTTTCAAAGCGATACGGAACCAAAAGTACGTGTAACTTTGTTTCAGGGGCTGCCGAAAGGCGAAAAAATGGATTTAATAATACAAAAGGGAGTGGAGTTGGGAGTCCACAGGATTATACCCGTTATAACAAACAGAACTGTAGTTAAGCTTGATAAAAAAGACAGTGAAAGAAAAACGGAACGTTGGTCAAGGATATCCAGAGAGGCCGCCAAGCAATGCCGCAGAGCCTATGTGCCGGAAGTTACGGGACCTGTTTCTTTTAACGAAGCATTAATGATTGCTGAGTCATCCGAAGCAGCTTTAATGCTGTATGAGAATGAAGAAAAAAAATGTTTGAAAGAAACACTGAAATGTTATAATATTAATAAGATTAAGAATATTGCGTTATTTGTCGGTCCTGAAGGCGGTTTTACATATCAGGAAGTGGAAAACTGCAAAAACTTAGGTTACAATATAGTAGGTTTAGGAAAACGGATTTTGAGAGCCGAGACAGCGAGTATTTCTGTCCTTTCAATAATTATGTATGAGATGGGTGAAATGAATCTATGAAAAAGATTACATTTGTGATTACCGATGATGCGCTTTTTATGAGAACTCTGTTAAGAAATATTATTGAACAGAACGAAGAGTACGAGGTTGTCGGTGAGGCCTCAAATGGCATTGAGGCGATTGAAGTTGCGAAAAAGTATCAGCCGGATATTTTGACTTTGGATATAACAATGCCCGAAATGGACGGTATACAAGCTGTCAAAGAGATTCTAAAAGTTAGCCCTAAAACTCGTATTATAATGGTTTCAGCTATGGGGCAGCAGTCGATGGTTATAGAAGCAATAAAACTGGGTGCAAAAGACTTTGTTGTCAAGCCATTTGATAAATCAAGAGTGTTTCAGTCAATTAAAAACGTGCTTTCAATGGATTAATATTTTTTATATATTAATAAGGAGTATTTATTCTAAATGCTTAGGAGTATGACCGGCTTTGGCCATTGTGAATATACGGAAAACGATATTAGTTTTACTATTGAGATAAAAACGGTAAATCATAGATATATAGATATCTTTCTAAAAATGCCGAAACAACTTTCAGCTTTTGAAGATATGATACGTTCTCTTGCTTCGGCAAAAATTCAAAGAGGAAAGATAGATATTTACATAACTTACGACAATAAATCCTCAGATTTTCAAGAGGTAATACTTGATGAGGGCCTTGCTAAGGCTTATTGTAATGCTTTGAGAAAAATTTCAGACGAGCTTGGTCTCAGAGATGATATATCGGCGACATCCCTGGCTCGTTTTCCCGATATACTGAAAGTTGAGAAACAGGAGAATAACGAAGAAGTCGGTAGGATATTGGAGAAGGCGTTTAACATTGCTCTTGATGACCTTATACAGATGCGGACCCGTGAGGGGGAAAAGCTAAAGGAAAGCCTTCTGATGAATCTGTCTGCAATAGAGGAATATATCGAAAAAATTAAAGAAAAAGCGCCTCTTGTCGTAAAAGAATATAAGGAAAAACTTGAAATGAGGCTTAACGAGCTGATTGATATACAGAAGGTTGATCCGGTTCGGATTGCTACAGAGGTTGCCTTGTTTGCCGATAAATGCAGTATTGATGAAGAGCTTGTCAGATTAAAAAGTCATATAATTCAAATGCGAGAAATGCTGGATGCCGGCAGTCCTGTCGGTAAGAAAGCAGATTTTCTTATTCAGGAAATGAACAGAGAAGTAAATACAATAGGTTCAAAAGCCAGCAATATCGATATTACGCGCAATGTGGTGGAACTTAAGAGCGAAATTGAAAAGTTGCGAGAGCAAATACAGAATATTGAATAAATAACATAGGAGGGGCGCTAATGAAACTAATAAATGTTGGATTTGGGAATATGGTTTCAGCCAATAAAATACTTGCTATCGTTAGCCCTGAATCAGCGCCTATAAAGCGGATAATTCAAGAAGGAAGAGAACGTGGAGTATTAATAGATGCCACCTATGGCAGAAGAACACGTGCCGTTATCATTACTGACAGCGATCACGTTATTTTGTCTGCCCTCCAGCCCGAAACAGTCGCAAGCAGAATGCAGGGGATTGACGATAACTCGGCAAGTGATACTCTTAAAAAGATGAAGCCCGAACGGGAGGCAGATATATGAATCCGGGTTTACTTGTTGTATTATCCGGACCGGCCGGTGTAGGTAAGGGTACCATAGTACGGAAGATGCTGGAAAAGGATCCGAGGTTCGTTTTATCGGTTTCAGCAACTTCCAGGAGTCCAAGACCAAACGAAAGTGAAGGCAAAAGCTACTATTATAAAACCAGAGAACAATTTGAAGAAATGATAAAAAATAATGAACTGATCGAATGGGTGGAGTACTGTGGGAATTACTACGGGACCCCCCGGGCTTTTGTTTGTGATGAGATAGAAAAAGGGAACGTGGTCATTTTAGAGATTGAAGTTGATGGTGCGCTTAACGTAAAACGCCTTTTCCCTGATTCTATTCTCTGTTTTATCATACCGCCGGATTTTGAAGAACTTGAGAAAAGGCTCAGAGGAAGAGGAACAGACACCGAAGAGGCTATAACAAAAAGACTTGCGCGGGCAAAAGAAGAATTCAAATATATTGAAGAATACGATTACTTAATATTGAATGACTGCATTGAGAATGCAGCAGAAAGGTTTTTCAGCATAATACAGGCTGAGCAAATGCGAACCAAAAGAAATCAGACATTGATAAATAAATTTAAGAATATTTAAGGAGTTGATATATTATGATTTATCCGCCTATGTCTTCTCTTTTGGAAAAAGTAGACAGCCGGTATACGTTGGCGATTTTGGTGGCAAAACGTGCCCGTATGCTGACAAACGGAGCCCAAAAACTTACAAATGCAGCGACTGACAAGGATGTAACCATTGCCATAAATGAAATAAACGAAGGTAAAATTTCTTATCACCGAATCCAAAAACAGCCACCAACCCATGAAAATATGGTTGAGGCATCACTGAACAGTAGCGATGATCAAATCTGACCAATAAGCAATCTAAAGAAACGTACAGGAGGATTTTATAAATGCAGTTCGAAAAAACCATGGACAAGGTGGTCGCGCTGTGTAAAAATCGCGGCTTTATTTTTCAAGGATCGGAAATTTATGACGGGCTTGCTAATACATGGGACTATGGCCCGTTAGGTGTTGAGTTTAAAAATAACGTGAAGAAAGCCTGGTGGAAAAAATTTATCCAGGAAAGTCCCTATAATGTAGGGGTTGACTGCGCTATCCTTATGAATCCGCAGGTTTGGGTTGCTTCCGGCCATGTAGCCGGTTTTTCGGATCCTCTTATTGATTGCAAGCAATGCAAAACAAGACACAGGGCAGATAAACTCATAGAAGACTTTAACAAAGAGAATAATATTACGATGATCGTGGACGGTTTATCAAATGATCAAATGATGGCCTATATAAAAGAAAAAAATATTCCGTGCCCCAATTGCGGCGGGCATGATTTTACCGATATTAGAAAGTTTAATCTTATGTTCAAGACTTTCCAGGGTGTTACAGAGGATTCCAAAAGTGAAATATATCTTCGGCCTGAAACTGCTCAGGGTATATTCGTCAATTTCAAGAATGTTCAGAGAACTACACGTAAGAAGATACCTTTTGGTATAGGCCAGATAGGTAAATCATTCAGAAATGAAATTACTCCTGGTAACTTTACTTTCAGAACAAGAGAATTCGAACAAATGGAACTGGAGTTTTTCTGCGAGCCAGGAACCGATTTAGAGTGGTTCAATTATTGGAAGGATTTCTGTAAGAATTGGCTATTAAGCCTTGGTATGAAAGAAGAAAATATCAGGTTGCGTGATCACTCCAAGGAAGAACTGTCCCATTACAGCAATGCCACTACTGACATAGAATATAAATTTCCTTTCGGTTGGGGCGAGCTTTGGGGAATCGCCGATCGTACCGATTTCGACTTAAAGCAGCATATGGAACATTCTAAAGAGGATTTGTCATATTTTGATCCTGTAAAAAATGAAAAATACATCCCATATTGCGTTGAGCCATCATTAGGAGCGGATCGTGTGGCGCTGGCATTCTTGTGCGATGCCTATGATGAAGAAGAAGTTGGGGAAGGCGATGTAAGAACAGTATTAAGGCTCCACCCATATCTTGCGCCTGTGAAAGTTGCGGTTCTGCCACTGTCAAAGAAGCTCTCCGATGAAGCTTTCAAGATTTATGAGTCCCTCTGTAAGGACTTTGTGTGTGAGTTTGATGAAACCGGTTCAATCGGGAAGAGATATAGAAGGCAGGATGAGATAGGAACTCCTTATTGTGTAACTTTTGATTTCGATTCTTTAGAAGATAATTGCGTAACCATACGAGAACGTGATACAATGCAACAGGTAAGAATACCAATTAAGGAATTAAATGAGTATTTTAAGGAAAAGATAGTCTTTTAACAAAAACATGGCATGAAATGCTGTATTAAATATAATCAGGAGGTAAAATGGATGGCAAAATACGTATATCTTTTTAGTGAAGGTAATGCTTCAATGAGAAATTTACTCGGCGGAAAGGGCGCAAACCTTGCCGAGATGACAGGCCTTGGACTGCCTGTGCCCAGGGGTTTTACAATTACAACCGAGGCATGCACAAGATATTATAATGACGGGGAAAAAATCGAGAAAGATATTGAGGACCAAATCTATGAGTATCTGGCAAAAATGGAGCAGATAGTAGAAAAGCAGTTCGGCAATCCTGATAATCCGTTATTGGTATCTGTTCGTTCCGGTGCAAGAGCGTCCATGCCAGGTATGATGGATACCATTCTCAATCTGGGCCTTAATGACGTTGTTGTTGAAGGCCTTGCAAAGCTTACCAACAATCCGAGATTTGCGTATGACAGCTACAGAAGGTTTATTCACATGTTCAGCGATGTTGTTATGGGAATTGAAAAGAATAAGTTCGAACATCTGCTGGAAGAAATGAAGAAGAATAAAGGCGTTAAGCTGGATACCGAATTAGACGCTAACGATTTAAAACAACTTGTTGAACAGTACAAAGAACTGTATAAGAAAGAGATTGGAACAGAATTCCCTCAGGATCCAAAAGAACAGCTTATAAAGGCCGTAGAAGCCGTATTCCGTTCATGGAACAATCCTCGTGCT
>Ga0134103_1002768_pt1 | contig 12876 bp, 10 predicted proteins | sample 14_taG_2_FD_94445 | JGI IMG/M metagenome (GOLD analysis project Ga0134103, IMG submission 94445) | Switchgrass degrading microbial communities from high solid loading bioreactors in New Hampshire, USA - 14_58_20_212_A1 metaG | ecosystem: Engineered > Bioreactor > Semi-continuous > Anaerobic >...
ACCTGTTTCCAGTGTAGTTGAGGCGGTACATTCGGTACTTGAAAGAACTCCTCCGGAACTGGCCGCCGACATAAGCGACAGAGGTATTGTAATGACAGGCGGCGGATGCCTTGTCTATGGAATGGATAAACTTTTGGAGCAGAAGACAGGAATAAAGGTTATTATTGCTGATGATGCCGTATCATGCGTTGCTATAGGGACAGGAAAAACTCTGGATAATTTGGATTATCTGAAGAAGGAACATTTTACCGAGATAGGCTGATTGACGGTAAATAGGATTAATTATTGCACAGCAGATTGTATGGACCGATGAAGACATAATTCATTGGTCCATTTTGCACCTGTTTATGTCAGCAGCAAAGATCCTTCGGCTCCGCTCAGGATGACAAATAGGATTGCTAATGTTCCGTTCAGGATGCCACTTGAGTATGTCATTCTGAGCGTCAGCGAAGAATCTTTCAAGTCAGTACTATGCCTGGAATCCGGTAAATTTTGCGAGAAATCAATATAATGGATATAATAATAGAATAAACAGTATAAACGCCTGTAAGGCTGAATCACTGATTGAAACGGAGAAACAAATGAGGACGTCAGGAATTTGTATAGGCGCATCCACAATAACAGTGGCGTGCGTTACGGAAAAAGATGAAGTAATATCGGTTGACAAAACCTTCTGTGTATCCCATGAAGGAAATCCCAGAGAAATACTGCTTGATCTTTTAAACCAGGATAGTATTAAAAATGCCCGTCGGATCGTGGTTACAGGACGTAACCTGAGGCATCTGGTCAACGCTACGACCCTGTCTGAGCCTGAGGCCGTAGAAGAAGCATATAAATATATAGTAAGTTTTCAAAACAGCGATAATAACGGCGATAATACGCGGGAGTCCGCTCAGGCTTCCCCGGCTGTAATTGTAAGTGCGGGCGGAGAGACCTTCATGGTATACAAGCTTGACGCGAAGGGCCGGATAATTGAAGTAAGAAGCGGCAATAAATGCGCATCAGGAACCGGCGAATTCTTTTTACAGCAGATTAAGAGAATGGATCTTCCCATCGAAAAGGCTATAGAAATTGCCGATTCAGAGCATCCCTACAAGGTGGCGGGCCGTTGCAGCGTTTTTTGCAAGAGTGATTGTACTCACGCCTTGAACAAAGGAGCTGCAAAAGCTAACGTGGTGGCCGGCTTGTGCAAAATGATGGCCGACAAAATAATCGAGCTTTTAAAGGGTGAAACAAAGTCCAAAGTAATACTGGTAGGGGGAAGCTCCTCCAACAGGATCATGGTGAAGTATCTTAAAGATGCCGGGCTGGAAATAACCATTCCGGCTTACAGCAATTGTTTTGAGGCATTGGGAGCGGCATTGTGGGCGTTAAAGAACGAGACCGCTCCGATCGATATAAACAATTTCTTCAAGGAAAGCGGATATGGATTTCCTCAACATAAACCTTTATCGGAAGGCATGTCAAAAGTAAGGTTTATGGAATCGGTAAGAGGTAAGGCGAATAAAGATGATATCTGCATACTGGGACTGGATGTAGGCTCTACTACCACCAAGGCGGTATTAATGAGAAAAGAGGATCAGGCCATCCTTGCCGGAATATATCTTCGGACCAACGGAGACCCGGTGGCGGCATCCCGGAAGTGTTACGAGGGGATAAAGTCCCAGCTTAAGGTTCCGGTGAATATCACAGGCTTGGGAGTAACCGGCTCCGGAAGGCAAATCTCCAGTCTTCATGCCCAGACCCCTGCTGTTATTAACGAGATAATAGCCCACGCCAGGGCAGCCGCATTTTTCGATCCGGATGTAGATACAATTTTTGAAATCGGGGGACAGGACGCCAAATATACCTATCTTACCAACGGAGTAGCATCGGATTATGCCATGAACGAAGCCTGCTCGGCGGGAACCGGATCGTTTCTGGAGGAATCAGCCTTCGAGGCGCTTAATCTGAAGGTCGAGGAAATAGGCGAAATAGCCTTAAAGGGGAAAAATCCCCCGAACTTTAACGATCAGTGCGCCGCTTTTATAGGAAGCGACATTAAAACTGCCATACAAAACGGCATTTCCAGGGAAGATATAGCGGCCGGGCTTGTTTATTCCATATGCCTTAACTATTTAAACAGGGTGAAAGGCAACCGGGCTGTAGGGCAGAAGGTATTCATGCAGGGAGGCGTATGCTACAATAAGGCCGTTCCGGCAGCAATGGCCAATTTGACAGGCCGTGAAATCATAGTTCCTCCCGAGCCGGGGCTGATGGGAGCCTTCGGGGTTGCCCTGGAAACCATGTCCATGCTTGAAAACGGGCAGATTGAAGCTCAGAATTTTGATCTTGCAGAGCTGGCAAACCGGACGGTTGCATATAAGGAACCGTTTATCTGCGGGGGCGGCAAAGAAAAATGTGACCGCAAATGCCAGATATCCCGTATTACAATAGGAAAAAAAACGTATCCCTTCGGGGGAGCATGCAATAAATACTATAATATTTTTGCAGACAAAAAAGAGGCCGACATAGAAGCGCTGGATCTTGTCGCCTTAAGAGAACGGCTTCTTCATAAATACGCGGAACTAGGCACAGACAATAATGCATCTGGCAATAATATTAGTCAGGCCAAAAAGGTTGGCATAAACTTATCCCTTATGGCTAATACCCTGTTGCCTCTTTATGCGGTATTCTTTAAGGCTTTGGGCTATGAAGTGGTTTATCCCGCTAAATATAATTCCGAGGGGTTCTCCCGCAAGGGCGCAGCTTTCTGCTGGCCGGTGGAACAGGCTCACGGCGCTTTGCAGGAGCTTTTAAGTCTTGAACCTGATATTATATTCCTTCCCCATGTAAAGGCTTATCCGGTACCGGGAGGGCAGGATGTGAGCGTTTGCTGCCCGTTTGTGCAATCGGAACCATATCTTCTTAAATCAGCATTCCCTGAGCTTGAGAGTATTCAGGTACTAAGCCCTGTATTGGATATGACCAGGGGCTATGAAGCTGTAGAAAAAGTCTTTGTCGATATGGCAAAGAGCCTGGGACACTCTGCAGCTGAGGCAACAGCGGCCTTCAATAAAGGTCTGAAAGCCCAGAAGAGTTTTCATGAAGCGCTGATTAAGGAGGGTAAAAAAGCGCTCAAAGAGATCGAAGGATCACCAGATACGGCCATCATTCTGTTCGGAAGGCCATATAACGCATTTTCCAGGCTCGGGAACATGGGAATACCTAAAAAACTGGCATCAAGAGGTTACAGGGTTATACCCCAGGATTTCCTGCCTGTTTTTGACGAAGATTCTCACGATAAAATGTATTGGGCATCAGGCCAATGGATTTTAAAAGCGGCTCGTTTTACTTCCAGACATGAAAAACTGTTCGGTGTTTATATAACAAACTTCAGCTGCGGTCCGGATTCCTTTTTACTGACATATTTCAGGAACATAATGGGAAGCAAACCGTCCCTTACACTGGAGCTGGATTCCCATACCGCTGATGCAGGCGTGGATACACGAATTGAAGCGTTCCTGGATGTGGTGCGCCGGTACAGAGACATGCGGGATCCGGCAGTGAATAGACGGGAATTATCAGGTTCAGACATTTTTAAGACAGCCGAAGTGGTGAAAAAAGCCAACAAAGTATATGTTGTAACCCCTGACGGAGAAGAGTACCCCATAGACCATCCAAAGGTAAAGATTTTGGTACCCTCAATGGGGGAAGTCGGAGCGAAAATGCTGGCAGCCACTCTAAGTTATGTGGGAGCCAATACGGTTGCCCTTCCTCCGCCCGGAGAAAAAGAGCTTAATTATGGAAGAAAATATACCACTTGTAAGGAATGCCTTCCCCTTTTGCTTACCTTTGGCAGTCTTATTCGTTATTTGGAGGAAGAATGGAACGGTGAAGATATCCTGGTCAATTTTATGCCTGAGGCTTCGGGTCCCTGCAGATTCGGCCAATACAATGTTATGATGAGGGAACTGGTGGGGCTAAAAGGCATCAGGAATGTTGCCATGCTGTCTTTGACCGCTGAAAATTCCTATGCGGGATTCGGTGTTAAATTTGCCTTAAGAGCTTGGCATTCCATAGTGCTTTCCGATGTCCTGGATGATATATACAGCGCTGTCATTGCCCTGGCCAAAGATCCTGAGTCTGCAAAAGAGGTATTCAACGAGGTTGCCGAAGATTTGATAGAGGCCATCGGGACAAAACCCTGGCCGGAGCTGAGAAAAAGAATTATAGCGGCTTCCAAACGGCTGGGAGCCATTCCCCGTAGGGCTGAGCTTGATGATGTTCCTTCTGTTGCATTAACAGGTGAAATATATGTAAGAAGGGATGAATTTTCCCGGCGGTATTTGGTGGAGAGGCTCAGCAGAAAAGGTTTTCGGGTAAGGATAGCCCCTGTTGGCGAATGGATACATTATTGCGATTATATTGTTCAAAATAAGCTGGTTGCAAAATCTAAATACCTGGACCGGGTTAAAAACCGCCTCACCTGCATTGTGAAAAATCCCTATGAGTATGAGATCAAATCCATTATGGCTCAGTCCGGATTATACAGAGTAAGTGAAAGTTACGTAGAAGATCTTGTTGAGGCCGCCTCTAGAGTTTTATCACCGAGGCTTACGGGAGAGGCGATTTTAACTGTCGGAGGGGCTTTATATGAGATCGTGGAAGAGGTTGACGGTGTTATAGCTCTTGGCCCCTTTGGCTGTATGCCTGCCAGGATTTCCGATGCGTTGGTAACTCAAAATCTTAATGATATAAAGATTAAAGTGTCCAGAGAAAAAGAGCTGATTAAGCGGGTAATGGAGGAGCATCCCGCTCTGCCGTTCCTCACCATCGAAACAGACGGTAATGCTTTCCCACAACTGATCGAGTCCCGACTGGAGGCTTTTTTGCTGCAGGTGGAACGAGTACACCGGACCAGGAAACATGCTTTGCTGTCATCCTGAGAGGAACGTAGCCCTTCCTAAATTGTCATCCTGAGCGGAACGCAGCGCTCCACCAAATGTCATCCTGAGCGGAGCGTTAGCGGAGTCGAAGGATCATGCAGGTCAACGCAAAAGATTCTTCATTACGCTTCGCTCCATTCAGAATGACATAAGGGGTAAGATTCTTCGCTTACGCTCAGAATGACATTCAGCGAGCTACGGCTGGCGATCAGAATGATAGGAAGGGAACGCACAGAATTAAATTAAGGGGCTACGCTGGCGCTCATAATGATATTTTAAATAATCCTAAAGTGTAGCAATCGGTTAGCCGATAATTGTACTGTAGGAACAATTATCAAAGGAGCATAAATTAATATGATAAGAGGGCTCTATACATCAGGTTACAGCATGCTTACCTTAAACAGAAAAATGGACGTAGTATCTAACAACATGGCGAATGTGAACACCAACGGCTTTAAGAAGGATGTCGTTGTGTTTGAGGAATTCTCTGATGTATTGGCCAGACGCTTTTATGACGGCAGCGACCATTCATCACGACCGGTTAGAATAGGAAATATGACATTATACAATGACATTGCTGAGGTACATACCGATTTTACCCAGGGTACACTGGAGAGCACCGGCATCAGCACCGATGTTGCCATTGATGGTGATGATGGCGCTTTTTTCTGCATAGCTGTTCCACAGGGAAATCAGTTTCTGGAGTATTACACCAGAGACGGGGGATTTAAAATTGATTCTAACGGTCGCCTCGTTACAAGGGACGGTTACCAGGTTATGGGACAAAACGGGCCTGTAATACTGGAAGGTTCTGATTTTACAATTACTTATAGAGGCGAAATAATCCAGAATGGCGAAACGGTTGATTTTTTAAGGATCCGAAAATTTGAAAATCCTGAATCCTTAAGAAAATACGGTTTCAATCTAGTGACAGCAACGGCGGAAAGCCAGGATGGAGAATTTGAAGGAACCATCCGCCAGGGCTTTGTTGAGCGCTCCAATGTGGATGCAGTAAAAGAAATGGTGGACATGATTACAGTCTTAAGAGCTTACGAATCCAATCAGAAGCTTATTCAATACCAGGATTCAACGCTGGAGAAGGCTGTAAATGAAATAGGAAGAGTTTAATAAGGATCTATAGAATAAATCTTACAGGATGTAAATAAGGATAAGGATGTCCGGGAATAAAAAAAGGTGAAAATCCTATGATGAGAGCATTATGGACCGCAGCGTCCGGCATGAAGGCCATGCAATTCAATGTTGACACAATATCAAATAATCTTGCAAATGTTAACACAACGGGTTATAAAAAAGAAAAGGCAGAATTTGAAGATATTCTGTATGTCTCAATGCAAAAAGCTTATTCGGCCGAAGGCGCCCAAAGACCGGTAAACCTGCAGGTAGGCCACGGTGTTGTTGCCAGAGCTACAGCAAGAGATTTTTCTTCCGGAAATCTTGAGCAGACCAGCAATAAGTTGGACATGGCGATTGAAGGTGTGGGCTTCTTTGCTGTGAGAGGAGCAGACGGAAACATATATTACACCAGGGACGGAAGCTTTAAGGTAGCGATGACCGAAGAGGGAAAAATGCTCACCAACTCCAAAGGTTACCCGGTTCTCGATCAGGACGGCATGGAAATATATTTTGACGGTGATATGGCCCTTTACGAGATCCAGCCAACAGGCGAGATCACTTATAAAGATCCCGATACGGGAGTTAACCTTCCTACAGGCCAGTACATAGGATTGTTCCAGTTTGAAAATCCCATGGGGCTTGAAGCCGTAGGCGGGAATATGTACAGAAGTAATACAGCTTCGGGAGAACCTTTGCCTGACTTTGAAACAGAGAATCCCAGTACGATTCGTAATTATTTCCTGGAGTCATCCAATGTCCAGGTAGTGGAGGAAATGGTCAAGCTCATTACTGCTCAAAGAGCATATGAGCTGAACTCCAAGGCTATTACCACATCGGATGAGATGCTGCAGACAGCAAATAATATCAGACGATAATCCTTAATGCAGGTTAGCCAACGGCGATACGGGTTATGTCATTGAAGGTTGAAGTATGAAGATTGAAGGATTTGGACAGCTTAATTATACAGATCAAATAAAAGCCGGTCAGGCTCAAACTGATGCCTCTGAATTTGAGAGCGTTCTTAAGAAAGCTTTTGATGAAGGCGATAAGAAAAAGTTAAAAGAAGCGTGCGATCAGTTTGAGGCCATCATGCTGCAAATGCTGTATAAGCAGATGAAGGCTACTGTCCCTGAAGGCGGTCTTACAGAAAAAAGCACTGCCCGCGCTATGTTTGAGGATATGCTGGATGAGGCACTCATGGAAAAAAGCAGCCACAGAGGTGTTGGGCTTTCTGACATGATGTACAGGCAGCTTAGCGCGCAAATGGATAGAACATACAAAATCCAGAAACCGGATATAAACTCTCAACTTAATGTTAACCCGTCTGAACCGGATAAGTCCGATACCACTCAACCGGAGACAGAAAATTATACCGAAACCGAAATAAAACCGGACGGAGTTGAAACCGTTGAAGATTAGGAGATTACAAATCTTAATCCTGTTGATATTATCAATAACCGTACTTTGGATCTTATGCCCTGCCATAGCCAGAAAAATTTCTGCTGAGGACGGGCATTACTCATGTAATGAGCAAAATAAGCCAGATCCTGTTGCCACTCCTTCTGTTACTCCCGTAGCCAGTCCTTCGCCTTCGAAAGAACCGGAGCCGATTTATAAATATTACAGTATTACTGAAAATAAATCGAATTTTGATCTTTCAATGCATGTTCTTGAGATTAACCCTTCCAATCCGGATCTTGTTTTCAGGCCGGTTTTATCCCATAAAACTTTATTCGGTTATGAATACTTGAGCGTAATGTATGACACCTGGCAGGCTAAAGCGGCCGTAAATGCCGGTTTCTCCTATTCCAACGGCATGCTGGGAGGACTTTTTGCATTGGACGGAGAGCTTTATACCACTGCATCAGGAAACTATCCGGTATTGTTTTTGGATGAAGGAAAGGCTTATATAGATGATGCTTCAAGCCGGGTATGGGTGGAAGGTGACGGTGTTTTGCTGGACAATTTATTTTATAACCGCTATTCCAAAGAGGAAGGCATATATGTCTTTACGCCCTTATACGGTACCATGAACAGGCTTGATGTGGATCATCTGAATGCTGTGGTTTCAAATGGAGAAGTCAGGGGTCTTATACAGAGAAAAGAATCTTATGAAATACCAAAGGACGGGTTTTTAATAAGCGCTGTAGGCAAAAAAGCCAAAGCAAGGCTTGAAGAACTGATAAAACCGGGTATGAATCTTGATCTTAAATTTGAAATTTATAACGGAGAAAAAAGTTTTACCGGATTTGACTGGGCTTACGAGTGCGGGAGCTGGATCCTGAAGGATTTTAAGATCATTGTTCCAGATAAGGACGGATGGGTGGGAACCATGCAGACCCGTGTCCCGCGTACGGCTGTGGGTGTGAAAGAGGACGGAACGGTGTTATTCCTTGTGGCAGATGGCAGACAAAAAGGTTTCAGCGATGGGCTTACCGGTAAGGAATTGGGACAAAAGCTTCTTGAGCTGGGAGTAAAAGATGCCGTAAACCTTGACGGCGGAGCTTCCTCCGAAATGATAGTGGAAGGGAAAATCGTAAACAGCCCGTCTGCCGGCAGGGAACGGATGCTGCCCTGTGCATTTATAATTAAGTGACCTGTTTACTTGATCGTTATCCTGAACATCCACCTTGTGTCATTCTGAGCGCAGCGAAGAATCTTTTGTGTTGACGTATAGGATCCTTCACTCCACTTCGTTCGTTCAGGAGACAAGTGGGGTTATGCTAACGCTCCGTTCAGAATGGCAAATAGCTGTTGTTATTCATTTATTTCCCCTATTTCGGGATACCGCTCCAAGAGTTTTTGGTCTGCCTCTTCCAGTTTTCGATAATATTCCGAATACGATGGACTTAATTCTTTCAACGCAGGAATAAATATATCATAGTATCCGGTTGTTTTATTGAATTCTTTGGTAAATTGCATGAGCCTGTATGCCGGGGAGTTTTTATACTCATCGGATTGTTTATACGCCATATATTGCTCCAGGATTTCTTTATTGTCGGCAAAGAAATCATCGGGGTTTTCTATGGATCTCTTTGTGTTTTCGATTAATTCTGTGATTTGTTCTACACCAATGTTCTTTGTACTTTCAGTTAAAAAATCCTGTAAATCCTCCGGCAAAGTAAATGGAGGAACATTGTCCAAAAAGGATATTATTCTTTCATAGGCTGATTGTTGTTCTTCTGTCCTGATCGGTTCATTTAAGAATCGGGCAAAATGCAGGCATATAAACATACCGAAATAACCCGGGAATGCTTCCAGGAGCTTTTCAGTTATGGTTTTGCTGTTGTTGATGGCTTGCAATTCCATGCTGATTTCAGAATAGTCATGTCCCTGGCTCAATTTATCAAGAAGCTGTTTTTTAGCCTGTTCCCTTTGATAACTTAGTTCTTTTCTTACCGATATGGTTTTTAAAGCAACTCTGGACTCATCAGAAAGAACTGTTTTGATTTCATTGGTGCAAAGGCCAAGCTGTCTGAGAACGGATATTATATTTAGTTTATCGATATCACTTTGACTGTAATCCCTGTATCCGTTTTCTAATATGGTTGGGCTCACTAAACCCTGCATGGTATAATATTCTATCGCCTTTTTTGTTAAACCGGTGGTTTTGCTTACTTCGTTTATCAGCATATTTATCACCTCAATATGAGCATAAGGTAATACCCTGGGTGATAGTCAAGAGCTTATTTTCAATATATTAGCTTTCAAAATGACAGGGGTCATCCTTTATATACCCTGAGTGTAGTGCTGCGAAGTCGAAGTGTATTATTAGTTGATGAAAAAGATTCTTCACTTCGCTTCGCTCGTTCAGAATGACATGCTTTCCTGAGCGGAGTACAACCACCTTTTATGTCACCCTGAGCGAAGCGCAGCGCATTACCCCTTACTGTCATCCTGAGCGAAGCGCAGCGCATTACCCCTTACTGTCATCCTGAGCGAAGCGCAGCGGAGTCGAAGGATCTTACGCGTCAACATAAAAAAGATTCTTCGCTGACGCTCAGAATGACAGACTAGAGCAAGATTCTTCATTCCGCTTAGCTCCATTCAGAATGATATAAGTGGAAAGATTCTTCGCTGACGCTCAGAAAGACATAGGGTGAGATTCATAATGATATAGAGGTTCAAGATGATATTCTGTTGGTATTTATCAAAAAAAGAATGGGGTATTAAACCATTTGAAAATGCTTTATAATAGAAACTGGATTATAAGTAAAGATTAAAGTTAAGTTTAAGCAGAGGAGAAGTTAGTATGGCAAAACGTGGATTCCCCATGGGCATGGGCGGTATGGGAGGAAATCTCAACAATCTTATGAAGCAGGCTCAAAAGATGCAGCAGGACATGTTAAAGGCTCAGGAAGAGCTTGCTGAGAAAACAGTGGAAGCCACTGTCGGGGGCGGAGCGGTTACGGTAGTAGCTACAGGTGCAAAAGAAATTCGTGAGGTTCGTATTTCCAAAGAGGCGGTTGATCCGGACGATGTGGAAATTTTGCAGGATATGATCCTTGCTGCGGTAAACGAGGCTTTGAGACAGGCTGACGAGCTTGCCAAAAATGTTATGGGCGGAGTTACCGGCACCTTAGGAAATATACCGGGGTTATTCTAAATGGATTACTTTGCTTTACCGGTTCAAAAATTAATAGAAGAATTCGAAAAGCTGCCGGGCATAGGTCGAAAGACCGCTCAGCGGCTTGCTTTTCATGTTTTGAATTTGCCGGAGGACAGAGTTGTCGGCTTTGCCAAAGCGTTGGTTGACGCAAAACGAAAGATCAAAGACTGTTCCATATGCCACAATCTTACCGACACCGATCCCTGCCCTATATGCAGCTCGGAAAAGCGGGATCACTCTGTTATTTGCGTAGTACAAAACTCAAGAGATGTTGTGGCTATGGAAAGAGTCAGAGAATACAAAGGGCTTTACCATGTCTTGAACGGCCTTATTTCGCCTCTGGACGGCACAGGACCCGATGACATCAATATCAGGTCTTTAGTCAAACGGGTGGCAAACGGGAAGGTTTCAGAGGTGATCCTTGCCACCAGCCCCACTGTAGAGGGAGAAGCTACAGCTGTTTACATTTCTAAAATATTAAAACCGCTTGGAGTAAAAACCACTCGTATAGCTCAGGGCATCTCTGTGGGCGGAGATTTGGAGTATGCCGACGAGGTGACTTTGTACAAATCACTGGAAGGAAGAAGAGAAATTTGAAAGGAGCATCAGGTATGAAGGTGCGAAAAGCAATTATACCCGCAGCCGGGTTAGGCACAAGATTTCTGCCGGCTACCAAGGCGCAGCCAAAGGAAATGCTCCCAATTGTTGATAAACCCACAATACAATTCATTATTGAAGAGGCGATAGCCTCAGGGATAGAAGATATCCTCATAATTACCGGCAGAGGGAAACGAGCTATTGAAGACCATTTTGACAGATCCTTAGAGCTTGAGGAAGAACTTAAGAGAAAGGGAAAAGAAGGTCTTTTGGAGCAGGTTCGCCGGATCGCTGACTTAGCCAACATCCATTATATTCGGCAGAAGGAAGCCAAGGGGCTGGGGCATGCCATTTATTGCGCCCGGTCGTTTATCGGGAACGAACCTTTTGCTGTGCTTCTGGGCGATGATATCGTAGATGCTGAAGTTCCGTGCCTAAAGCAGATGATTGATGTCTATGATGAATATAAGACATCCATTTTAGGCGTCCAGCATGTAGCCATTGAAGATGTGTCCAAGTACGGGATAGTGGAAGGCAAACAGGTTGACCAAAGAGTATTTAAAGTTAAGACTTTGGTTGAAAAGCCTGAATCGGAACAGGCTCCGTCTAATCTGGCCATTTTGGGAAGATACATAATTACTCCCGCTATCTTTTCATATTTGGAAACAGCAAAACCGGGGAAAAACGGAGAGATCCAGTTAACGGATTCTCTTTGTGAACTGGCAAAGGCAGAACCCATGTATGCCTATGACTTTATAGGAAGACGCTATGACGTCGGAAATAAACTGGGCTTTTTGCAGGCAACGGTGGAATTCGCCCTGAAAAGAGAGGACTTACGCTCCGATTTCATGGCTTATTTAAAAGGTATAATAAAAGAATGACACTCTTTTGTGTCATTCTGAATGGAGCGAGGCGGAATGAAGAATCTTGCCCTAGTCTGTCATTCTGAGCGTCAGCGAAGAATCTTTTTTATGTTGACGCGTAAGATCCTTCGACTCCGCTGCGCTTCGCTCAGGATGACAGTAAGGGGTAATGCGCTGCGCTTCGCTCGGGATGACAAAGAGGGACACGCTGACGCGACCCTCAGGATGCCAAAGCGGGCTATACTGATGCGACGTTAAGAATAAAAAAAGAGCCCGGAATGACAAGTCTATGGACTCAATAAAGGACACAGAATAAAAATGGGACAAGGCACCTGTCCTCTTGTCCCATTTACAACTTTGCAAAGAACGAAATGGCATCGTTTTCTATAAGCAGCTTGCCATACTCGTTGAGATATCCTTCGAGGAAATCAACATTGGACATCTTATCGGCATACTCGCTTAAAATGCTTTCAAATCTGGTCTGGTTCAGGATGTTGTTATCAATCGATGAAAGCACCAGGTAGTATACGTTATCCAGAGAGTATACTTTGCTGCGGCCGGTAAACAAAGGCTCTATCGCAACGCACAGCGAGCATAAATCATCGAAGCTTTCCACCGAATAAATCAGCATGGTGGAACATATCGAAACGCTCTTTTTCTTAACGGATAAATCTTTCCGTCTGTATCTGTTCTTTATAAACTTCTGGATACACTCAAAGTCGTTTTCCTCTTCAATTCTGGTAAT
>Ga0134103_1002771_pt1 | contig 12873 bp, 9 predicted proteins | sample 14_taG_2_FD_94445 | JGI IMG/M metagenome (GOLD analysis project Ga0134103, IMG submission 94445) | Switchgrass degrading microbial communities from high solid loading bioreactors in New Hampshire, USA - 14_58_20_212_A1 metaG | ecosystem: Engineered > Bioreactor > Semi-continuous > Anaerobic >...
ACCTGTAGGTGCCTGTGTGTACAGCTTTTTGCCATTCATTATGGTCCTGTAAACAGAGACTGCCAGTTCCCTTTGCCCCTTTCTGTAGCTTTTGTAGGGAAAGGAAAGCTCCCTTATGGAATCGTCCCGTACAACTCCCCAGTAGTAAGTCAGGTTGGCCCACTGTACATATTTATCAATTAAGCTCATAAAGAATTCTTCCAGCTCTTCAAGTCTATAACTCTTTATAAACTTCTTCATTTCATCAGTATCTATATTTATATAGGTAATCTGAACCTGCAGCTCTTCTATATTATGTTTTTTTGCATATATATAGCCATAGCACTTTCCTTGTGCCCAGTGGAGGAGGTTGTAATCCTCCTGAATTTCATCCAGGGGCTTTAAGGTACTCTTTATTTCGTCAATTGTAACTTTTTCACCTTCTTTTATAACGCCATCAATTCTTCCTTCTATTTCTATGCTGAAATTATCATACTCCAGCAAATGCCTTACAGGTACTTCTGCTTCATATTCATCTCCATAGAAGTTCTGCACTCTCTGGTGAGCCCTTGTCCCCTCCACAGCTCTTGTACTATTGGTAAATCTAATGTCAATATCTCCGGAACGCATCACGAATTCAACCAGGTTTCTCACTGATATTTTTATATGATTAGACAATATAATCACCCTTCAATAAGTGGTGATTATATTATATACCATATTATTGCTCCTTTCCATTATGGCAAAAGAAGCCTTTATGGTTTCATCCCTTAAATTCTCTGTATACAGGATAGGACCTGATGAATATATAAAAAATACTTTAATCGAAAATATAAATTATCTATATGATCAGTTTGACGAAATATGCTACTATCTCTCAAAACATTTTATTAAGGACCCTTTGGTCAAAGAGTTTGTCTATGATATACTTAAGCGGAAAGATATACCATATAATTACATAATCGCAATTATATTTAAATATTTTTCTGAGATTATAGATTTTGATGAAGATATATATTCCAAATACTATAAAGGGCAAAAAAATAAAGATTGGTATATTAGATATTTTATGCTGGATTGGATATACCTAAAAAATCCGGATATATTGAGTTTGATTGATAAAGATGACAACAATATAGTAAGTAGGAAATTATACTATTATAAATATATCTATATAAAAGGTGAAAAGTAAGCGTATAATAAAAGATGGATGGCATAATAATAGGGATATCTGTATGATATCCCTATAGGTTTAATCTATTTTACATGTTTTCTGTACCAATTCATCCCAAGGCATCATTAAGTCTAATACTTTTGGATTGGACCTAAAATCAAATCCTGGTAGCCTTGATAATAGAAATTCTAAATATTTGTAGGGGTTTAGTCCATTAGCCTTTGCTGTTTCAACCAGTGAATAGACACATGCACTTGCTTCAGCTCCTCGTGGACTACCACAAAACTGCCAGTTTTTCCTTCCTACTGTAAATGGTTTTATACTGTTTTCAGCTATGTTATTGGAGATAAGGCAGTTCCCATCTTCAAGATATGTCTGTAGCTTTTCTTTATGGTTTAAGGCATACTGAAGAGCCTTACCAATTTTAGATTTGGGAAGTACTTTATCAATTGAATTTTCTGCCCACGACCAAAAGGCATCTAAGATAGGTTTTTCCTTCTCTAGACGCATTCTTTTCCTTTCATCGGCTGTTAAGTTCTTAAACTTTCTTTCCCAGTCAAACAGCTGATTACAATATGCTATTCCTGTTGCAGGTAAGGTAGCTTCAGGGCTATTCATGTCTTTTGGCAGGGCATCTGTGAAATACCTCCTAACATGAGCCCAACATAAACAGTGATGGACATCTTCAATTTTCCCGTAACCACTGAATCCATCGGTATGTAAATATCCATTAAATCCTTTTAAGAATTCCCTGGCATTTTCCCCTGCTCTACCAGTAGCATACCGGAATACCCTGATTCCTCTTTTTGAGTTTTCTGATGTAGAATATACCCACATGTAGGATTTAGTGGTATTTTTCTTACCTTCTTCATTTAATACCTGTACAGGGGTTTCATCAGCATGCAGATATTTCTCCTTAAGAAGTTCCTCTCGTAGTTTCTCTACTAAAGGAATTAGCCACTCCTCAGAGGTTTTTATGATCCAGTTTGATAGTGTTGCACGACTTAATGAAAAGCCCATCTGCTTCCATTCTTTCTCCTGGCGATATAGAGGAACTGATTGTACAAATTTCTGATACATAGTCCACGCTACGCTGGAAGCTGTAGCATAGGAATGTTGAAGTACAGGCTCTGGCGTATATGGATTATATACTCCTGGCCTGTTCTCTTTCTTACATCTTTTACATTCATAAGTTTCCTGATATATGTTAACTATGCTGATTTCCGCAGGTACATATTTGATTTCTGATCTTAAGAACTTCTTTCCTAATACTGATAATCTCTCGCCATCAATTGGGCATACTCTTTGAGATTCATCAAGCTTGTAGACATGATCCTGTTGTGGAATATCCTTAAAAGCTTCTTTTCTCTTGTAGCCTTTTCTTGTCCTTTTTACTGGCTCTTCAAATGGAACTGGTTCAGGAACAGAAGAATCGGTTTCTTTTTCTGCCTCATTGAATAATCCTAATGAAATATCACTAATTACTAACTGGCCATCTATTACAGAAGTTTTCTCAGTTTTTCTTCCATAAAGCTTTTTTATGAGATATTCTATATTCTCATTAGCTTTTCTCAGCTCTTCCTTAAGATTTTCAATGATTTTATTTTGTGATTTAATTGTATCTTGAAGTGCTTTTATCAAATAGTTTTCGTTCATTGGGATTTAGCCTTTCTTCTTAAGTATCAATGAGACTATTATACCATTTTCTGATCTATACTTAATCCTTCAATTAGCCATCTAAATTGTTGGGGTGTTATTTCTCTAACTTCTTCTGCTGTTCTAGGCCATTGGAAAATCCCATCTTCCAGTCTTTTGTACAGTAAAAGGAATCCATCTCCCTCCCAATAAAGTGCCTTCATTCTATCTTTTTTTGTACCACAAAACAGAAACAGCGCATTCTCAAATGGATCCAGATTGAAATTCTGAACAACTATAGCAGCAAGACCATCTATGGATTTTCTCATATCTGTCTTGCCACAGGCAATATATATTCGTATATCGTCAGGAAATTTTATCTTCATCTCTTAAGGATTCCCAGTAGAGCTTCTAATGTATCTGGATCTGCACCATTTAGAATTTCAATTTCAATCCCATTTGAGCGTAGTATAGCACAAATCTCCTGATGATTAAACCCTACCTTATCAAAACCAGGTTTAACTTCTACAAACTGAGTTTGTCCTGTAACCGCCAGAGTTCCTGCTTTAATTAATGAATCTTCACGGATTATTCTTAACCAGTAATAGTATTGAGTAGGAGAAATATGATTTTCCTCACACCACTTACGAATAGGCAAACCACTTTCTTTTTGACTTTTTATTAATTCTATCCATTTTGCTTTTAGCATTTCATGACGGCTCTGTTTCATAGTTGTAATAATATCATCTCCCTTACAGTTTCAGAGTTGGCAAAGTTACTTTGCTGACTTTGAAACTACTGTTGGGAGTATTATCTCATAATCTTACATACTTTTAAATCCATGGGATTATTGACCGCTTACGTTCTATTAAAGGCTAGGCACAAGCGAAGGCAAAACCATAGCAGAAAAATTTACATTCTACTGTAGTTCTATTAAAGGTGAAGCATTATATCAAAACTTCTCAGCCATTTTAGAATTTACATTCTACTGTAGTTCTATTAAAGGTACCCATTTAGGCAGTAATATGTTAAAAGAAAGGGGATTTACATTCTACTGTAGTTCTATTAAAGGTCCGCTGACACCAACCTTAGGCGGCGGTAGTTAAATTTACATTCTACTGTAGTTCTATTAAAGGTTGTCGGTCTATTGGATTTTATTACTGGTGTATTTAATTTACATTCTACTGTAGTTCTATTAAAGGGGTTGGGACGATGAAGAAGATGTTCCCGGCTGGTTTATTTACATTCTACTGTAGTTCTATTAAAGGCTGACGTTTTTAGGTTCGTATACACGCTTCCAGTTCATTTACATTCTACTGTAGTTCTATTAAAGGAAATGCAAGACGTGGGCAGCAATATAATGGTTTAGAATTTACATTCTACTGTAGTTCTATTAAAGGGAGCAGCACTAGATACTACTTCTTTAGTTTATTCAGCATTTACATTCTACTGTAGTTCTATTAAAGGTGCTAGTATCTTTGTTACTGGTACGCCTACATAAGTATTTACATTCTACTGTAGTTCTATTAAAGGGTTAAATCAAATGCTACTGATATACCAGTTAAAAATATTTACATTCTACTGTAGTTCTATTAAAGGTGTTTTTAAATAATAGTATACAAAATACAGAAAATAATTTACATTCTACTGTAGTTCTATTAAAGGTAATTGAATCTAATATAATTGGCTCTATAGTAGCTATATTTACATTCTACTGTAGTTCTATTAAAGGTGGGATACGTTCCCTTACGTCCATATCTGCATGTATATTTACATTCTACTGTAGTTCTATTAAAGGTATAAAATTGTAATTGTTTGTTTTCCCATCTACTATTATTTACATTCTACTGTAGTTCTATTAAAGGGAGGAAAAATGCGACGGGTATGGAGACCCATACCCATATTTACATTCTACTGTAGTTCTATTAAAGGCCTCATAGGTAAGCTATAAACTTAAGCCTTGAACAAATTTACATTCTACTGTAGTTCTATTAAAGGAAAGCATTCACAGATTGTACACCATTTATAAATGTTATTTACATTCTACTGTAGTTCTATTAAAGGTTCCTATTTCCAGCGTGATAAGCTATTTCATCTAAATTTACATTCTACTGTAGTTCTATTAAAGGTTATCCAAGACAGCGTTACCGGAAAATTTTACAAAATTTACATTCTACTGTAGTTCTATTAAAGGCGTGCATCCATGCGGCAACGCTGGCACGCTGATAACAATTTACATTCTACTGTAGTTCTATTAAAGGAAAATTAGTAGGAACTAAACAAAAAGTCTACTATCCTATTTACATTCTACTGTAGTTCTATTAAAGGGATAATTACGAGATAGAACTAAAAGGAAATAAAGTAATCTACATTCTACTGTAGTTCTATTAAAGGCAATATCAATTTGCTATTTTATTAACTCTTTCTACATTTACATTCTACTGTAGTTCTATTAAAGGCTAACTGTATAAGCAAAGAATCCTTCATCATAATCTATTTACATTCTACTGTAGTTCTATTAAAGGGACGAAGTCCTAAAACATCTTACTGCTGCAATGAGATTTACATTCTACTGTAGTTCTATTAAAGGTTTAGATGAAGTAGCTTATCATGCAGGCACATCAGCATTTACATTCTACTGTAGTTCTATTAAAGGTATCAACTCCACCATGTTCAGGGTCATCAATCTTAAATTTACATTCTACTGTAGTTCTATTAAAGGTGTTGGCTCCTGCAGTTACACCAGCTACCCATGCGGATTTACATTCTACTGTAGTTCTATTAAAGGGAATCCATACACTGAATTCATCAACAACCATTGGTTTATTTACATTCTACTGTAGTTCTATTAAAGGTTTCTTTATGAGTAATAAAAATTTCGATAGCTTTATTATTTACATTCTACTGTAGTTCTATTAAAGGTATCACAAAGTCTATAGCTATAACTAAAAAATATGGATTTACATTCTACTGTAGTTCTATTAAAGGCTTGACCTTGCGACGTATAAATGGTTCTAATTCTTCATTTACATTCTACTGTAGTTCTATTAAAGGTATCTTCACCGATGCCATTGGAAGCAATGAATCTCACATTTACATTCTACTGTAGTTCTATTAAAGGCTTTTATCGAGGTCACGTCAAATACCGCTTTCCCCCATTTACATTCTACTGTAGTTCTATTAAAGGAGCATAAAATATACCTGTTTTCCAATCTCCTTCTTGATTTACATTCTACTGTAGTTCTATTAAAGGTTAGACCAAGAAAGAGCAATTCAAAGACTAAAAAGTTATTTACATTCTACTGTAGTTCTATTAAAGGGGTCATAGAATGACACAGCACAAAGTAGTTGGAGCAGATTTACATTCTACTGTAGTTCTATTAAAGGTGACAACATTAATAAAGTATAGTAATATATATTTATTTACATTCTACTGTAGTTCTATTAAAGGTCAATATCTCCTATATCAAACGTTACACCATATTTCTATTTACATTCTACTGTAGTTCTATTAAAGGATTTACAGCTTTGTTAAGGCAACGCACATCTATTTCAATTTACATTCTACTGTAGTTCTATTAAAGGTCATTTCCTGCAGCAAAACGACAATGCCCCTATCTCCATTTACATTCTACTGTAGTTCTATTAAAGGTTATGCAGCTATAGGAAATATTTTATTTACTGTAGAATTTACATTCTACTGTAGTTCTATTAAAGGTCTATCAAAAAATAATGGAATTTCTGCAACTCCTCTATTTACATTCTACTGTAGTTCTATTAAAGGTTATCAGATTCATATTTCTTTTCCTTACTATTACAAATTTACATTCTACTGTAGTTCTATTAAAGGCTTACCTGTGTGTTGCCAGTGACTGTTTCGGTCTTCATTTACATTCTACTGTAGTTCTATTAAAGGCAGCTACATTAATTGGAGTCTCGGTGATGATTAGGATTTACATTCTACTGTAGTTCTATTAAAGGGCAGCTATTATTTCATTCATCCCTGGCAATTCTCCATTTACATTCTACTGTAGTTCTATTAAAGGTAACTTTAAATGTTCTAATAATCGTATTATTGGCACTATTTACATTCTACTGTAGTTCTATTAAAGGTGAATGATTGTCTAACCTTTTCTCTGCAACATCTAATATTTACATTCTACTGTAGTTCTATTAAAGGATTTCATCAAATTCTGGAGATATACCTGTTACAACGATTTACATTCTACTGTAGTTCTATTAAAGGAAAAAAAATCCATATATATGGTATAGAAGGATATTTATTTACATTCTACTGTAGTTCTATTAAAGGGAAGTACACCTAAATTTTGTGTAATTGAATCAACAATATTTACATTCTACTGTAGTTCTATTAAAGGCCATAATAATTAAAAATATTAGAATCAGGTATTTGGTATTTACATTCTACTGTAGTTCTATTAAAGGCTGAAGGAGGAGTTAAATTCCAATTAGGCTCATATACATTTACATTCTACTGTAGTTCTATTAAAGGTAATATTCATCTTCACCTTCTAAATACCCATCATCATTTACATTCTACTGTAGTTCTATTAAAGGCTATTTGCATAAAGTTAGAATCTAAAGCTATCTTATATTTACATTCTACTGTAGTTCTATTAAAGGTATCTACTTTTTCTAATGCTCTCCTAAATGCTCCATTTACATTCTACTGTAGTTCTATTAAAGGTAAATTCCCATCTTTTGTTGATGCTATAGTTCTTTCAATTTACATTCTACTGTAGTTCTATTAAAGGCCTAAGCCACCACTTCCACCAGTAGCTAGATTTTGTATTTACATTCTACTGTAGTTCTATTAAAGGGCATCGTGTCCATCATCTCTTCCTTCGTAATATACATTTACATTCTACTGTAGTTCTATTAAAGGGGAGCAAACTCTTATATATGAGGATTTAAGGAGGTAATTTACATTCTACTGTAGTTCTATTAAAGGCAAAGGTTCTCCCTCTTGCGACAAAACAGGATTTACATTTACATTCTACTGTAGTTCTATTAAAGGGGACAGCCAACAGCAGACTTTATAAACATTGTCGTAATTTACATTCTACTGTAGTTCTATTAAAGGTCCGTGTTGAGCCTCAATAATTGCAACTTTATCATCTATTTACATTCTACTGTAGTTCTATTAAAGGGTATACCTGAAAACCGCAACGCTTGGCATGCAGGTGAATTTACATTCTACTGTAGTTCTATTAAAGGCGCCATTTGTTATTTGCCATCAGACCGCCACCTCTCTAATTTACATTCTACTGTAGTTCTATTAAAGGTAAGATGCTTGCATGACAGGGTGAACAGAAGTGAGAATTTACATTCTACTGTAGTTCTATTAAAGGTGCCCATGATAGCCATTAACTACCGCCACCAAGTGTATTTACATTCTACTGTAGTTCTATTAAAGGTCTCTAAATGCTACTCTTATCTTTTCAACTACATTATCATTTACATTCTACTGTAGTTCTATTAAAGGTAAACTGCCAACTACCCATATCGTTAGGGAATAGTAATTTACATTCTACTGTAGTTCTATTAAAGGTAGGGTTACAGTATCAATGTTTTTCCGAACTTCTTCATTTACATTCTACTGTAGTTCTATTAAAGGGCCGGGTACGTTTACAAGTTTTTACTTAGTTTCTAGATTTACATTCTACTGTAGTTCTATTAAAGGCTATGACTTATGAATTGGAAAGAATACGTAAAAAATAATTTACATTCTACTGTAGTTCTATTAAAGGGCCTACGCAGGAATAGATTATTCAACTTTCAGAAGGATTTACATTCTACTGTAGTTCTATTAAAGGTGTTAGAGCGTGTATAAGACCAAGAGTAAAAGCTATATTTACATTCTACTGTAGTTCTATTAAAGGTTAGGAGGGGTTAGAATGTTTAAATGTGAATTTTGATTTACATTCTACTGTAGTTCTATTAAAGGGAATATTATACAGTAGTAATTCCAATAGATGAAAACATTTACATTCTACTGTAGTTCTATTAAAGGACTGACTCATTATGCATATGATTGTAAAACAGTATTATTTACATTCTACTGTAGTTCTATTAAAGGTTCCCACTCCCTACATACTGGTATATTATTAGTAAGACATTTACATTCTACTGTAGTTCTATTAAAGGCCTTGAGGCTGCAGTCAATTATTTCAGGATGTGAGATTTACATTCTACTGTAGTTCTATTAAAGGTATTCCTGAGTATTGCTCGTTGCTGCTTCCTGCTGCATTTACATTCTACTGTAGTTCTATTAAAGGGTATATCCAGAAGACTATAACCCTATTTTAGAATACATTTACATTCTACTGTAGTTCTATTAAAGGTGAAGCTGCCCATTCCTAAAAATGTAGTAGTGTTCCGCATTTACATTCTACTGTAGTTCTATTAAAGGTTGCTATAATATAGTTAGAAATATAGAAAAGAAGAAAATTTACATTCTACTGTAGTTCTATTAAAGGAAATCTGCTATAACTAAATTGAAGGTTGCAGAGTCTCATTTACATTCTACTGTAGTTCTATTAAAGGCTAAAAAAGGCTTATCCTAACTTCGAATCAGTTGGTATTTACATTCTACTGTAGTTCTATTAAAGGGGGGCTTACGCACATCATGATTGAGTGTAACTACAGATTTACATTCTACTGTAGTTCTATTAAAGGAAGATATTAGAGTAACTAAGGATGTTCTATCATCTGATTTACATTCTACTGTAGTTCTATTAAAGGTTTTAAAGATGATATATATCATCCTCATTATCACATATTTACATTCTACTGTAGTTCTATTAAAGGAAAAGATGTTAATAATTATTGTATGTTATTGGAAAAATTTACATTCTACTGTAGTTCTATTAAAGGTAATTGAATCTAATATAATTGGCTCTATAGTAGCTATATTTACATTCTACTGTAGTTCTATTAAAGGTTTCGGGGAAATATTGTCCTCATAGAACGCTAGATAATTTACATTCTACTGTAGTTCTATTAAAGGAGAAATAATAGATGCTAGAGGTGGAAGACCAGTTCATTTACATTCTACTGTAGTTCTATTAAAGGTTCTTATATCTTGAGGTACAGTTAAACCTCCATCCTCATTTACATTCTACTGTAGTTCTATTAAAGGTAAGACGTTGAGGGCAGTAATTTATGCAGTAAATAAATTTACATTCTACTGTAGTTCTATTAAAGGTACCCCTCCAAACTTAATAATATTTTTTTCCCCAGTCATTTACATTCTACTGTAGTTCTATTAAAGGCTCAACCTGCTCAAGCAGGAATATAAAAAATAAAAAAATTTACATTCTACTGTAGTTCTATTAAAGGCTAATCAAACGAATAGGAGAAAAATCTAATATAGCTAATATTTACATTCTACTGTAGTTCTATTAAAGGTTAGTATCAATTGCTTGAGATAAATAAAATATATAATAATTTACATTCTACTGTAGTTCTATTAAAGGGATATGAAAGGCGTATATTGGGTCCCCAATTGGCTAATTTACATTCTACTGTAGTTCTATTAAAGGTACCTTGACCCAGCTGAAGTTTGCCCAGACTGGGAAACATTTACATTCTACTGTAGTTCTATTAAAGGATCTTCAATGGTGGTCATAAAAGAATCAGCTTCACCCATTTACATTCTACTGTAGTTCTATTAAAGGTCCTAGTCGTTGTAATGGACATAAATAACAACTTACTCATTTACATTCTACTGTAGTTCTATTAAAGGGGACCTTAGATGACCTCTATTTCAGGATGTGAGAGTATTTACATTCTACTGTAGTTCTATTAAAGGTAAGAAAGTGAAGATATATTGTGCAGAACATGAAGATTTACATTCTACTGTAGTTCTATTAAAGGTCTTGCTACAGGTCCATAGCTTGCTGCAGCTTCCTGATTTACATTCTACTGTAGTTCTATTAAAGGTTCCTGAACGGCATAGAGATGGCGCATGGCATATGCAATTTACATTCTACTGTAGTTCTATTAAAGGTTCCTGATTATTTTGTAACCACAAATGAAATTCATATTTACATTCTACTGTAGTTCTATTAAAGGGGAGAACCTTAGGAATTATATATTATCAGTTTATAAATTTACATTCTACTGTAGTTCTATTAAAGGTTGTTCCCTAATTAATTGCCACATATCTTCTTCAATATTTACATTCTACTGTAGTTCTATTAAAGGTCATATCTATACTTTGCTTATAGTATATATCATATACATTTACATTCTACTGTAGTTCTATTAAAGGATCTCCTGGTACTGTCGGATTTAACGGAATATCTATATTTACATTCTACTGTAGTTCTATTAAAGGTATCCAGCTAAAGTTACATAAGCTAAATTATCACCAGCATTTACATTCTACTGTAGTTCTATTAAAGGTTCTGAGACAAGCAAGAGCAAACGCACCATATGATACATTTACATTCTACTGTAGTTCTATTAAAGGTACTATTTATGAATTCTTGTAATGTAGCCGGACTTAATTTACATTCTACTGTAGTTCTATTAAAGGCGGAAGGACCTATACAGGTCCTGCCGGGGATTCTCATTTACATTCTACTGTAGTTCTATTAAAGGTAGCTTTTATATACCTTGTCAAATAGCTTTTCACACATTTACATTCTACTGTAGTTCTATTAAAGGGCGCTTCCTGGGACACAGATTGACAGCTATTGCATTGATTTACATTCTACTGTAGTTCTATTAAAGGTCATGTACATTTTGTTTAATACTACCCTCTCATAAGGCATTTACATTCTACTGTAGTTCTATTAAAGGCCCTTACAAAGCCTGCTGTAGTTATTATGTCAAGGAATTTACATTCTACTGTAGTTCTATTAAAGGCTCACAGATCATTACATAATAACTATCGTTTTCAAATTTACATTCTACTGTAGTTCTATTAAAGGTCACAAACAGGAGCAGTGGAGGAGTTAGGTGATGCTAATTTACATTCTACTGTAGTTCTATTAAAGGGAATTTTCAGAATTAACTCAGCTATATCAGAAATGATTTACATTCTACTGTAGTTCTATTAAAGGCCCAAGATAGAGTTACCTCTGGATCATTTATATTTTCATTTACATTCTACTGTAGTTCTATTAAAGGATAGCACATTCGCAAGGTTTATTATCAAAATCGTCATTTACATTCTACTGTAGTTCTATTAAAGGGTTTTTATTAAACTTTTGTTGAAATTATTTATATATATTTACATTCTACTGTAGTTCTATTAAAGGCCCCAACCTCTTGATTCGTAGTCAAGATACAAACGTATTTACATTCTACTGTAGTTCTATTAAAGGATAAACTTTGCTTATAATCTTATTTGCTATAGTGGTATTTACATTCTACTGTAGTTCTATTAAAGGCTATTTGCATAAAGTTAGAATCTAAAGCTATCTTAATTTACATTCTACTGTAGTTCTATTAAAGGCGAATGGAAAGAAGAAAAGTATCCTAAATTATCTAAATTTACATTCTACTGTAGTTCTATTAAAGGTAATGTCGGTTTTCCTGATACTTTGATAGTACAACTAAATTTACATTCTACTGTAGTTCTATTAAAGGTTTGATTGATAAATTACTAGATCATTAGTCATCCATATTTACATTCTACTGTAGTTCTATTAAAGGGACTCAGCTTTCTCTTCATAAAATTTTGCTACTTCATTTACATTCTACTGTAGTTCTATTAAAGGCCTTCAACAGATGATGTATTATTAAAAGCTTTATTATTTACATTCTACTGTAGTTCTATTAAAGGTATATATTTAACTTGATTATAGGCATACTTTACGACGATTTACATTCTACTGTAGTTCTATTAAAGGTATTTCCTTCGCTTGAAAATGAATATCCAAAGTATATATTTACATTCTACTGTAGTTCTATTAAAGGTACTGCTTCTGGGTCTTATTTCAGCCTCATAGCCTTATTTACATTCTACTGTAGTTCTATTAAAGGTTACCATCCCTTCTCATATCCTTACCAGCTGCATCCATTTACATTCTACTGTAGTTCTATTAAAGGGC
>Ga0134103_1002777_pt1 | contig 12857 bp, 12 predicted proteins | sample 14_taG_2_FD_94445 | JGI IMG/M metagenome (GOLD analysis project Ga0134103, IMG submission 94445) | Switchgrass degrading microbial communities from high solid loading bioreactors in New Hampshire, USA - 14_58_20_212_A1 metaG | ecosystem: Engineered > Bioreactor > Semi-continuous > Anaerobic >...
ATAAATGGCATATTAATCGGAAGTTCTGAAACGACAGAATTAGAACTTGGATGTGTAGCAGTTCCATTCATATTACAGGACGGAAAATATACCAGAGATTTTGGTAACAAAAAAGAAACAGTACTCACAGCAACTCTTAAAAATAACGGAACTAAAGAAACTTTGACAAGTACAGAACCTGTCGTTTTTTATGAATTCGGCGTCCGAGTGGAAAAAATAACCCTGAGCAACTCGGCAGTATCGACTTACGCGGAAATTGAGTATACGGTAATAGATACAGAGAAATATGCAAAGACTGATGGTGGCATATGGTTTGATTTTTTGGACAACGACGGAGAGTGCATACCAGGTGGTGCAGCATCAGGCGGCGGTATCGAATCAGTTGACGAAAAACACTATATTGAAAAGTTGTCTTTGCAGGCAATGGAAAAACTACCGGATGAGGTTATTCTTTGTTGCCGCGATTTCGGAGATAAAAACCAATCTGAGATCCATACAATCAAAATGAAGTAATAATATTAATTAATCAGTATACATTCACAGTATACATTAACTCAAAACTCACAAGGGTACCTGCAAACAGGTATCCTTGTGGATTTTGTATACTTATCGGTTTATGATATAATTATTTAAAACAGTCAGACCTTTGAGTATTTTTTTGTGGTGAAAGAATAATGAGAAAAATCTCAATTACAGTTATGAAGCAAGCTGTCCATCAGGATTTGATAGATAAATATGAAAATCCCATACAAAATGCATGCGATATGAAGGTAGGGCAGGTTTTTATCGCCAACGGATGGGAAAAACCTGAGGGTTTATGTGAGAGCGCATGGCAAAGCATGTCTCCCTTTGTTATGACCCTTGCTTATGGCGGAGAGGATATTTATAACGGATGGATGAAGAATAAGAAATCAGCCATGATTTCCTGCAATGACGGTTTCCGTCCGGTAAGCTTTTATATTGAAGTACTGGAAGATGAGCAATAAACATAAACCATTCATTGCATAGAATATAACCCTGACAGGCTGGGTAAGTCGTAACAGACATTTTTTGAGAGATGAATCGCAAGTCTGAAGGTTGCCTTTGCGCTTGTGAGTAAAAAAACAAGGGGAGAATTATATATGAAACCGAAAATATTCACGATGGAATTTTCAAAAGTCTATCCGATGTATATCCAAAAAGCCGAGAAAAAAGGCCGCACAAAAGACGAAGTGGATGAAATTATTTTTTGGCTGACCGGATATGATCGGCAAAGATTACAAGAGCAAATCGAAAAAGAGGTTGACTTTGAAACATTCTTTGCAGAAGCTCCCCAAATCAATCCGAATGCCAGTAAAATTACAGGAGTGGTATGCGGTGTTCGGGTAGAGGATATTGACGACCCGCTTATGCAGAAAATTCGCTGGCTGGACAAACTGGTTGATGAACTGGCAAAAGGCAAGAAGATGGATAAGATTTTAAGAAGCTGAGCAAAATTACAAGTTGTTGCAAAAAAAAGAGCAACAAATAGATCATTCAGCCATATTCGGTTTTTATAACATTTCGGACATATTCGTACAGGGCTTTACTTTTCGATGATCTCTGTGATTTCTGATTCATTTCTGAAAAATAATGATTCCAGCAATCATGAGGGCTACACCAATCAGTTTGGTCCATTCAAAACCTACTTTCTCAGTTCCAAAGATTCCAAATACCTCGATAAGAAAAGAAACAACAAGCTGTGCTAACAAAATCAACATTGTAGCATATGCCGGGCCTAATCCTGAAATGCTTTTTATCACCGTAAATGTAATAAATGCACCGATTACACCGCCAAGTAAGTAAATTTTATTTTCTACATTGAATACTGAAAACAGGTTTTCTTTGTCAGCAAAAAACCATATACCTAAGCTAACAACAAAAGCTGTCAATTGTACCCAGCAATTTGTAGCCCACATACTGGACGCATCCATTACACGGGTATTGAAAACACCCTGAACACTCATTAGCAATCCTGCCAGCAATGCAAATAAAATACCTACCAACGAATCTCCTCCTGTTCATTGATGATATTAGTATTTTCAAAAATAATTTGTTTAAACTTGAATCAGGTCAATTTTATTTCTGGCAGAAATAATGGTATAATATTCAAAATTTATATAGTCGCCTTGTTTAGGAAGACTAAGATAATAATAAATTTTAAAGGAAAGCAAAATTATGAGTTGAATCACTTTAGTTACTTTAAATACTTGTTAAAATGACAATAAAAGTAAGGATGTGTAAAGAGGGGGACAAATATGTCAGTACAGTTACCATTTAATGAAGTGAAGGAAAAGAATTTCAGAATTTTGGCACAGTATGTGCCAATAGTTGCCAGAGTTCACGGAGAGAGCCATCCGGAATTCCATGAGGTTCGTAAATATTTTGACTTGATCGTTAAAAAAACGGCTGAGGCTGGAGAGGGAAAACCGGAATTGAATGAAGAATTTGCAAGATTGCGTGAGATTACAAATAACTATACGGTTCCGGATGACGTATGCGAGAGTTATGAAGCGGTATATAACATGCTGTCCGAATTGGACAAAGCATACCATGCTTAGCTCCTTGTATCTGCCCGCAAGTCAGTATCATTAAGCGGGTAAGGCTTCAAATTGGAGTTGAAATTATGCAAAGATTAATACTAAATAAAAAAAATCACATAATGATATTGAATGCAGTTTTAATATCATTTGCATTTCTCAGCAAATGGACCGCACAAAACATGGAAATATTTGTTTGGTCCATGGCTGCAGCCTCGGTGTTAGGTGTTTTACCTGTTGCTATTCAGGCTTATCAGGCGTTAAGAGTAAAAGTTGTAAGTATTGATTTATTGGTTACTATCGCAGTTGCAGGAGCATTTGCTATAAAAAACTTCGAAGAATCAGCGATCGTTACATTCTTATTCTTATTCGGAGCCTATCTGGAACAGCGCACACTGAACAAAACACGTTCTGCAATAAAAGAACTTGTAGAAATGGCCCCTGAAAGCGCTTTAAAACTAATGGATGACGGAGAATTCGAAGAAGTAGATATAGAGGAAGTTGACGCAGGTGATATCCTGCTTGTTAAAACCGGCGCTAAAATTCCGGTTGACGGTACGGTCCTGACAGGAGGCGGATTTATTAATGAAGCCAGTATTAACGGAGAATCCCTTCCGGTAAGCAAACAGAAAGGCTCAAAAGTATATGCCGGCACAATTCTGGAAAATGGGACCATACAGATATTAGCAGAGCGAGTAGGCGAGGATACCACTTTCGGTAGGATCATCGAGCTGGTGGAAGAAGCTCAGGACTCTAAATCGGAGGTTGAACGTTTTATTGACAAATTCTCTAAATATTACACACCGGCTGTTTTGATTCTTTCGGTAATTGTATTGATGTTATCACGGAATATAGAGCTTGCGATTACAATACTGGTTCTGGGATGCCCGGGAGCGTTGGTAATAGGTGTACCTGTTTCAAACGTTGCCGGTATCGGCAATGGCGCGAGAAACGGTATCCTGCTGAAAGGAAGTGAAGTCATTAACGATTTCAGTAAGGTGGATACAATAGTGTTTGATAAAACCGGCACATTGACGATTGGTAACCCTAAAGTAGCAGATGTAGAGTTTTATACTGAAAATCCTGATGAAGTATCAGGTTACCTTGCAAGTATCGAAAAGGAGTCAGCTCATCCTTTGGCAAAAGCAGTTTTGGAATATATCGGGGATACAAGGCTATATACCGTGGAAAAAACCGATGTTGTTAAAGGCAGTGGAATTATTGCAGTCGTTAACGGGCATAGAGTTGCGGTAGGTAATGAAGTACTGATGGAAAAGGAAAATATAAATCTGGATGAAAAAGTCCGGACTGATATTGCAAGGTTCCAACAAAAAAGCAATTCAATTGTTTTAACGGCGGTAAATGGAAAAATTGTGATACTTATTGGCATTCGCGACCGGATTCGCCCTGGAGTAAAAGAAGATCTTAAGAAACTTAAAAAATTAGGAGTAAAGAATTTGACAGTTCTTTCAGGCGACAATCAGGGAACGGTAGATCTGGTGGCACGAGAACTTGATTTGACAGAAGCTCACGGACATATGCTTCCGGAAGATAAAGCTGCATATATTAAGGAGTTGCAGAAAAAAGGAAGAATCGTTGCATTCGTCGGAGACGGAATAAATGACAGTCCTTCAATTGCACTGGCTCAAATAGGTATTGCCATGGGAGGCGGTACCGATGTAGCCATCGAAACTTCGGATGTAGTTTTAATGAATTCCGATTTCAGCCGACTGCCCCATGCGCTGGGTCTGGCAAAAGCAACAGCAAGGAATATGCGCCAAAACATTATTATCGCTGTGGGAGTTGTACTGGTTTTGCTTGCCGGTGTTTTCTTAAGTGAATGGGTGAACATGTCGATAGGTATGTTAGTACATGAAGCAAGTATACTTGCTGTAATACTCAATGGCATGAGACTTATCCGGTACAGATTAAGATTTTAGTTTGTCAGGACAGTCTTGCAGTGAAATAAGATTCATTGGATTAGCAAAGCAGAATATGGCGATATCATTAAAATATATCAAATAAAAGGAGATGCGAAAAATGCAGAAAGCGATTATTCAATTGGAACCATTGATTTGTCCGTCATGTATACAAAAAATAGAAGGCGCTGTAAAATCATTGGACGGTGTGGATAAAGAAAGTGTAAACATATCTTTTAATTCCAGTAAAGTGAAACTAAATTTTAATGATGAAAAAATATCGATCCAAGATATTGAAAATGCCATCGGTAGAATAGGGTACAAAGTAATAAAATCTCAATCAAAAGCAATATAGTAGCGCAGTTTATGAATCAGTCTCAACGCTTGATAACAGGTCAGTATGAGGCTGATTTTTTACTTTAATGATAGTATTTTTGTGATTATCGTTGATGCCCCCAATTATATAGTAATAGGTTTATTATTAATAAAATTGTTAAACAATAGTATAAGATATAAGCTCGTAATACAATTTATTAATGTTTTTATGTTATTTATTTTGATTTATAAGGAGGCCTTTCTATGACTGGCGTAGCTTTAGTAATTGTATTCGTTCTTGCAATTGTGATAATGATTATTGCAATTTCGAGATTCAAGATTCATCCGTTTCTTTCTATAATGGCCATATCATTATTGTTTGCAATTGTTGCAGGAATTCCGATAACAGATATCCCAAATGTGATCGGTACAGGGTTCAGCAATACTTTCAAAAGCATAGGTATTGTAATAATTTTAGGTGCGCTGATAGGTACATTACTTGAAAAATCCGGTGCGGCACTGAAAATGGCTGACAGCGTTGTTAAACTTGTCGGCAGAAAAAACCCTGAGCTTGCCATGCTTATAATGGGCTGGATCGTTTCCATACCGGTTTTCTGTGACAGCGGGTTTGTAATACTCAGTCCAATAAGAAAGGCATTGGTAAGACGGACCGGAAAATCATCAGTAGCGTGTACCATTGCTCTTTCTTTGGGACTGTATATATCTCACTGCTTTATCCCACCCACACCGGGTCCTATAGCAGCAGCCAATACGTTATATGAGCAAGGACTGAATCAAGATACGAACTTATTATTTGTAATAGTTTTAGGTATCATCTGTTCTATTCTGCCTCTGATAGCTGGTTACGCTTTTGCAAAATTCATTGGAAAAAAAGTCAAGGATCGTGAAGAGACAGGTGAAGATACCAGTGAAGTAGTTAGCTCATATGAAGAACTCGTTGCCAGCTATGGCAAATTACCCAGTGGTGTAGTCTCATTCGCACCAATAATAGTACCTATTTTGCTGATGGGTCTTTCATCAGCTCTTTCGATGGCAGGTTCATCAATTCCAATAATAACCTTCTTAGGAACGCCTATGATAGCCATTGCCGTGGGAGTATTGCTGGCAATCATACCTCTTGCCCAGCAAAATATGATGAAAAACTTTTATGAACTAACTAATGACACTCTCAAAGTTGCAGGTCCTATCCTTTTTATCACGGCGGCAGGCGGAGTTCTTGGAAATGTAATAGCATCTTCCACATTGGTTGATTTTATAAAAGAAAACTCTGCGGTACTTTCGTCATTGGGATTATTTTTCCCGTTCCTGTTATCAGCAATATTGAAGACCGCTCAGGGGTCTTCCACCGTTGCGATAACTACAACAGCAGGTATAATTGCACCTATGCTGACGGCTTTAGGACTTAATACACCTATGCTTGCTGCATTGACTGTAATAGCGATCGGTGCAGGTGCAATGACAGTTTCACATGCCAATGACAGTTATTTTTGGGTCGTAACCAACTTTGGAAACATGAAGGTTGAAGACGGTTATAAAACACAGACACTTGGCACGCTTGTAGTGGGAATAGCTGCTATTGTAAATGTTTATCTTGTATATTTATTTATGTAATATCAAAATAAAAGATGATCCTTATATTCTTACATGTATCTTGATTCGGTACATGCCGAAGCACAGGCTTCGGCATCTTATTTATAAATTACCAAAAATGTTGGTAAAACTAAATTATATTTTCTGTCGGTCAGGAGGAAAATCCTTATGAGCTTGAGAGATGATGCCAATAAGATAATAAAATCGGCTATTAATGCGGCACTACCCGATACGGCGGTTAAGAATGCTTTGAAGGATGAAGATTTTTCCGGCGGGAGATTACTGCTGGTATCCATAGGTAAAGCGGCCTGGTCAATGGCCAGGGCGGCTTGCGATATTCTGGGCAGCCGGATTGACGAGGGGATAGTCATAACAAAATATGGACACTCAAAGGGGAGTTTACCGAATGTAAGGATCATGGAGGCAGGGCATCCCATTCCCGACTCTAATTCTTTCCTGGCGACAGAAGAAGCGATTAAGATGGTTAAAGGGCTGTCTTCCGATGACAAGGTGCTTTTTCTGATTTCAGGCGGAGGTTCTGCGTTATTTGAAAAACCATTAATTGATGAAAAAGAGCTGACAAGTCTGACTGAGCAGCTTTTAGCTTCCGGCGCCGATATTACTGAAATAAACACCATAAGAAAACGGCTGTCTGCTGTAAAGGGCGGAAAATTCGCAAAGATCTGCGAACCGGCCCAGGTTATCTCTGTTGTACTATCAGACATAATCGGAGACCCATTGGACATGATAGCTTCCGGACCTGCATATCCCGATTCATCAACCTCGGAGCAGGCTCTCGGGATAATACGCAAATACGGAATCACCGTGTCTGCACAAACGATGGAACTGTTAAGAAGGGAGACCCCCAAGGAACTGAATAATGTCAGGACTAAGATTACAGGCAGTGTTACCCAGCTTTGTGCCGCAGCAGAACGTACATGCAGGGAACTTGGTTATGAGCCGACTATATTGACTGCAAGCTTAAGATGCCAGGCCAGAGAAGCCGGCAGCTTTTTGGCTTCAATAGCCCAGTACTATAATTCATCTGAAAAATCCCTTGCTTTTATAGCAGGAGGCGAAACAGTCGTACAGCTAAAAGGCAAAGGTAAGGGCGGCAGAAATCAGGAACTTGCCCTGGCAGCTGCTGAGCATATTTCGAATCTTTATAATGTCGCAGTTTTCTCGGTAGGATCTGATGGTACAGATGGACCGACTGACGCAGCTGGAGGCTATGTAGACACCGAAACTAAGAAAATCTTATCCCAAAAAGGTATCGATATATTCGAAACATTGGAAAACAACGATGCATACCATGCGCTCCAGGCCAGCGGAGGGCTTATCATTACCGGTCCCACAGGAACAAACGTTAATGATCTTGCGGTATTGCTTATAAAAAGATAACGGATAAATTACATGTTTTGTGCAAGTTATATGTAAGCAAGGCTTATATTAGAGCGACATATGGGCGTTGTTGACAATGAGTTTTTCAAAATGCTATCATTAAATTAATCATTTAAACTATATATTATATTTTTTGTATATATTTTGTTATAAATTTTATTAAAATGATCCATGCCAAAGCAATCCATGATGAGGTCTTCATCAGAAAGGAAGATACAGGATGTTCAAGGTCTTTCTTGTCGAGGATGAAAATGTGGTACGCGAAGGCATACGCAAAAACATTCTTTGGGAACAATACGGCTTCCATTATACCGGGGATGCTTCGGACGGTGAGCTTGCGCTGCCAATGATTCGCCAAATACAACCTGATCTTCTTATAACGGATATAAAAATGCCGTTTATGGATGGGCTGTCATTGATTGAGTTGGTACGTAAAGAACTTCCAAAGACAAAAATTGTAATAATTAGTGGATACGATGATTTTTTATATGCCCAGCAGGCTATTCGAATGGGTGTGGATCAATATTTACTTAAGCCGATTATTAAGGAAAAATTGATTGAAGTATTGATAGGTCTCCATGAAAAAATACTGGAAGAACGAAGACAGCAGGAGTACATAGAAAACTTCAAACGGGAAGCTCAGGAATACGAAAATTTCTCACGCAGAAGATTTTTTGAACAAATCGTAACCGGTGGACTGAGTGTGTCAGAAATCTCGGAAACCGCTAAAAACCTGAATATCGATATTAACGCTCCATTCTATAATATTGTTCTTTTTTCACTCAGCAGTGCCGAATATGACGGCAGCGTGCCTGAGACTTACACTGAAAACCTTGTGGCAGTGCAGGATAAGGTTACTAATTATATAATTGATCACCCGGATTTAATTTTTTTCAGATGGAATATTACTACTTATGCCGTTTTGGTTAAGGGTTCACAGAAAGATATCGTCGAACGTAATACCAGAGACTGTATTGAAAATATCAAAAATCTTTGTATTTCAGCCGGGCAGGATATAGGCTGGTATATCGCAGCCGGCACTCCTGTATCGCGGCTCTGTGCCATTCCGGCATGTTTTTCAGAAGCAAGTCGCATATTGTCATACCGCTATTTGTGTCCGGATGAACATATACTTTCAGAAGCCAGCATAATGAATCTGCGGAAAAGTAACAGTTCACAAAAAGGTGAAGTAAATAAGGAAATCGATCTGGCTCATGTTAGAAAGTTTTTAAGCAGTGGAACTGAAAAAGAAATTGATGACTTTATTGAACAGATATTGCAAAACACAGGGAACGAATTTACTTCACTTTCTATGTTTTTCAGATATTTGAAAATGACAGTTTATTTTGCGGCGATAGAATATCTCGATTCAATAGGCTGTAGTGTGGACAGTTTATGGTCAACAAAATTCCGACCGGATGACAGTGCATCGACAATTGATGATACCGGAAAATATGTGTATCAGGTTCTCAGACAGGCTATTGAACTACGGGATCGCGAAAGCGCAAAGCAACAGCATGATATTTTGAAAAAGGCTATTGATTTTATTGATAATTGTTATTCGGATGCTACCATCTCACTTGATAAAGTTGCAAAGAAAGTAAACATAAGTCCCAATTATCTCTCAGCAATATTCAGTCAGGAAATAGGACAAACATTAACAGAGTACCTAACCAATAAAAGAATCGACGAAGCCAAACGCCTGCTTCGCTGTACAGACATGCGTTCAAGCGAAATCGCGGCTGCAGTCGGATACAGGGATCCCCGTTATTTCAGTTTTGTATTCAGAAAAGTAACAGGTTGTACACCAAGTGATTATCGAAGAGGAATGAACAGTGAACGTTAAATACCTAAGAAAAGAAAAAAAAATAAAAATGCAGAGCAGGCTATGGAATATGATTATTTTAGTAGCCCTGCCGCTGATGCTTGTTATTTTAGCGCTTGCAATTGTAGGGATTGCATATGCGTTTCGTTATAATGCCATTTTGAATAATGTTACAACAGCGTCTGAGTTTAATCAGAATTTTAAAGATGATGTCGATTTAAAAATGTATTATTATGTGATTGACAGCCAGTATTCGGAAGGCTTGCCGTTGGATGAGGTCAAGTCGGCAAAAGAAATTGCCCAGAAGTTAAGCGAGACTACAACAAAGAAGGACAGTATCCGGGCCATAAGCAGCGTGTTAAGTCTTTGCAACAATCTTGAGCAAAAGATGCAGCAAATAGCGGCGACTAAAGAGTACGATTCCCGTGTGGATCAGTTGGAAAAGAATATCTATATTCTGACCGATCTTATTCAAAAATTCATGTATACCTATCTTTATTACGAATCGGCATATCTCAACAGTCTGCAGTCCGATATGATAACAAATATGATTGTTCTTATGATATTTGTTGTATTCTTTTCACTGGCACTTCTCTATGTTCTTCTTACAAGTTCTAAAAAATTAAGCCGCAAGATTGTTGATCCCATAGACATGATTTGTGAGCGTTTGGAAGCTATCGGTAAAGGAAGTCTGTCAGTCCGTGAGCCTATACAGGCCGATATAGAAGAGATACAAATTCTGTCCAACGGAATCGAAAACATGGTGGAACGTCTGATAAAACAGATTGAAAAGAATACCGAGCAGGAGAAACAACGCAGGCGTGCCGAATTCGCGCTGCTGCAGGCCCAGATTAATCCGCATTTTCTTTATAACACACTCGACACCATCGTATGGCTGATTGAGTCAGAAGAAATCAACGAAGCGGTTAAAATGGTCGCTAGTCTCTCCAACTATTTCCGTTTCACATTAAGCCGCGGGAAAAACGTAATTACCATAGAAGAAGAAGAACAACATGTAAGAAGTTATCTGGAAATACAGCAAATGCGTTACCGGGATTTAATGGATTATGAAATCGATATTCCGGAACAACTGAAAAAATATATTCTGCCAAAGCTGACCCTTCAGCCTCTTGTGGAAAATGCGCTGTATCACGGTATAAAAAACAGACGACGAAAAGGGTTTATCAGATTGACCGGCAGAACGACGAATGGATGCATAATTCTGGAAGTAACCGACGAAGGGCGTGGTATGACTGAGGAGCGCCTTGAAGAGGTCAGAGCTTCTCTTACCGAAGGTACAAATGAAGGATTCGGTTTGAGAACTGTACACCAAAGGATACAGATACTGTTTGGTCCGGAATACGGCTTATCATTAGAAAGCAAGCTGGATGTAGGAACAAAGGTTACTGTTACCATTCCTATGAAAACCAGCGACAAGGAGATGGAGATATGAAAAAACTTCTTGTTGTGTGTTTTTGCTTGATCATATTAATGAGTATGGGGTGTTCACAGGGAGAGCAGTCTGAGCCAGTGTTGGGAAATACAGAAGATAAGCTTATCGTTGTGGGATTTTCACAGGTGGGAGCCGAATCGGAGTGGCGGGTTACAAATACAGAGAGCGTTAAATCAGCTTTATCTGAAGAAAACGGATATGTTTTGTTTTTTGACGATGCCAGACAGGAACAGGAAAACCAAATCCGCGCCATCAGGATGTTTATACAGCAGGATGTTGACTATATCGTTTTTTCTCCCAAAGTTGAAACAGGATGGAATTCCATTTTAATGGAAGCAAAGGAAGCCAATATACCGGTTATTGTCATTGACAGGTATATTGAACAGCAGGATGAGGAATTGTATACGGCATATATTGGTTCGGATTTTTATAAAGAAGGCGAGATAGCAGTTAAATGGTTGGCAGATTTTTTGAGCAAACGGGGGATAGAGGATGAGCATATCCGGATTGTTCATATCCAGGGTACAATAGGTTCCACTCCCCAACTTGGCAGAACAGCTGCGCTTGAGGCAGCGATCAGACAACACCCAAACTGGGAATTGGTAGCGCAGGAATGCGGTGATTTTACCAAGGCCAAGGCATACGAAGTCATGGGTTCAATTTTAAAGCAGACAACAGATATAGACGTTGTTTATTGTGAGAACGACGGTGAGGCTCTGGGTGCAATCGCCGCAATGGAAGAGGCCGGATTAAAATGTGATCCCAATGATGGTGTGATAGTTATTTCATTTGACGCAACCAGGCTTGGGCTTGAATACTGCCTGTCGGGTAAAATTGCGCTAAATGTGGAATGTAACCCGCTGCAGGGGCCGTATGTTGATGAAATTATCAAAAAACTGGAGCGGGGAGAGCCGATAAAGCAGATTAATTATATTGATGAGACCTATTTTGATTTCTCCAATATTACGAGAGCCATGATCGACGAGAGAAAATATTGAGGTTAATTATTTTAATATAAATGGTTGAAATATTACGGTAATTTCTAAATATAAATAGTACAAAGACCCATTTTGTTTGCTTTTTAACTGAGTTGGTTGAAAATTTTAAGAACTTGATTTGAAAAACTTGTTTTTTATTGGAAAAAAGTTATATGTTTGAAGTAAAGAATTAACAATAATTGAAAGGGGAATAAGAAAAATGAAAAGAATTTTAGCTTTAGTCTTAGTAGCAGTTCTGACACTGGGATTAGCAGCATGTGGCTCACAACCTGCAGCTCCGGCTCAATCATCGGCTCCTGCAGCATCCAGCAATGCACCTGCAGCACCTGCCGGCGATGGTCTCATCAAGGTTGGTATTGTTAACAATCCGCCTTCAGAGTCCGGATATCGTGCTGCAAACGTTGCAGACTTTGAAAAGGTGTTCACAGAAGCAAACGGATACAAGACATCCACATTCTACAGCCTGAAGAACGATGAGCAATTGAACGCTGCTCAGCAGTTCATCACCGACGGTGTGGACTATCTCCTCATCTCAGCTGCTGCAACAGACGGCTGGACCTCTGTTCTTGAGAACGCAAAACAGGCTGGCGTTAAAGTATTCCTCTTCGACCGTATGATGAATGTTGACGAGAGCTTATTTGAAGCAGCCGTTATTTCCGACATGAGAAAGCAAGGCGAAATGGCTGTTAAATGGTTACTGGATCTGAATCTGCCTGAATACAATGTTGTACATATTCAGGGCGCAATGGGCAGCGATGCTCAGATCGGTCGTACAGG
>Ga0134103_1002789_pt1 | contig 12810 bp, 8 predicted proteins | sample 14_taG_2_FD_94445 | JGI IMG/M metagenome (GOLD analysis project Ga0134103, IMG submission 94445) | Switchgrass degrading microbial communities from high solid loading bioreactors in New Hampshire, USA - 14_58_20_212_A1 metaG | ecosystem: Engineered > Bioreactor > Semi-continuous > Anaerobic >...
CCCATTTAATTCAATTTAACTATCCCTTTTACGGAACATCTTTATTTTCATCCATTTTATCCCATCCATCAACCATGCGGGTTTGCGGAGTTGGGGAGGGAATGAGTTTATTTTATATTCACACCTTGCTGTAAATCCACAGGTTTGACCATTAATCCTTAACCGGTAACTTGTACTTTGAGAATCGTTATTGTAAGATAAAGGTATGCATTCGAAATAAGGTGCTAACTGATTTACCCGGAGTTAAAACTTAAAGATGAGGATATTATCCAGAAAAATCAATCCTTTGTAATTCACTTAATGTGTAAATTACAAAGGATTTTCTTTTCCTGAACTTAATTTTCAGATTTTTAAATGACCATTAACATAAATGGATAACATCTATGTATTGCAAAGATAGTAAAAGGTCATGATTATCGCTGACAATACACTGTTTAAAGTCCCATCTGCCTTATCCAGACATACATTTCCCCTTCGCCGCGGTTGTTCCATGCATAATATGGAACTGCCTTAATCCTTACGGGCGTTTTTTCTATTTCCAGGTCCCGGTACAGCTTTCCGTCCCAGTTATCAAGCCTGCTCCTGTAAGCCTTACCCTCGATTGTAACAATTCCGTTCAAAAGGTCTTTTTCATATTTCTCGGTGAATTCGGGATCTTCAGCGAGCGCCAGATCTGCTATTATTTCGGAATTATCAACCTGTTCAAGGCAATATACGACCGGTCCTCTCATGATTGCCACCTTCCCCGCATTTTCGCGGAGCTCGGGATGGGCCTGAACTCTTCTTACCGGCATTGGCAAATCAAGCTCTATAACGCTGCCTCGTTTCCAAAAACAGGTAAGTTTTGCATAACCTTTATCCATTACTTTTGAAATTTCAATCTTTTCCCCGTTTATTTTGACCGCGGCACCGGTACACCATCCCGGAATCCTCAATGCAACCGTAAATTCGGCCTCGCATGACGGTTCAATCTCTATTTTCACATTACCGTCCCACGGATAATTCGTTTTCTGGCTTATTTTCACATCATTCCCGTCCAGGCTGGCATGACCTGTATTCTCCATGTACAGGTGGGTGTATAAGGTTTTTTTGCCGGTGGAATATACATAACCGCCAATCGATGCGACAAGCCTTGCAAGGTTTGGAGGGCAGCATGCGCAGTTGAACCATTTCTGCCTGATTGTGGCAACATCGGCTTTGTCGTGCCTTTGATGGCAGGACTCCGGCCAGACTTCCAACGGATTCACATAAAAATACCTTTTCCCGTCCAGTGATATTCCGCTTAAGACCCCATTATACAAAGCTTTTTCAATAATATCACCGTAAACGCCGTCAATCTCCAGCTCCTGCATGCTCCGTGCCCAGAAAACAAGGCCTACCGAAGCACAGGTTTCGGTGTAGCATGTATCATTGGGAAGATCATAATCAAACGTAAAATCCTCGCCATAGCCCTGGGCTCCTATTCCACCCGTTATATACATCTGTTTTCGGGTAACATTCTCCCAAAGAGTACGGCATGCATCAACAAGCGTTTTATCACCTGTTTCTGCAGCAACGTATGCCATCCCGGTGTACATGTATACCGCTCTTACCGCGTGGCCAACAGCCACTTTCTGCTCTCTTACCGGAAGATGCGCCTGCCTGTATTTATGCGAATAATCTCCGAAATAGCCATTATTTCCTTTTTCTCCCCTCCGCTCGGCTTCTGTCTCGAAGTAATACGGCTGTTTGCCGCGCTCGTCAATAAAATATTTGCTTAGATTTAAATATCTTTCATTTCCGGTAACCCTGTAAAGCCTTACAAGAGCAAGCTCAATCTCCTGGTGGCCCGGGTATCCTCTCTTCTTGCCTTCTCCAATGCCGAAGACACTATCGATGTGATCGGCAAAAGCACATGCAATATCAAGAAGCTTCCTCTTTCCTGTAGCATTATAATATGCAACGGCAGCTTCGATTAGATGTCCTGCGCAGTACAGCTCGTGCTTGTCCCTCTCATTTGTCCACCTTTTGTCAAGGCAGTTTATGATGAAATATGTATTCAGATACCCGTCGTCAAGCTGGGCCTTACCTATCAGTTCAATTACTTCGTCGGCGCGCTTTTCCAGTTCTTTGTCCGGGCATGTTGCAAGGCTGTATGCCACAGTTTCCAGCCATTTGTAAACATCACTGTCCTGAAAGATCCTGCCGTAATATTCGCCTTCCGATAAGCCTGCCGCAATGCGGAAATTCTCAATAGCGTGGCTTGGTTCGGCATCAGGTATCTGATCATTCAGCGCTTTCCACTGATAAGGAATTACTTCCTTCCTGATGAGTTCCTGGTACCTGCCCCAGAAATTATCTTTAATGCAGACATTCTCCAACGGTACCGGTATGGAAATACTATGTCGGTTCATCTGATTACCCTCCAGTATATTATCTGTTAGACTATGATTATTATATGGAAACTTATAGAGTCCAATAAGCTTATGCCGAATTCAAATGCTCATCCTTTAATGCCGGTCATTACAATTCCCCTGACAATATATTTCTGTGAAAAAGCGTAAATGACCAGGACCGGTACCATTGCAAACATTGATGCCGCCATTAGCAGATCATACCTTGTCAGCGGTTGGCAGTTCAATCGCATCCCATTCAAAATCACATTCCGCACGGAATGAAGGGATAACCCAGCGGCCTGACGGATACATTGCAACCATTCCGGTTATAAACATACGGTCTTCGGAAGTACCCATGCTTGATATGACTGCCGGTGAAGGAGCATATCCTTTCTGAACGACTTCAAACATAGGCCGGAGTCCTTCTATGGACTTGGGATCAGAGAAATTGGCTTTCCCATTCCTGAACCATTCGGCATTATTTGCACCAAGCCAGGCTATCCAGTCTGCACGGTAATTGTTTACAACAACACCGTATTGGACGGTACGGTCGCCCTCTTTCCTAGTCATCCTGCCGGCAATTTCAATGTAATCCTCCATTGTCCAATCGGATTTAGGAGGTTCAACCCCTGTGAAGGCTTCGAGCAAAAAAATATTACAGGAAGCAGCCGCCTGATAGAAGTCCTGGAGTGGATCCGCATAAACGTTGACCAGCCCCTGACAGTACGCAACGTGTCCGAGCATTTTCATTACAACCCTGATTACCTGTCTGCTCTTGTAAAGAGCAAGACTGGATTTCCACTGCTCCAATATATCCATAAAGTGAAAATAGAAAAAGCAAAAAAAATGCTGAGCCTGACCAACGATCCCCTGAAGGAAATAGCGTACAAGCTCGGCATCCAGGATGTCAAGTATTTCATGAAACTTTTCAAATCCTACGAAAAGCTGACTCCCACCCAATATCGCAACGCCTTTTACCTTACACACCTGAACAGCAAGTGATTTCAGCGAATTGCGATCTTAAGACATCATCAAATGCTGCGGGTGTTTTCTTCAAGCCATGCTTTCTCAACTGCATCCAGGTATGGAGAAAGGGCTTCAAAAACCTTCCGGTGGTATATATTCAGCCATTCCTTTTCCTGCCCTGTAAGCATATCCGGCTTTATACCCTTGAGGCTTACAGGACATAGCGTAAGTGGTTCAAACCGCATAAACTGTCCGAATTCGGTTTTTTCATCCTCAACAACAAGAACCATGTTCTCGGTTCTCACACCGTATTTACCTTCGCGGTATATTCCAGGCTCAATGGTGACAATCATTCCCTTTTCAAGCCTGGTATTATTCGGCCTTTGGCTGAACGACTGGGGGCCTTCATGTACGCTCAGGCAATAACCCACCCCATGCCCGGTTCCGCACTTATAATCAAGCCCCAGTTCCCACAGAGGCTTCCTTGCCAATACATCAAGATTGGACCCCGTCGCGCCGTACAGGAATTTTGCCGAAGCAAGCGCAATATGGGCCTTCAGGACCAAAGTAAAATCGGTTTTTTCCTCTTCACTTACTTCATTGAAAACAACCGTTCTTGTAATATCGGTAGTACCATTCAGGTATTGCCCGCCCGAATCAAGCACCATCATCCCCTTGTCTTCAAGCATGTACTTGCTGTCCTCTGTAGCAGAATAATGCATCATTGCCCCGTGGTCCTTATACCCTGCTATGGTTGCAAAGCTCGGGCCGATATTGTCGGGCTGCATGGCCCTTAGTTCTTTCAGCTTCTCGGAAACCGTGATTTCACTTATCTCCTGCGAGCCTATGTTTTTATCGAGCCAGACAAGGAATTTGACCATTGCCACCCCGTCGTTTACCTGGCATCTTCTGAAATTCTCAATCTCTGTTTCATTTTTTACGGCTTTTAACGCTGCTGTTATTTCATCAACCTCAACCTTCCTGCACCCGGGAGGAATGGCATCATACAGCCAGCAGTTGGTCCTCCTGATATCAAAAGCTATGCTTTGATTTTTATCCAGCTTTTCAATTTTTTCTTTTACACTTTCATAATCAAGGATCTCAATCCCATTATTATCAAGGGTTTTTCTTACATCACCGGGAACCTTTGCCCGGTTGATAAACAAGTATGCCTTATCCGTCGAAATCAACGCATAGGCTATTGTTACGCAGACAAACGGCACATCCCGGCCCCGGATGTTAAACAGCCAGGCTATATCGTCCAGGCTGCTGAGAAGGTAGTTTTCGGCATTAACCTTTTTCATTTCCTCCCTTACTTTTTCAATTTTCTCTTTTGCCGACAAGCCCGCATATTTCAGTTCATGGTTAAAAACCATTTCCGAAGGGATTTCAGGCCTGTTTTCCCATATGCCGCCTACAAGGTCATGGCTCTTGTCAATCCGTATTCCTTTTGCCGAAAGCTTTTTCTCCATTTCCCTGAATTCAGACACCGGGATTGTTCTCCCGTCAAGCCCGACACATTCCCCGCTTTTCAGTTTTTCAGAAATCCATTCGGTATAAGTGGGAACACCCTGGTTGCCCATCTTGAACAACTTGATTTCAGAGCCTGCCAGTTGTTTTTCAGCCTGGATGAAATACCTGCCGTCAGTCCACAGGCCGCTTTCATCCATTGTAGCGACAAACGTGCCGGCCGAACCGGTAAACCCTGATATCCACGCCCTTGCTTTCCAGTGCTCTGCAACATATTCACTTAAATGCGGATCCGAGCTGGGAATGATGTATGCGTTCAGCCCCTTTTTTTTCATGTCGGCGCGCAGCAGTTCAATCTTCTCATTTGCTTTCATTTTCAGTACTCCTTAAAATCAAATTTTAATCAACATTTCCAAAAATCGATTTATATGTATGTATATTTTCCCATAATCATGCAATGCACGGTGGCATATAACCACGGCATGATTTTCAGCATTTGCAAAATCTTTATATATGTTTTTATTATTACTAAATGTAATTTTAACAAATATTGCATAAAAAACAAAGATATATACACATTTATTTCTGCTTCAGGTATAATAAAAGTTACCGTTACCAATAAGAGGTTCGTAAAGCAGCAGGTGATTCGGCTGTTTTTGCCGGCGAAGAGACTTAAGCGTGTACAAAATCACGTGCTTTGATGTTCGACGGGACAAAACTTGCGAAGCCGGATGCGAAAATGGATTTTGCATACCGGTTCCTCTGAACAGGAAGAACAAGTAATTAATATTTGCCGGAGGTTTATAATGTTTTCCGAGATCGGAGCAAAAATCAAAAAGCTTAGAGCAGAAAAAAACATGACACTGAAAGAACTTAACCAGATGACCAATTTATCCATTGGTTTTTTGTCCCAGCTGGAAAGGGGACTGACAACAGTTGCGATTGATACCCTGGAAACAATATCCAGGGCACTCGGGGTTGATATCAATTATTTCTTTACAGTGTCGAAGGAGAAGCCTGGAATTGTACAGAAAAGCTACGAACGGGAAGTAGACTTCATGGACAGGGACAATTTTGTCCAGTATTATCTTTCCAACAACCTTTCGGATAAAAACATGCTTCCGCGGCTTATAGAGATCTATCCGAAAAAGGATGACGAGCAGGTTTTGTCATACTCGCACGAAGGAGAGGAATTTATTTATATACTGGAAGGAATACTGACCTATTATTACAACGGGGAAAGGTATGAGCTCTACCCGGGCGACTCTGTCCATATATCGTCCACCTCATCCCACAACTGGGAAAACAATACAAGCAAAATTGTAAGGCTCATCATGGTAAGCATACCGAACAGGTTCAAGAAAAACCAAGAGCCTGGGAAGAAACAGGATTAAAATTATATCGGTTTTCCCGGAAGCACCTGAGCAAACCGGCCTTTCTATGGTTATTTTTATGGCCTTTGCAGGTTTGAATTCGACGACGTTTATCACCTTTTCCTTTGCCCAGGCGCTTAGTGCAGCCATTTTGGCGGCTTTGGCCGTCAGCTCGGGCACAAGCCCTGCTGCAGATACCCGTCAAAAAGCTTCATGTTCTGTCCTGGCAATTATTTCATCCTGCAGCGCGGTATTCAGGTTGCAGAAATAGTCGCTGTAGCCTGCCACCCTTACAATAAGGTTTCTGTACTTTTCAGGATTCCTTTGCGCCTCAACCAGGGTTTCCCTGTTCACAACATTGAACTGGATATGGTGCCCGTCCAGTTTGAAATAGGTACGTATCAGGTTCATAACAGCCGCAATTCCGCTTTCATCCTTTAAAAGCCCCGGTGTAAACTTCATATTGAGCAATGTGCCGCCGGTCTTCAGATGATCCATTTTGGAGGCTGATTTTATAACCCCGGTCGGTCCTTCACGGTCCGCCCCCTGGACGGGTGATATGCCTTCGGAAAGCGGATAGCCTTTCAGCCTGCCGTCAGGAGTTGCACCGGTAACCGAACCGAAATAAACATGGCAGGTGGTGGGCAGCATATTTATCCTGTATACACCGCCCTTCATGTTCTTTCTTCCGTCCACCGCGCTGATATACATGTTGAAGACTTCCTGCATAATATCGTCTGCATAAGGATTATCATTGCCGTATTTAGGGGTTTTGTTCAAAAACAGGCTCCTGATGTCGCTGAACCCTTCGAAATTACATTCAAGCACATTCATCAGTTCTTTCATTGTCAGCGTCTTCCTGTCAAACACGTGATATTTAATTGAAGCGAGACTGTCGGTAATTGTTCCTATCCCCACGCCCTGTATATAAGTTGTGTTGTATCTTGCTCCACCTGCATTATAGTCCCTGCCTTTACTGATGCAGTCGCTTATTATTATCGAAAGGAAAGGCGAAGGCATCAGGTTTGCGTAGAGCTTTTCAATTACATGGTTGCCTCGTATTTTTATATCAATGAAATAATTCATCTGCTTTTTGAATGCTTCCATGAGCTGATCAAATGATGTGAATGAAAAAACATCCCCGGTTTCAATGCCGATTTTTTTGCCGGTCATTGGATCTGTTCCGTTATGCAGCGTTATTTCCAGCACCTTGACAAGATTAAAGTACCCGGTCAATATATAACTCTCCTTGCCAAACGCCCCGGTTTCAACACATCCGCTGGTCCCGCCGCATCTTGCATCTTCTATCGATTTTCCCTGCCTTAACAGTTCCTTAACAACCGCATCGGCATTAAATATGGAAGGCTGTCCCCAACCTTTTTTAAATACATCTGCAGCCCGCCTTAAAAACCTGTCCGGGCTTTTCCTGCTCAGCTGTATATTCGTGCTTGGCTGCAAAAGGCGCATTTCATCAATCACGTCAAGCAACAGGTAGGATACGTCGTTTACACCGTCGGTGCCGTCTATTTTCAGCCCGCCTATATTAATATTCGCAAAGTCGGTGTATGTGCCGCTTTCCTTCAGCGTTACACCAACCTTCGGAGGTGCATCCTGGTTGTTGAATTTCACCCAGAAGCACTGCAGAAGCTCCTTCGCGAATTCGCGATCAAGCGTTCCTTCCTCGATTTCCTTTTTGTAGAACGGATATAAATGCTGGTCAAGCCTTCCCGGATTGAAAGAATCCCATGTATTAAGTTCGGTAATAACTCCTATATGGACGAACCAATAAGCCTGAAGGGCTTCCCAGAAAGTGCGCGGTGCATGGGCGGGCACTCTTTTCGTTATTTCAGCAATTTTCAGAAGTTCCCGTTTTCTTGCCGGGTTGGTTTCAACTGCTGCTTTTTCCATTGCTTTTTCGGAATAACGCTCGGCCAGGCGGATTATTGCAAGGGCGCATATGCGCATTGCTTTAAGCTGCTGTTCTTTTTCAAAGGCTTCCTCATCATTAAAATAGTCAAGGTTCCGAAGGCTCTCGTCAATATCGCCGATAAAATCCAGGAACCCTTTTTTGTATATCTTGTCATCGGCCACAGTGTGCCCCGGCGCACGCTGTTCCATGAATTCGGTAAATATACCGGCCTCGTAGGCGTTTTTCCACTCATCGGTCATATTTGAGAAAATAAGATCGCGCATGGTTCGCCCTTCCCAGTAAGGGCGGATTTCCCCGGCGTAATACTCCCTGAACTCATTGCTCACTTTAAACGAGATTTTTTCACGGTCATTAATAATTCTCAGATCTTCTTCTGTATGGCAGCACAGCTCGGGGTAAGTGGGCACGGCATGCGGCCTTGGCCCTTATATTCATGGATTTTCCAGCTGAATCCATTATTTTTACGAAATATAATGAACCGGAAAAACTTTACTATATGTTCAGGCTTTCCATGGCATCAATCACTTTTTTGCGCATATCATTCATCTGCCGGGTTCCTCCTGCATACCACCTTCTGTTGTTTTCAAATTATTTAGACCTACAAATTTTCCAAATATACAACATGAAAACTATTATTAATCCTGGATAATCAGATTATATGATTCCATGCGAATTTTCAATTTTATCCAAATTTACCCGGAAAACTGGTGGAATATGCAAGTCAAAGAATTAAAGGGCACAGTGCCTGGTTGTGTGCCGGATTTCAAAGAAGCTTCAGTTTACAATAAAAATGTATTATAATAACTTCTGAAACTCCTGTAATAAGCGGGATAGGCAAAATCGACGCCGGTTAAGCATTACGGAAGATTATTTTGCATAGGAGATGAGAAGATGCGACTTTACATAATACGTCATGCCGACCCTGATTACAAGAACGACACTATAACACCCAGAGGTCATCTGGAAGCGCAGGCACTGGCGGAACGCATGCATAAGCAGGGGCTTGACAGGATATTCTGCTCTCCGCTGGGACGTGCCAAAGCTACAATGAAATACACGGCAGAAGCCCTGGGGATGGATTATCAGATTGAAGAGTGGACCAGGGAAATTGAAGGACTATGGTTTGAAGATACTCCATGGGGCTCAATGGTGGCCTGGGATATACCCGGCGAGGTTATAAGGGGTTATGATGCAATGCCCAATCATAACGACTGGATGAAACAGGAATTCCTTGGTACAACCCGGGCAGCAGAAATTTTTGAAGAAATAAGAAAAAATTCGGATGATTTTCTGAAGCTTTTGGGGTATGAACGAATCGGAGGCAGGTACAGGATTATTAAAAGAAATACAGACAAGGTGGCTGTTTTTTGCCACAATGGCTTCGGTCTTACCTGGCTTGCACATTTGCTTGAAATCCCGCTGTCGTTAATGTGGACAGGCTTCTGGCTGGCACCGACCTCGGTTACCACCGTTCTTTTCGATGAACGTTCGGATGAGTGGGCCGTACCAAGATGCCTGAATGTAGGAGATACTTCCCATCTGTATCATGCGGGGTTAAAGGAAAACCCAAGCGGGATAATTAAAAATTTTTATTAGAAGATCGATTGTGCGGGAACACTTACCTTCTTTTCCAGGAGAAAACCAAAATCAGAAGGCATAGGAACCGTTCCCGTACTTCTCTTCTATATTGTATAAACTACAAGCAGCATCCTTAAATGTGGTGGTGTTTGCTTTCCCGCCTTATAGCTCAAAATCATCGGGTACGGCTATATCAATTATAAACGGTATCCTGTCATATATTTTTTCCACCGGTTCATCCTCATCCACCATGATCAGGTAGTACTTCCGGGTTTTGTCATATTTCCTGTTCTTCAGTATGAATTTTTCCCTGAAACTCCGCCCCTCATAATCTTCCGACCTGCTGTCGGCAATAATTATGTTTTCGTTTGATATCCGGTTGTTTTCCTCATCCGCAAAATATACCCTGAGCCTTAACGAAATGCGCTTGTCCTCTATTTTTTCGGTCTGGAAAAATTCCAGGTATGATATGATATTGGTTATTTTCCTGGTTATACTTGTTAGCTTTACATCTACTTTTCTTACCTCGCCCCTGCCGCTGCGGTCGTTCTTGAACTTAATAACGGGAACAAGAATCTCCTGCAGGGATGTACCGCCGTGTACATAATTTGCCCCTGCACCCTGCACCTTAAACCTGTTTATTCCTCTTGGAGATATATATTTTAAACCTGTGCCCTTTCCAAGCAGGTATTCCATGGTGAAAGCTACCGTGCCTTCGGGCTGCAAATCCTTTGAACTTAATATGAATCTTCTGTTTTCATAAGCATCTTCAACAGGACCCCTGGTTATTTTATCGCTTTCCGTGAGATTACCGCGTTTATATATAAATCCATGGTCGGATGTTATTATGATATTTGTAGCGGCAACATTATTGATTAGACTGTTTATCAATACCGTTAATTCTTCAAAGGATTCTTCCACCGCATTAAAGACTTCTCTCTCGGTTTTCCGGTCGTCACCCCTGGCATCAATGGTATTGTGATATATATAGATTAATTCCTTCCCGCTGAAAAGTTTACGCATATCATCCCGTTTCATCAGGATAAGCTCCGTATACTGCACCGCTATTGATTTCGGGTTATAGCTCATTAAAACCCTGTTCCTGTTATCGGTTCCTTCAGGAGACATTCGGTCTACATATATTTTATAGTCCTCATCTATTGCAATGGACTTATGAGGCAGCAGCGATGCCATGCCAAGACTGGTAACGGATGGTATGCAGGCTTGCATATACGCAATCTCCGCAGACCCTTTTCCTACCTTGTTCATCAGTCCAAAAAACTCCCTTGCAATCTCATACCTAAACCCGTCCGAGATTATCACAAACACCCTTTCACCACGATTTAAAAAGGGTTTTACATGCGTGCTGTAAAAATCTTTCTGCATAATCATTCCAGGAATTCTCCAATCCCGGTTTAAAGTGTCCAGGCTGCCGGCCCACCTTATTGACAGCGTGTTAAGGAAACCATTGACATAGACATTTTCAACCTTGTCTCTTAATTCCATCAGCAATTCCTTGTTATGCAGCCTGTCAAAAGAATAATAGAATTTCCTGTAGGCAGTATCGGGTTTGTAATAATACTTCGAATATTTTTCAATAAACTCCAATGGAGAGAATTGTTTCATGTCACTGTTTACGGTTTTCCATGAGTCAAGCAGCTCAACGGCCCAATAAATACACTCATATTCATACCTGAACAAATCATGCCAATGCTTTGTCCTTCTTTCCCGGATAATACTTTTATACTTGTCAAATTCGCCTATACCTGAAACCAGCTGTTCACTTAATTTTTCTATTATTGCCTCGTCGAAGGCTTTGAAAGTGTGACATTTTATGTAATCCTCCATTTCCAACGTTTTAACATATTCATGCACTTTCAGCTTTTCTTCAATCCTGTTTGCCAACCTGTTATAAGCATCCGAGTATAGGGCATGATTCATGAAATTGCTCAAAAATACCACGCAGTCAGCCTTTTTTGAAGAAACATGTTTCCTCCATGTTTCAGGCAATTCAGCGTCCAGGGAATAAGCCACATCGGTAACAAGCATGAATATGGCCAGTTTTTCAAGATTCGGTTCCTTATCTTTATACCCGTAGTACTTGCCGGCAAGTTTCCATAATACTTCCACCCTTCCGAAGCTTTCAATTGACTCGAGGTACTTGTTGTTATCCAAATTCTCTTCCATCAGCAGCACTCTCAAAACTTCATCAAAATCTGGATAAGGCAGCTTGCATATTGCCGACATCACAGCCACATCTATTACTTCTTCGGTGTATTTTTCTATTCCATACCCTTTAAAAATCCTGTATCTTTCTTTCCTGTTAAAGAATTTAATATACTTTCTTATAATAATTTTCAGACCGTCATCGGTAATATTCAAATCCCTCATGATAACGGCAGTTTTGTCGGTATTAAATTCCATGCCGTACTTCAGTATGTCCAGCAGGTAATTCTCCCTTGGGCCGGGTTTCGCGAAAGGCGCATAAACCAGGTAATTGGATTCAGTATCTGCCTTTTCCAACTGGTATTTTATATAAAAATAATTATTTTTGCTTAATTTAAGAATCCTGGCATTTTCAAGCTCCAGTGAGTCTATATCTTCCACAAATTCCGCATCATCGTCATACCAGAAAACAATATGGCGTTTTTTCCCTTCGTTCGGTTCCTTGTTAAACATATCCTCAAGCATTGTTTTTATTTGCTTTAAGTCCATAACCTTTCAGCTCTTTCCTTTATATTTTTGCCAGCAAATCGGCTTTCAGCGGTTTTTTACCTTCCCCCTGCGGTATTTCAACGCCCTGGAACTTGTCATAATTTACCTTTACACCGTCATCCGTATCTATCCTTATCCTCCGGTTTGCAACGTGGGCAATTGCCTGGTCATACTGCAGGCATTCTTCCATCTGCTTCAGTATATGTTCCTTCTTCTTCCTTGCATTGGCCTTTTCCCTCTGCGAAGCGTTGGAATCAATTATAACATCCTGTTTCTTAATCTCTGCTTCATAGGATTTCTGCAGTTTATGCAGGTAATCGGTCCTCACCCTTGCAACGGTATACTCGTCATACCTGTGCATATATACAAGGGCCTTGAAACCGTCCTGCTTTCCCGAATCAAA
>Ga0134103_1002796_pt1 | contig 12776 bp, 15 predicted proteins | sample 14_taG_2_FD_94445 | JGI IMG/M metagenome (GOLD analysis project Ga0134103, IMG submission 94445) | Switchgrass degrading microbial communities from high solid loading bioreactors in New Hampshire, USA - 14_58_20_212_A1 metaG | ecosystem: Engineered > Bioreactor > Semi-continuous > Anaerobic >...
AAAACCCAATACATCCAAATTCTCTGATCCGGCAGTTGCCCCGTTTTATTAGCCCGGACTGGACAATCACACTCTATGAAATGCTCGGCTATCTCAACAAATGGGGATCGCCTGAAAACGCGGCATTTGCCAATGCTTTGAAGGACAAGCTCAACAATTCTCCCATTTTCAATCGCCTGAGCGTGGCGATGAAAAATAAGGCCGCAAAAGCATATTACTCAGGGTCGAATCTGGGGTGTCACATTTCTGGCGGCAACAATAACAAAAAGCCACGCAGGATTTTGTATATCAAGTAAAAAAAGACCACCCGCTGTAGCAGGTGGTCTTTTTTATAGGCATAGTTCCGATAAAGATGCATCTAGTTCGTGGGGGCTACAATCAAGTGATATTTGGATGGAAGAGTCGTATACCTCGTCAAACCGCTGACTGAAATCCAAACCCGTTCCATTCCAGAAATGTCGGGGACTTTCAGCCGGAAACCAGAATCGCCCCAAACCTCATATGAACGGACTTCTAGCAGGTCACCGTTCTCATCTTCCACCAGTACGTTGACAGCATACTTCTGGGGGAGACGGTTGTCTGTTACGACAAACCCGTTCATTTCTACAGCGCCGCAATTGCCATCTTCGAAATCACAGGAGAATCCGATCTCGGGGATGGCAAGATTATCTATCGCCATTCCAAAACCGTTGACAGCAGAATCGGTCACCACCTCAAACCGTACAAAAATTTTCTGCCCGGCGTAACCGCTCAGATCAATAGACTCCCTGATCCATTCTCCTTCGCCAGTTGTTCCAGTGTATCCAACACCCAAATTGTTCCCAGCCGGGCTTTCGCTGGTCATCCGGTCACTGCTGAGAAACTCCCACCGTTTTCCATCTGTAGAAACCATCACATAGCCGTAGTCATAATCGGTTTCAATGTCGTACCAGACGGAATATTCCATAACCGGGTTGTGAACACTGGTCAAATCAAAGGCATATGTTATGAAGGGATTGGATACGTCACCGCGATTTGACCATAAGAAGTGATCGCCAGAGACTGCATCTACCGGAACGACCTGTACCGATTCGCTTCCGACAAATTCAAGCGTAAAGGCAGAGTTGCAAGGCAAGCGGTAGAAATCACTTCCGTACTGCGAGACGATGGTTTCGTGTTCATATTCACACTTCTTCTTGTCATACCGCATAGGCTTTTGCAGACCGAGTCTCTCTGGAAAGGCGTACCTGCCATCGCCGTATGTAGGGTCTTGCGCGGCTAGCGCAATAATAAAGTCCCTGAACAAAGTGTCCGCGGTCAAAACAACACCGGTTTCGGGGTCTGCAATCCGCATGTCTTTCAGTACAGCGTCAATGCTCTCAAGTCCGTTCCCCGGGTGATCGTGAATTTTTCGGACAGTTTCAGCGCCAAGCCGGTGATACAGATAGTGAATGAACAAATATGATCCACCGTAGTGCGCCAATGTGTCTGAATTGCCGCCCCATGAGTTCAGCTGGGTATCCGGTGTTTGTACGTAAGCTGTACGATTTGCGACAGAAAAACCGTTGAGATATTTGGCGAATTCAGAAAATCCCTCGTTCAGCCAGGCTTCTTCGTTTTTATCCTTTCCAAAAAGAATCATGTGCTGGAATTCATGCGCCAGCACTCCATAAGAAGCTTCGTTAAAATCGGCAAGGGCCGAGATTACGAACATCTCGTGTCCATTCGCTTCCGGGTATAAGACAGACAGGTCTTTTGAGTAAAAATACCCCATGAACGACGAACCGACTGTATCACTTACAAGGATATAGATGTGAGGATCACCGTCAACACCGGGATTCGGTTCAGAGCCGAAGAAAGCCCGGTTGGTTGGATAAATGTGATCGGTAAAATAGTTGGCGAATTTATCAAGTCTATCAGAGTTGACCTTCGCCCCATCCTCTACCCATACATAAAGAACGTCATTGACGAACTGGAGAGACGCTTCAATCTGATGAGACTTATTTGAATCTGCATCGACTACCCAGAACTGTCTCCTCGCCCCGATTTCTGGTGTAGAACGTTCTATAACGAAGTCTTCCGGCTCGATTCCAAATAATCTCGTATATGCATCTGCATCATCGAAAATGGGGACGGACGTATCTTTTAGCGCCTGATAGGAAGGGTAAGCATCAGCACGTAAATCAATTTCGGGTAAATAAACGGTGCGAGCTGGTTGTGTAATTTGAAAATGCTGGAGTTTTACGGTCATCTCCTTTCCATACCCCACAATGGCTCCCGCTCGTCCGGTTTTTAGCGTAGCATCGCGCGCTTCTCCTATCAGACCATCATTCACCCACAGCCGCAGTTGATCTTCAACACATTCAAGGGTAATCGAGACATCCCCAGCCAATTGCCCATCCAGCTTGCCAGAGGCAAGCAAGATGTTATCCCCTCCATTGTGCAATCCGATCCTGTAAGCAGGTTTACCATCCGCATCCCGTCCAGTAACACCGTAATAATACGTGTCGCGGCTTTGCACACGGCAGGTCAAACCGAACATGCCATTATCGGTGACAATTCGGTAAACTGCATCAGCGACCAAATTTTTCAGCAAGGGCGCGCCATTTGGGGTTACGGCGAATTGCTGATCTTCCGTACTTTCAACCGCCATTTCAAACCCATCAAGCGCATAATAAAAATTATGGTAAATATCCTTCTGTTCTTCCCAATTTTTTATTGAGGAAAAAACATCGCTGAACAATACGACTTCATCTGCAATTATTTCTTCCAGCTTGTCCGGCTGGGTTGTTTCTTCAAAAGATATTTCTCTTGAGTTCCCCAGTTTATTTTTGATGTACTCCTGCGAAAAATCAGGATATATCTTTTGGGGTTCAAAAAAGTTAAAGTTGTTTTTTTGTGCAGAAATGATGCCGATACTCGCCCCTGCACAGCAAAACACAGCAAAAGTTAAACAGCCTAAGACAAGGCCTATGTTCACGCTCATGGCCTCATTGCGCAAGCGAAATTCTATCGAAGTACCGATTAATGGAATTGCCAGGCAATATAAAAAAGTGGGGAGACAGCACAGTAATACAGCAATTGTCCAGGGAGAAGGGTCAAACACGGTCTACCTCCTGTCAGAGGAATGGTCATACGGGCATTTTTTGGTGAGGTTACCTGGGTAATTCGACTTCATCCGCAATTTCTTCTCCCAACCCATCTAGATGGGATATTTCTTCAAAAGGTATTTCTGCTGGATTCCCCAATTTATTTTCGATGTATTCCTGAGAAAACTCAGAACATATTTTTTGGGGTTCAATACAGTATAAGTTGACTTCTTTAGTAACTGCAGAAAGGCGTAAAGTCGAATATGAAACGAAGAAGATAATACACCCCCAACAGATCAAACGGAGGATTATCTCATCTGATCCAAACCCGGTTTTCCACCGTCTATATTTAATTCGTGGAATAATAAAAATTAGAATCGCCGCGATTAAAAAATAAATAGGTATACCAATGAGATGTTCAAGAATCTCAATGATTTGTGGGTCAAGATGTTCAAACACGGTTACTTCCTGTCAGAGGAATAGTCAAACGAACATATTCTGGAAATGTTTTCCGGCGAACAGTCAGTGATAAAGTTCTCACCGCTTTTCAGGGTCATCAGCCAGTATTTATCATCACTTTTTTGCACTTCTGCGATCTCACCAATATGGGAGAACCGGTCGAGCATCTGCCTAACGGGTCTAGGGGTCAGAAGTTGAAAGTCTCCCCTTCTCCATTTTTTAAGTACTTTTAGTTTTTCCACTTCTGGCAGGTAAATAATTGAGGTTTTGCACAGGCGGCACTCATATTCAACGCCGCCAAAGTCATAATTGGGAAATTTTTCGTGGAGCAGATCGATAATTTCAAGAAGCGGTCGTTCATCTCTGACATGCTGACCACAAAGGGGACAGTAGTAAGATGACAACATATCAACGGCGTTGTCTAATTTCCGGCGCACAGTCTCACAAAATTCGAGCAGTTTTTCTGCATTTTTATTATTCATCCGTTTTTCAATTGCCGCCGACACGAGGATTGTCAAATAGTAGTAAAGCCGGTCGGAGGTTGAAGATGGAATTTCGGATGGCAAAATCAGCATAAGACACCCCAAATTAAAAAAACAAACGATAAAATACGCGTTCTGTAATATTATAGGAATGAAAAAGAGCGGCGAATTTCGCCGCTCTTTTTTTGAGGAGTAACTTGCTGGATTTAAAACAGTCTGGTTATTGCATCGCGAATATGCATCGCCTTACTGCTCGGGATAACCAGAATTTGCATCCGCCTGCGCTCTGCTTCTTGCACCAGCACTTCCTCGGCCCTGCGTTTCGCTTTGGTGATAATCACCGAATTGGCATCCTTGAATGACTTACAGATAACAACAGGCACGCCCGTCTCAGCGATACACTGGTTCAGGAGTTTTCTGGATACTCCAACAGGATAGATTTGGTGAAAACCTTTATTGGAACTATCCGGCAATGATCCGTTCTTCCTGCCCGTTTGCCCGCAATGCACGATCTGAGCGATTGTGTTTTCAAGCCCTGTTTCGCTTTGCATTACTCTTCTTTCTTTCACAATCTCGTCTTTCTCATTCCAGTACCGGTATTCAATTTCTACCGGACAATCCCGGAGCAGGGCATCCACAGAATCGGCAATTGACGGGTGAATGTTTACCTGCGTAAACGAAACAATCTCAACCAATACATCAAACGTGGGTGGTGATTTCCGTTCCCGGACTGTTTTTTGAGTTCCACGCCGCTGTGCTTCTTCATCGGAGAGTACAACGGTATCCACTCCCCCAACCAGATCGGAGAGTGTTGGGTTCATTAGCAGGTTTTCCAGCGTGTGACCGTGAGCTGTAGCAATTAGCTGAACCCCTCGTTCGGCAATCGTGCGCGCCGCCGCGGCTTCATCCCGCTTTCCTATTTCGTCTACCACAATAACCTCGGGGTTGTGATTCTCAATTGCTTCGATCATAACCCGGTGCTGGTGTGTTGGGTCGTAAACCTGCATCCGGCGCGCCTTCCCAATGGCCGGATGGGGGATATCCCCGTCACCGCCTATTTCGTTTGAAGAATCCACGACGATAACCCGCTTCTTGTGTTCGGCAAGGATTCGGGATGCCTCTCGTAGCATCGTCGTCTTTCCGACTCCAGGTGCGCCCAGGATAAGAATGTTCTTGCCACTGAGCAGATAGTCCTCAATGATGTCGACCATCCCATACACAGCGCGCCCTACACGGCAGGTCAAGCCGACGATTTCCTTCTTTCTGTTATAAATTGCTGAAATGCGGTGAAGGGTCTTTTCGATACCCGTGCGATTATCCGAATCGAATTTGCCAACCTTCTGAATTACGTTTTCCAGAACATCACGCGTTACTTCGTGATCGCTCAGGGGAACCTCTTCCCCACCTACGAAGCGCGCCATTGGAACTCGCCCTAAGTCCAGATAGACTTCGATAAGAAGGTCGGTATGATTGGCTTTAATCAGATTTTGAGCAATATCCTGAGGGAAAATCTCGATTAGGGAATCGGTTTCGTCTGTAATGCGGGTTTGTCCCATAGAATACTCCTTATGTAGAATGATGCGATCCGCTGGTGCGGTCGTTAGCGTTTATATTTCTGGTAAACAAAAATCCCACTGCAGGCACAGTGGGATTAGACGCATTGAACGAACTGATAAGCAAGTGTTGAGTAGAATGGTCGTGGTTACTGGCATTCAATGCAAATTCCAAATAAGGTAAGATGGTTCGTCTGGATTTGAAATCCATGATCTCTTTGGATGTTTTTAAAGAACTCCATAACCTCCGCGTGACTTAGATCGTAAACACGATGACATCGACTGCATACCAGATGGTGATGGAGTTCGGCAGACAGGCTCTGGTAAACCGGGCTACCTACCCCCATATCTGTAATGGAAATGGCTTCTATCTTTGTAAGAAAATCAAGACAGCGGTATACGGTAGACAGATTGATCGTAGGGAGCGATTGCTTTACAGCTTCATACACGTCCTCGGCGGTGAAATGCCTATCCGGGGCGGCATTGAAGAAGTCTAAAATTGCCTGACGCGCCGGGGTCAGTCTATATCCCTTTGATCGAATGATGTTTTCACGTGTATTTCTCATCGGCAGTCCTGATATTTATCGATCTATGTTCTTATTTTTCAGACGATTTAGCTGGTAATTTTTCAAAAATATTCGATATTTTCTCTTTAATAATTTCGTTGACAAAAATTAGTATGAAAATTACAATTAATATATATTATCGACAATTCGATTCGGAATTTCGGGAGAATAAAATACAATGGGCGTGACAATCCACTACTCAATGTCTATTAATAATAAAGAGAATATCCTTCCCGTTTTGAATGCCTTAGGAGACTTCGCGCGAGAGCTGGGGGCAAAAGAAGTGTCAGAAATCAGGCACTTTGATAAATCGGAAATCGAAGCCATTACGGAAGATAAGGACAATGAGTGGTGGTGGTCGCTCCCGATTACCTATGTAGAAATTCCGAGCAATGGATCGAATTACTCAACATCCGTTCGGGTTCTTCCAACCGAAGCTTATGTCGTTCGAATCTACCCCGGAGAGGGTTGCGAGACGGCATTTTTTGGTTTCGCTACCTATCCAGAAGTCATTACTCACAAAGGAGAAAAGTATCCAACAAATTTAGAGGGCTGGAGCAGTTCTTCATTTTGTAAGACTCAGTATTCTAAAGATTTTACTTTTTGTCACAAACTGGTTATTTCCTTGCTTCGCTACCTCGATTCCATTTCATCAGAAAATGGAATGACTGTGGACGTTTATGACGAAGCTGGTTACTGGGAGCATGGTGACGATGCGGTATTAAAAAAGATTCATCATGAATCCCAAATTATGATAGCCGCTATTGCTGGGACATTGATTGACTCCAATGCTGGTGATTTGCTTGTCACCTCGATTTTGGAAGACCCCAATTTTGAGTACATCGAAATGGAAGGTCTTGAAAGCATGGCGTCAAGAAATGTAGGAAACGAGATTGAATGGTGATATCTCAAAGGGTAGTAAGCCGGAATTTTCCGGCAAATTAATAAAAAACTGCCTGATGGTGTTCCGTCAGGCAGTTTTTTTATTAGGTGGCAGTTTGAGCTTAGAATTCCCTCAGGTTTATAGTCTTCCCCTTATCTTCGACATTCGCGGTAATGGTGAATTTTGGCATCGAAGCGATCCTTCTCTATTCAATAGCGAATTGTCATCCAGTTTTTTTTTGCGGGGGTCGACCTCAGGAATATCCAATTGGACAGCCAGAACATCGTAAATGGTATAGCGTGGCATTAACTTCACAGCCTCCTACCGGTGGTACTGCCTGCTGATTAACTGTCTTTTTTTTGGTTTTCTTTTCTTTCACCAGCGGCAATAATGGTTCTTCCTTCCTTCCAAATGTATTTCGGTACGCCGTCGATTAACGCCCCTCGACTCCCCTTCAATAACTGATTGATAGTTGACGGGGAACAGCCGCATCTGCGGGCAAATTCGGCCTGCGAGATGTTCTGGACATCCAGAGCCGCTTTCAGGCGTTCAATCCATTCCTCAGGGGAGCTGGTTTCTTCTTTCCAGTGAAAGGTTTCCTCATCATGGATGGTGGTCTCTGGAATGATCCAGGAAACCGGGAAATTCCATTTTCCCTGATAATTTTCCACTTTGCGAACTTCCACGCCAGGTGAGGATTCTTTCAAAAACTCAACGAAATCCCTCGCCTCTATTTCGTAGAAGCCATAATCGCGAAACGCCCAATTCACGTTGTCCGATGTCCAGAAAATTTTCGTGCCCGTACTTTTATTACGGGCAATAATTATCCGGGTGGTTGCTGTATAGTCCATAAAAACTCACCTTTTTAGTACAAATATTATACCATACAATTATTAATTGGACAATCATTTATTTTTTCATTCTATTGCATCAGTAAAATAGTAGACCCGCAAGGCCTCTACCCGTCGTGTATGCTCAACTGTTGCGGGTGTTTGAAGACTCCAAAAGGAGGGCATGGAAGCCCTCCTTTTGGAGTTATTTTTGGGTTAAGCAGACTTTGAGTCGTAGGCGTTGAAAAAATCAAAATAAGTGTCGCTGATGGCATACAAGCGGGCTTATTGCCCGCCATCATACCAACCGAACCGATAGCCTCGGCTTCGTTGTACCCAGGCGTTAACCTTCTCCAGGTGGCTAGGGCCTGATTTATCACGTCCTCCCGACTATCAAAGCCGTGATAAATATGCCCTGCTCGATAATGAGAACCCTCCCCGTGTGCTTTATTCAGCGCGGACGCCTGCCGCCCAGTCAGGATACGGGTCAGCTCCACGCGTTTTCCCGCGCTGAGCAACTGACCGTAATAATGCACTGCACCGGGGCTAATTCCTATTGCAGTAGTGATTTCCAGAAAGACTACGCGGTGGTCGTCTATGCAAGAATGCGAGATGTTTCTAAGGTACGCTTTCTGCTTCTAATCCGTCCAGCATCATGCGGGCAAGGTATGCATTTTTCAGGCGGATGTTGAGTTTGTGGATGTTTCCGCTTCCTGTACAATTAGCAAATCAAGGTTTGGGTCTACGACTGCACCTGCCTGTTCGGTTTCCCGGCTGGCCCGTTCAACCTTAGTTTTCAGGGATGACAGCAGTTCCTTCAGTTCTGACTGCAGGACATTAATTTCGTCAGCAGATAGAATTTCTGTTGAGTCGCCGGTGTGATTAAACTCCTGTCCATCGCCATGCACAAAATAAGCGCGGTTATTGAATACAAAAATGCCATCGTATTCCCCTTCCCTGTGTGTGCTGTCCATCACAACGACCTCAGCATTGTCGATGGTTTTCTGGCGGTTTGATTCCCAGCTTGTAAATCTCAGAGAATTGATTCGGATGCGTCTGGTTTTTAGCGTGGATGGCATTTTCGGCTGTCTCTCTGAATGCCATATCTACCGTTCTTCAATCTGCTGATTGATAGATATGGGTAATCTTATGCCTTGAGTCTTCCGATTAACCGCAGTGGTGACACGTGGAAAAGGGTGGCTTAATCTACATGGTTGCCTTTTCCGTCAACCACCCGCAATACCCAGATTTCGTTTCCATCATCCGTCTCTTTCACGCTCCGAAAATTGTACGGCCCGTCCGGGTACAGTTCTTTGACTTTTTGAGTATCGGTTTCCCGAAAGCTTATACGACTGCGCTTATCCCCTTCACGGGGTTTAATTTCTTCTAAAACACCCTCGCGAACATGAGTCCGCATATGGGAAACATAGGAAAGGCCGTTGCTAGAAACGACTTTTCCGCAAATTCGGCAGACGGTTTGAATATATGTCTTCGGTATACGTGCAACCTTTTTTTATCTTTATTTATTACAATTATTATAATTGATAATACTTAGAACGTCAATTAATTACTTTTTTCGGAAAAAATGTTCAAAACTCACCTCAAAAAATTGTCCCCTACTCTGTTGGTGTTGTACTTGAATTTACCAATTACCTGTTTATAGCTATGCGAAATAAATTCGGTGCCAGACTGGGAGTAGCTCAAGGAATCACCTATCAGGTTATCACCCAAAGCACCTCGTCAAATTGTTCTTTCCCCTCTCGCCATTTAACTTTTTCGTGATCGAATGCCGCCTCCAACTTATCCGCCGCATCCCCCCCCATCTTCAAGCGAACCAGTTGGAGTAATGTATAGGCAAACCACGCACCGTGAAGTTGTTTTTTGTTCTTGATGTAACTTGGTTTGTTCCATGTAATATGGTGAGCAATCTCATGCAGAAGCGTGTATTCGTTTCTCATATTGTCAGCAATTCCGATGATATGAGAATTCAGCGTAGCGTAGGATCCTATTTCTCCTTTTATGCGATTTACCGTTAGAGCCGGCAAATGACCGAATAATTTGCGAAATTCTTCAGATGCCACCAGATCGTCTGTATACGCCTGCATCTCATTTATATCTTGAAACTGGATACCATCCCTGAAAATGCGGCTTTTGTACTCAGCCGAATACAGGCGGCCTTTCTGGGAGTCGCGCGGAAAATAATTGATATCCTCTGGTATGGGTAAAACTTTTTTAATTTCATGGATAAAAGTATATGGGCGTTCCCCGTCCAGATAAAACTCGCCAAACTTACCTATTAGATGATCGCCGCCCAGTTCTTTTTGATATTCCACGTTCGTGCGAAGTCCCTTTGTGCAGTTCGGACATGCGGCAACCTCTCCTGAAGCGATCACGCCGTACTTTTGGGCAACACTGATAGACCAGCCGCATTTTCTACAACGAAGTGTCCTTACTACATCACCATAACTGAATTTGCATTTATAGGATACTTCATTCACCAGCCGATTGATGCTCGCGATTTCATCTGGGGCTGTCAGGCAATATCTCAGCTTGATCAGCATCTCGTGTATGCTGTTTACACGCTCGTAATCCGTTTCGTCCCCCCGTAGAAAATTCCTGAGTACGGCGATCATTTCTTTTACGCCGGGTAAGTGTTCATATCCGACCTTAGGGTTTGCTTTAAATTCAAGCAGGATTTTCTGAAACAATCTCTCTGCATGACTGCTGTCGACCAGATTTTCTCTCGCCAGCAGGTAATTTCTTACTTCCCCTTCGTCAGAAAAATCGGTGAGCTGGTCGAATGGATGATTGGCCCGATCAACTCCCGATCCTCCATTTTTCTTCAACTGTTTTGCGGCCTTATCAATCTGTTTTCTACAGACCACTTTTTCACCTCAATTTACATGCACTACCTCAGCGATTTTAACCCCTACGCTTGAGTCTGAACATCCACACCAGTTTTGTTGGCTATGGTGCGATTAAACCACTGCATTTCTTCAAAACGTTCCTTGCCCTCTCTCCACTGTACCTTATGCGCATCAAAGGCGTTCGCCAATTTTTCTGCCGCATCATTGCCCATCTTCATGCGCACCAGCATCAATAAAATATAGGCGTACCATGCGCCATGTGCTTGCTGGTTATTTTTGATGTAGGCGGGTTGATTCCAGGTGATGTGGTGGGCGATCTCGTGCAGAAGGGTCTGCTCGTCTCTCATACGATCAGATATACAGATAATTCCATCGCCCACTCTGGCAACAGATTTACTTTTGCTTCTATTGCCCTTTATCGTCAGATGCCGTAAATTTCCAAACTGTTCACGAAATTCATCCGAAGTTATCAGGGCGTCCGTATACGCCTGCATTTCTTCCAGCGTCCGAAATTGGATGCCTTTCTGGAAGTGATCGCATTGATCCTGCGCTTTATACAGCCGTCCTCTCTGGTGGTCGCGGGGGTTGAAATTCGTTGTTCCAGAATAAGGGATAACCTTTTTGACATTGAGTAAAAGCGGGTATCTTACCCCCTCGAGGTGAAAAAACTTGAATTCTCCTACCAGATAATTATTCCCGCGCAGTATCTCATTAGAACTAAGAAGCCCCGGTCAGGCGCCGGAGCTTTTGCGCCAGGGCTTCGGGCGTCTCGGCCCATAGCCCGGCGTAGTCGGCGGCGATCTCGTCGGGATCGCCGCCCGGGGCGAGTCGAACTCGCACCAGGTCCCCCAGGCCGAGGCCGGTCGCGGGCTCGGCGGCCAGGACGCGGGGGTCCCCGCTCAGATCGCCGGCCAGGGCCTGCGCCCCGGCGCCGTTCGCCATGTAGATAATGATCATCTCTTGCGCCGCCGGGGCCCGCGCTGCGGCGGATTGTCCAGGAGATGATTGAGTCCATCATAGGGAATCAGCCAGTTCCGCCCCACCTTGCGGGCGCCGGGGATGTCCCCGCGCTGGGCGGCTTTGCGGATGGCGCTCTCGGACAGCGGTTGGCCCACTTCGCGGGTGTACTCCACCGCGCCCGGGATGCTCGTTTCGCCGGGCTGCTGGCCCCGGACCGGCGGCTCGCCGCCCACGCGCCCCAGCGTGGCGCCCCAGTCCCAGTGGCCGTCCTGGTCTGACCCGGCCAGGACCCGGTCCGCCCATTTGTCAGGGAAGACCCAACCCAGGTCTTCGATAATGACGATCCGCCGGATCATCTCCGGCGGGACGGCGGCCGGGAAGGTGGGGCCGTCGTAGTCAAACCAGGTCCCGGTGTAAGAGCCGTCTGCCTGGCGGTGCCAGGCAGTGGCGGTCATGATGGTGGCGTTCGCCGGCAGCGGCTCGTCGGTGACACCGATCCGGGCCGGCACCCCGGCAGGCCGGGCGAAGAGCACGCCGGGGTGGTATACGGGGTCGCTCGTGGCGATCCCCATCCGTCCCTGGTCGTCACGGACCAGGTATTGGCGGATGACCGGGGAGAGGTCGGGCCATCGGTATTTTGGAGTGTTTTCGTTCATGGAGCAGATCCTTTCGCCGGCCTTTGGCCCGACCGGCGGGGCATGAAATCATTTTGAAGTTACAGACGGCTCATTTGGACGGACAACGTCCAGGTTCAACAGCCACGTGTCAATGCAGACACCACCACGATAAAACCTGCGCCAGATGTCACCAACCTCCTCCCCGTAACCATCTAGTATAAAGAGATGGTCGGGGTACTTTTCCGACAGCGCTTTCATGCCTTTATCATAGTTAAACCATTTTGACTCCATTCCCCAGCGAACCAGATTTTTTACTGGTTCGCCATCGACCTCTTCCGCCAGCAGTTCGGCGGAAGGCCGAGGCTTGATTTTCAACTCGAATCTCGTTCTGTAGCTCATTTTATTTCTCCTTAGTGTCCGGTTTCGCTTCTGCTCGTCAGGCTCCGACTTGCACGGAGCGACCGGCGCCGGATATAACGCCTCCGGCGGGG
>Ga0134103_1002825_pt1 | contig 12655 bp, 9 predicted proteins | sample 14_taG_2_FD_94445 | JGI IMG/M metagenome (GOLD analysis project Ga0134103, IMG submission 94445) | Switchgrass degrading microbial communities from high solid loading bioreactors in New Hampshire, USA - 14_58_20_212_A1 metaG | ecosystem: Engineered > Bioreactor > Semi-continuous > Anaerobic >...
GTTAGGAGCTATTTCCAATCCTTGATAGAGTTCCGCCACCCTTTTGGTCTTTTCCCGGAAGGTATCATAATCTTCCTGGGTCCACCAATTGTTCATATTGCCTTTTTCATCGAACTGGGCTCCGTTATGGTCAAAGGCATGAGTTATTTCGTGAGCTATAATAACTCCAATTGCGCCCAGGTTCTGCTCACGGGAAACATTCACATCATAAAAAGGTGGCTGCAGTATGCCTGCCGGAAAAACAATTTCATTATTCTGCGCATTATAATATGCATTTACTATTTGGGGAGGCATTAACCAACCCGATTTATCTACAGGCTTATCCAGCAATGTCTTGGAATGTTTGCCTTGTACCGATGTTATTGCAAAAATATTGCCTAACAGAGAGCCTCCGTCCTCATAACTTTTTAGTTCAATGTTGGCATATGGATCTTCCCATTTATCCGGATAACCTATTTTAATCGTCATAGTATCAAGTTTTTTTATAGCAGCGGCCTTTGTACTGTCTCCCATCCAGTCAAGCCGCTTAATACGCTTTTTATAAGTTTCTATAATTTCTTTTACCATGTTTTCGACATCTGCTTTAGCTTCGGGAGAGAAGTACTTTTCTACATACTCTCTTCCCAGGTATTCGCTCATAACAGAATTCAGAAGGTTGAATGCGATATCCTCATCGCTCATGCTGCTGCTTAAGCCGAGGAAAACCATGTTAAATGCTGTTATTTCGTCCTGAAGCTCTTTTGAAAGAAAAGAAGCCGTATTGATGAGCAGTCTTACCCGTACATAGGATTTTAACACGTCAATATTCTCATCGCACAAAACCTCACCTGTTCTGGTCATCAGTTTTATATCGGTAACAATCAAATTCTCAACAGTACCATAGCCCAGGTCGGACAAGTATTTTTTTATATCTGCATTAACAAATAATCTCGCCAGGTCATCCGTGGTTATCGGATTATACAGATTTTCTATTTTGCTTGCATCCTCATTACTTAAAGTGTTTTCCGCAAGATCCACTTCAAAACCATAGATACTTTCAGCCTGGACCTGTGCATCCTCCTGATCTACTCCCGAAGCGATAAGCATCTGCGCAAGAAAACCAGTATACAACATTTTGACCTGAGGATCACCACTTAATAAGTATGCTGAGTTTAGAACGGTCGATAACCCCTGGCCATATAAGCTATATTTATTGCTGTCCAACAAATCTATAGCGGGACTGAAGGTAAAAAACGGATTAAAACCTGTCTCGTTTTCGAACTCAGCTGCATAGTCAAGCAGTTCCTGAACAGTCTTTACCGCGTCAAACCTGTCAAGGTATTTTTTGATAGGCTCTATTCCTTGTTTGTTCCGGTTCTCCATATCTAGAATCGTGCTGTAGAAATCAGCAAGCTTCTGTTCTATGGTTCCTTTTTCGTATGTACCTCTGTTCTTATATATTTCATTGGCTATTTCTTTGATTTTGGCATCATTATTTAAGCTTACCTCTTCAAAAGCTCCAAAACCCGGATAACCAGCCGGAAGTTTGGCATTTTTCAGCCATTCATAATTGACAGCATAATAGAAATCATCTTTCAAATTCGTATTCTTTAGATTTCTGACCCTGTCCATAACAGCATTCATCTGATCCTGAGTCAGAAGATCATCTGAGCCAAAAATTCCGTTTCCATATCCACTTAACAGACCAGCTTTTACAAGCCGGTTAACATCTCCTGATACAGATGCCGGCACGTCGCTGAATATAATACCCTCTCTAAGATCAGGAAGATCTCTTAAGGAACGGCTCAAGAACATTGCAAATTCAAGGCGGGTTACATTCCTTTTAAGATCCAGGGTGGTACCCGATCCTGCCAGTATTCCGTTAGTAACCGCAATTCCTATTTCATCCCTATACTGGTCTGTAACAGATGATGCATCGGCAAAAGCGCTCAAATCATTTTCCGTTTCGTTTAAAGCCCCATATCCTATGGTATTAAGGATGCTTACCACTGCCTGCTCTCTGGTTACACCGCTGCCGGAAGTGTCTGCCTGAACAGGCAATATACCAAAAGCAATGGCCAAGCATAAGAATATGGCTAAAAGCCTTATTCTAAATCTGTTCATTTTTGATCTACTTCCTTTCATATATTTACTAATATTATTACATATTACCTTAAGTTTTGTCTGTAAATATTTCCAAGCTTTTTTAACTTATCGCCATTCGCGTTACAAGTATATTTACCATTAATATTACAAATGCTTTATATTAATTGCGATTCAGGTGATTCATCATGATTCTTAAATATATCAGATTAAAACCGACAATATATTTTTTCCTAAAAGAAAGTGAGCCTTCAGAAACTATACGGGAAAAACTTTGCGGGTCTGAGACACCTTTGATGTGTTTTTCGTCATTTCGTGATGAAATGATAATGACGGAAAAAAGATTCCTGATAGCAGACAGAAAAGGGTTCTCGGGTAAAAAAATCAGGTTTATATCAATCCCTTACAACAGCATCACGTTTTATACAGTCGGTACCATCGGCGGTTTTGACCTTGATGCCGAAATACTGTTGAATCTTAGGGGAAATGTCAAGATTCAACTGAGGTTTTTAAGAAGCAAAGAGATAATGCACAGTATTCATAAAGCTTATGAAATCATTACTTCACACTTTATTTGCAATAGCTCAACATAAATCTCCTTATTGAAAAAGGGACTGCCTTTAAGTTTAACTTTTCAGGACAGTCCCTTACTATATATTATATATTACTATAATGGAATTAATAATAATCAAGTCTTGGATACTATAATCTTTTGTACTATATCAGCTACATCCTCACATTTGTCGAGAGAGGATTCCAGTTGATCATATAATCTTTGCCATACTATAATTTTTTTCGCATCGGTCTCGAACTGGAAAAGATCTCGCATTGCCGTGAAATAAACTTTATCTCCGGCTTCTTCAATATTATTGATCTCAATTATCAATTCATTGATTTTCTTAAATTCCTTCTTGAAATTCTTCAAGGTTTTCATCAGTTCTTCAAGCTTTACGCAGGCGTCAACAACATAACTCATCAAAGTCTGAGCAGATTCATTAACATGTTTTACACACATCATATTGGTAATGTTGGCTACCGACTCGATACTGTCGGTAATATTTTCAATTTCTTTTATTATCTCTACGATATCCGAACGGTCTATTGGAGTGATAAAAGCCTCTTCCACCATCTTCAGGCAGCGGTGCACATGAATATCGGCCTCATGTTCAATGTTTTTCAGATTTTTAAGCTCGTTATAATCCACATCACCGTCATCATAAGCCTTCTTTAGAGCCAATGCAGCCTTACGGGAAAAGGAACTGGAAATCTGAAACAATTCGAAACAATCAACGTCTTTACCTGTAAAAAAACCCATTGTAGCTCCTCCTGTCAGAATATATAATTAAATATTTTGGCCATCACATAGCCTAATATCAAACATGCCGGGAATGTTAAAACCCATGCAATAAGCATTTCTTTTACCACATTCCAGTTTACATTGGACAGCCTTCTTGCGGCACCGGCTCCCATAATGGCAGTTCCCTTGGCATTGGTCGTACTTAACGGTATTCCCAGAGCAGTTGCGCCTATCATACACGCCGAAGCTCCTATTTCAGCCGAAAAACCTTGATATTTTTCAAGGCTGACCATATCCATTCCCATCGTTTTTATGATTCTGTATCCTCCAACAGATGTCCCTATGGCTATAATAACCGCAATAAGAAACATTATCCAAATAGGCACGTAAATTTGATCGCTTTTGGGATAAACACCTCCCACTACCAGCGCCAAAGCAAAAATCCCCATGAATTTTTGCCCGTCCTGAGCTCCGTGGCTATAAGCCATCATGGCTGCCGAAAAAACTTGTCCCCACGAAAAGAATGTATTGGCTTTATGTCTGTTTACGCCTCTGAATGTAAATACAACTAATTTAGTTACCGCATATCCGGCAATGAAGCCCAATACTGTTGAAACTACAAGACCGATAAGGACTTTCTTAAATTCATTCCAGTTAAAAGCTTCAATTCCTTTAAAAGAAATACCGGCACCCATCAGCCCGGCAATCAGGGCATGGCTTTCACTGGTAGGAATACCATATCTCCATGCCGAAACTGCCCAGATCACTATGGATAACTGCGCTGCCGCCAATGTGACAAGCGCATCTTGGCCGGTTCCAATTTCAATAATATTTGCGGTGGTATTGGCAACTGCGGTACCTGAAAGAAAAACACCAGCTAAGTTAAATATCGCCGCCAGGATTACAGCCGCCTTAGGGCTTAAGACACGAGTAGAAACAACAGTAGCAATAGCATTCGGGGCATCCGTCCATCCATTTACGAAGACCGAAGTACAAACTAAAAGCAAAACAATGGCTAAAGCGAACATTGACTTCCCCTCTCACAACGATATGAGTTTTTTGATAGTATTCGAGCAATATTTTACACTATAAACTAATTTTCTATAAACAAACCTTTAACATTATATCAAAGGAAACCTGACATTGAAAGCAATATTAATGACAAAATTCCATAAATTTTTTAATGGTCATTGGCTTAAAATAAGCAATAAACTAAAAGAACCGGGATTAAAAATCCCGGCTCTTTCAATTTTTTAACTCTTCATGTCGTTTGATCTTTTTGGTTGTGGTCTTAATAAATTCCTCATCCTGAATTGTAAATTCCTTTACATGTTTATAAGTAACCATACTCTGGTTAATCCTTTTGATCTCTTTCTCAATGATTTGCTCAATCGTTGATCCCGGCGCTGAATTATTCTTGATGTCTTCTTCTATTTTTTCTTTATCAGGAACAATTTTGGCACAAATTACTGTATCACCATCCGACTGTCCTTTGCCGTAAACTAATGACTCTTTAATATATAAGCTTCTGTTTAGAAGGGTTTCTATTTCTTCAGGGAATACATTTTTTCCGTTGCCGGTTATTATAACATTCTTTTTTCTGCCTGTAATGTGAATGAATCCATCCTTATCAATAAATCCGCTGTCTCCTGTATAGAACCAGCCGTCCCTGATAGCTTCTGCCGTTGCTTCCGGATCATTATAATAACCCAACATTACGCTGGAGCCCTTACATTTAATTTCACCTATACCGTCTTCATCAGGATTGTCTATTTCCACCTGGAGATTAGGTAAAGGAAGTCCTGCTGCTTCGTCCTTATAATAAATATCTCTGTTTAATGCCACGATAGGAGCACATTCAGTAAGCCCATAACCCTGGATTAAGGTTATACCCAATTCTCTGAATCCTTTTGCTATCTGGGGGTCAATACCGGCAGCACCGCTGATAAACAATCTGATATGCCCACCCAAAGCCTCATGAATCTGTTTAAATAATTTTCGACGGATGTCAATATTGACCTTCCTCAATGCATTACTAAGTTTAATGGCAAATTTAACTTTTTTCTCGCCCTTGGCTCTTATAGCCTGGTTCATGATTTGCCGGTACATTGATTCAAAAAGTAAAGGTACACCTAACATTACGGTTGCTTTAGATTCCTTGAGATTCTTGACTATATGCCTTAATCCTTCGCAGTAAGCAATGGTACATCCTCTGTATATCTGGCATAAAAAGCCGCAGGTACACTCATATGTATGATGTATGGGAAGTACCGATAAAAACGTGTCATTCTCGTCTATATATACCATAGCACACATATTCATAAGGTTTTCACAGATATTTTTATGTGAAAGCATTACAGCTTTAGAAGTATCAGTAGTCCCGGAAGTGAAGAGCAGCATATTCATTGCTTCAGCATCAACTTCGGCATCAAGGAAAGAACGATCTCCCTCTTTCAGAAGATCGTGACCTTTCTGTAAAAGACGGTTGAATGACAGAATTTCGCCATTATCCTCTTCAGCGTCCATACTGATGAAATAACGAAGCGAAGTATCCTTATTAATTAATATCTCAACATTTTCCCTGACATTTCCCGAATAAATAATAGCATCAGCTTTGGAGCGAGCCAATAAAAGCTCTATCTCATTTGGCGGTAAATCTTTATCCAATGGTACTATTACTCCTGTTCCGTTAACGACGGCAAGATACGATATAGACCATTCATAACGATTCTCACCTATCAGAGCAATTTTCCCACTCTTTAACCCCAAGCTCATCAACGCAGTACCAAAAGCATCAACGTCTGATTTATACTGCTTGTAGGTTATTGGAATATAATCAGCCTGTCCTTTGGGTTTTGATAAAAAAGCCGCTTTTTCTCCAAATAGTTTCACACTGGATTCAAGCATATCCTTTAAGTCTCTGATAGGCCTGACTTTGTAAAGTTCGTTATTTTTCATTATAATACCTCCAAATAGAGTAAAAATATGACTCCGGCTGATAATAATTATGTATTATTATATATCACCGTTAAAAATTTTAAAATATAAACTTACATTTCAATTTTGGCATTTTATAATTATTTTTATTGCGAAGAATTGTATAATTAATCAATAAACAGGGTATAAATATATAGATTGCATAGGAGGATTAAAATATGCTGACTTTCAGAGAATTATATGAAAGATTGGTTAAGGCTTCATTTAATAACAACCTTAACGACGAGATTGACAATATAAGAAAAAACCATGAATTTAACGAGTATGAGTTGGATTCCCTTCTCCATCCTGAGAATTATCCGTCTGTTATCAGAACAGGCGCATGTGAAAACTGTTCTTCTGAGAAAACGCCTGCATGTGAAGTTGCCTGTCTCTTTTCTGCCATTAAAAGAGACGAAGAAGGCAAAGTGGTTGTAGACCAGAAAGACTGTGCCGGCTGTGGCCGTTGCGTGGAAGTATGTGAAAACAAAGGTCTGATTGAAAGAAAAGATCTGATCCCTATTCTTGAGTTATTGCATTCCAGAACGGTTCCCGTTTATGCAATGATTGCTCCCGCTTTTAACGGTCAGTTTACAATGGACGTAACCGCAGGAAAGTTAAGGTCCGCATTTAAATGCCTGGGGTTCTACGGCATGCTTGAAGTTGCTTTGTTTGCCGACATCCTTACTCTTAAGGAAGCATTGGAGTTTGACCGTATGATTCAAGAGGACAGGGATTTTATGCTTACCAGTTGCTGTTGCCCGATATGGGTAGCAATGATAAAAAAAATTTATCATGATTTGATACCCCATATGCCGCCTTCCGTATCACCTATGGTAGCTTGCGGTCGGGCTATCAAGAGAATTCATCCCGATGCGGTCACCGTTTTCATCGGGCCTTGTATCGCAAAAAAGGCAGAAGCCAAAGAACCTGATATTAAAGACGCGGTGGATTATGTTCTTACCTTCCAGGAAGTCAAAGAGCTTTTTGAACTCGCAGAAATCGATTTTTCACGTTTACCTGAAGATTTAAGAGATCATTCCTCAAGAGCCGGCAGGATTTATGCCCGAACCGGCGGTGTCAGCGAAGCAGTCCAAAGTACTCTTAATCGTCTGAATCCCGGAAGGAAAATTCCTTTAAGGGCAACGCAGGCCAATGGAGCTGTTGAATGCAAAAGATTACTGAAAGATATTACCGAAGGAAATATAAAAGCTAATTTTATGGAAGGTATGGGCTGTGTCGGAGGGTGCGTCGGCGGTCCAAAGGCGCTTATCCCGTATAAAGAAGGTACAGAACATGTAAAAGAATATGGGGATCTTGCAAAATATAAAACGCCTATCGATAATCCTCATGTGATTGAACTATTGGAACAGCTTGGATTCAAAAGTATCGAAGATTTGCTTGAAAGGGATAATATATTTATCAGACGATTCAAATAAAATCCAGGTATCAATTAATATTTCCCTCATTGTGGAATTTGGAAGAAGACACAATTACGCACCTTACCGCAACCGCGATTATAACGATAATTCCGCCTATAATTGAAAACAGCCCTGGTATTTCTCCAATGACCAATATAACCCATATAGGATTAAGTATAGGTTCAATCATGGTTATCAGGCTGGCTTCAAGCGCCGTGGCATTCTTAATGGCATTGCTGTATAAAATATACGGGATTCCTAGCTGAATAACACCCAATATCACAAGAGCAAGCCATCCCTTCGAATCGGGTATTGCCGAAAAAAGAAAAGGCAGACCTGTTATTGCAGTTATCGCATTTCCTATAATGACCGATTCGACGGGCGATCCGTCTTTCTGCATTCTCATGAATATAGTAAAAAGGGCATAGCTGACACCACTTAACAAAGCGAAAATATTCCCCGTCATCCCCCTTGTGTCAATGCTGTCAATAAAAAACAGAACCATACCGCCAAATACTACCACTATGGCAATCCAGTCAATGGTTTTCGGCTTTTCCTTAAGTATCCAGGCGCTAAGTAAAGCTACAAAAATAGGGGCGGTATATTGCAGAAGTATAGCGTTAGCCGCCGTTGTAAATTTATTTGCGGCTACAAAGAGAATTACCATGGAGGCATATGTTATCCCTGCCGCAATTTGAGGAAATGACCAGTTGAATTTTGGCTTTTTCACATACAACAAAATAATCAAGCATGAAATAGCCGATCTTATTCCCGATATTGCCAGCGGATGAGCGTTTACCGATTTGATCAAAAGCCCGCCAAGACTCCACATAATGGCCGCAACCGCTAACAGAATTATAGCGCTTACTCTTTTGTTGTTTCTCACAATAAAGACCCCTTTTACTGCCAAACTCACTAATCAATCATACAAGTTTTATCTGAAATAGACAAGTCCGACAGACAGTAAAGAAGCGGCCATTATTTACTTTATTTGCGGATTTATCTTGTTTTTCGGCTCATTGTAGCTATTCAGCCCGTACTCTGCCGGACCTTCCAGCACATTACCCTTATAATCGAACCTGGAACCGTGGCAGGGGCAGTCCCATGACTTTTCCTGGGAATTCCACTTAAGCTCGCAGCCCATATGCGGACACGTAGTGTCAACAATGAAAACATTGTCTTCTTCATCGCGATAATACCCGCAGCGTTTACCACCTATATTTACTATTACTCCTACCCCGCTTTCTTCGGGGATCTCGGTTTCACCCATATTAAGCTTTCCCGAAATCAGTTGGACCACCATATCGGCATTTTCTTTCAGGAAATTGAATGAAACGAAGTCTTTGACCCTCATATTCGTATACAGTTCATCATACGGGGATGCGCCGTTGAGAATAAGATCTCTGATAAGAATGGCCGCGGCGATGCTGTTGGTTAGACCCCATTTACTGAAGCCAGTAGCTATAAATATATTTTTATTGTCAGAGTTAATATATCCGGCATATGGGATATAATCATGGGGTATATAGTCCTGGGCTGACCATTCGTATTTTACTGCATTTTCATCTATGTTAAATGTGGCTTTCGCATAATTCTTTAAGTTTTCATAATGGTTTGCGTCCTTGTGTCCTACTTTATGGTTTTCACCTGATATTAACAGAATTTTTTCTTCCGGAATATATCTCAACGAAACAGTAGGGTCCTCGGCGTTAATAAAATGCGCGTCGGGGAATGAATCCATTTCAATACCGATAATATAACTTCTTTCCGGCTTAAGGCGGGAAAAATAGAAGCCTTTTCCGTCATAACAGGGGTAGTGGGATGCAATAATGACATTTTTAGCAGTTATTTTATTCTTGCTCTTAGTTACAACAACACATTCCTTACCAGGATGAAAGTCAATGACCCGTGTATTTTCGTATATCCGCGCCCCCTGTTTTATCGACTGCTCAACAAGGCCGTCCAGGAAACGTTTCGGGTGGAACTGGGCCTGGTTATTCATCTTAAGGGCACATAACACTTCAATGGGAAGAGGTATCCGTTTTTCAAAGGAGCAATCCAGACCCATTTCCTGATAAAGTTCAAACTCCCTCTCCAATTTACTTTCATATTCGGGTGAATTTGTAAAAAGATATGCGGGAAGCCTTTTAAACTGGCAGTATATGTTATGTTTCCGGGAAGTGTCTTCAATAAAATTTATTGCTTCGGCATTTGCCTTATAGTATAACTTGGCTATATCTATTCCATAATTTTTTTCAATCTTTGAATATATATAACCGTGTTGGGCAGTAGCCTTTCCGGTATTTCTTCCGGAAGTCCCGTAACCGACTTTATTGGCATCAATAAGTGTGACATTTAAGCCGGCTTTAGTCAAAAGATACATACAGGTTACCCCGGCCAGACCTCCGCCGATTATCAAATAGTCTGTCGATATATCTTCTTTCAGCGACTCAAAACCGACTCCTTCAGAACTTGTCAGCCAGTATGGTGTATTCATAAGCATATCTCCTTTTAATCGCATTTAATCACATATTATTTTGCGAGAATTAAAGGGAAATAATGCAAATACACCAGAAATCAATAATTTTTAAGATAAAACATCCAGACCAAGGCCAACTGTATTGCAATGATTATGGGGATCCCCAGCATGAACGAGATATGCCTGGTCTTGTGTCTGAAAAGAAGCATGGAAGCGTATATACCCAACGATCCTCCAATCGCCGCCAGAAGGAACAGAGTCTTTTCCGGTATTCTTCGATGGTTATGAACAGCCGCATATTTGTCAAAACCCGATATACAAAATGCAAGCGCATTGATAATTATTATATAATTTATTAATAACTCCATATAATCTCCTAATTTTATATCATACTTTATGATAACTGTTTTGTTACACAAATTGCAATCCGGTGGTAAACCCAAAATATTATCAGGCTGGACATGTGAAACTTCCATTTATAATACTGTCATATTCCTGATTTGACTGTTCTTTACATAAGCGGCGCGAAAAGTCTTAAGAAACCTCTTATGACACGTTTTAACGGTTTAACTTTCAAACATTCTTCAAGAGTTATCTCCTTGCATTTTCGAAATGTCTCGATAAAATCATTCTTTATAGCCTTTATGGAGTCGGTTTTATACAGCCATACACCGCATTCAAAATGAAAGTATAAACTTCTGTAGTCGAGATTGATGGAACTAACGATTCCCAAAACATCATCGCATACAAAAACCTTAGAGTGAAGGAAGCCGGGAGTGTACTCAAAAATTCTCACTCCTGCTTCAATTAGAACTTCATAATAAGATTGGGTTACCAAAAAAACATACCACTTATCAGGAATATGTGGTGTTACGATTCTGACGTCAACACCGCTGTTAGCTGCTAATCTAAGAGTAGCGACAAGTTGATGGTCTAATACGAGATATGGGGTAAAGATATAAACATAATCCCTGGCTCTGCTTATCATATTTATATATGTGTTTTCACCTACCGGCTCTCTGTAAAAAGGGTTATCTCCGAAGGGTTGGATATAACCGTCCGATTTGTATGGATTATCAGATATTGCACATGTTTTAATCAAGTCATAATCAACAGGTTCATTTGAAAGGGTTGACCACAGTTGCAGGAAGATTACTGTCATATTCCAGGCTGCTTCACCTTCGACCATAATAGCGGAATCCTTCCAATGGCCGCATCTTTCATAAACATTTATATACTCGTCGGCGAAGTTGATGCCTCCGGTAAAAGCCGTATGTCCGTCAATCACGATTATTTTTCTGTGATCCCTGTTGTTCATCCTGACTTCCAGAAGAGCAGTAAACGGGTTAAATGCAAAACATTTTATTCCCTTTTCACGAAGTTTGTTATAGTATTTACGGGGAAGAGTCGTCATACAACCTGCATCATCGTACATTACACGCACATCTACTCCTTTGGCTGCCTTGTCCTCAAGAATACTCAAAACAGTATCCCACATCAGACCTTCCCTGATTAAAAACGTTTCAATAAATATAAATTTTTCAGCTTTTTTTAGCGTTTCCACAAATTTTACAAAGAACTCCTCACCGGATGAAAAATAAATGGAATGCGAATTGTTGTACACCGGAAATCCTGAAGCTCTTAATATATATTCGGACTGATTGGCAGCATTTCTGTCCTGCCGGTTAAGCTCATTCATTACATAAGCATGCTGTTTCAAATAAGGCAATGATTCTTTATAGGTAGTGTTTAATTTATCGCGAAATTTCTTATTATTCCCGTTGGACATTATTAAAATATATAAAACACCGCCAAAAACAGGGAATATAAGAATAGGAATAACCCAGGCCAGTTTATGGGCAGGATTACTTCTTTGACTTGCAATAAAACATACAACCGTCAAACTGAACAAACTGAAAACAAAATAAAGATATATAAATGAGGCGCTGAGCTGGACTGTCAGAATTATCAACAAAGCAATTTGAAATATCATTAACGCAGACATAACCGTAAGTCTGCTGAATAATATCTTTAATACCTTTCTCAAGTTTTATCTCCTTTTGTTTTTTATTGTGCAGAAAAGGCAAAATTATAGGACAATAAATATAATGATTCAAATATATTATTTTATTATTTTCTGAAAACAATACTTTAATTCAGATTTAAACTTCGCCAAAATTTGCAATTATTCTCCCTCTTTTTGACATGAAAGTTTTATCTTTTTCTGTTCACAATACTTGATGGACATCTTTTTAGATGTGCTTAGTGTTACGGTAAGGAGGTGAGAAATATGTCAAGGCCGAAAACGCCTATTGTACCTTCGAGCCGCGAAGCTTTGACAAAATTCAAACTGGAATGTGCCAAAGAAATCGGTCGTCTTCAATATTGCAAAGAATACAA
>Ga0134103_1002837_pt1 | contig 12598 bp, 14 predicted proteins | sample 14_taG_2_FD_94445 | JGI IMG/M metagenome (GOLD analysis project Ga0134103, IMG submission 94445) | Switchgrass degrading microbial communities from high solid loading bioreactors in New Hampshire, USA - 14_58_20_212_A1 metaG | ecosystem: Engineered > Bioreactor > Semi-continuous > Anaerobic >...
ATTTGTATACACTGTCTTTGTCATAATCATATCTGCCATTAGGTAAAATGTTTACTTTTATTAATCCTTTTTTAACGTATTTTGTAAGAGTAGGTCTTGTTATTTGCAATAATTCTAATACTTATTTAGATTTCATTATAAACATCTCCTTTTAAGATGATTATATCTATATATTTATTTAAATATCAATTATTTTTATTAAAATTCTTTAATATTCTTTATCAATTTAATTAATTTTAATAACTATATACTTTTCTATAATGGCTATCGAGATCGCTTACTTTATGTTAAGTAAAATAGAGAAAATAGTGTAAAGTCTAGATAAATAGATAGGAGAAAAGGGGACTTTTAAGAAGTATGGATATATAAGCTAAAAGAATAAATCGTAGATGTTTTTTCGTATTAATACTTCTTATGCCTGTTGTCATTTTGGTTAAGTAATATAAACAGGACTATAAAACATATTATGAAAAAACGATAACTTATAAAGGAATAGACAAGATTTTATCTGATGGAGATATCTCTATCATAATAAAGACGGTAGATAAAAAGTATCGCATAAACAATATTATTGCGAACTATGAACTATATGAATTACTAAATTCTTGGCTTAATGAAGATGATGAAATATTAATTTATTATTATGATTCAAATCAAATAATAGGTATTAAAAAAAGGGAATGAGTCTCTTCTTGATGTTAATTATTCACTTAATAAACTAGAAAGAAAAGATAAACTAAATCTAATTAGTGCTCCATTGTTATTAAATTATTGCGGTTTGCTTGGTATTAGTGATTAAGGAAAATAAGAAAAAAGAAGCGAATGCTCAAGAAACCTTACTTTATAAATTTGATTTAGATAAAATGATAATACGATTAAAAACACCACTAAATACATTCTTGATACATACTTTTACAATTGTATGTACGATTGCGTTTATTCTTTTATATGGGGAAACAAATAAATGGTTTATTCTCGTGTTTATTGGCTTACTACTTACATATAACATTTATAAACTAGTTGAATTGTTTTTAAGAAAGATGGTCATTAATTTAAGCAATCACGAAATTATCTTTTATACCCCTCTAAAAAGAAAAACAAAGATTGATATGATAGAAAATGTATTTACACAAGTTATAGAAGACCCTGAAGGAAGTGATAGATACTTTGTATATTTTCAAGTTCGTGATAAAAAGATTTGGATTAAAATCGAGACAGTTTCAGAGGAACAAGCTAATGCGATAAAATCATTACTTAAATATAAACATAGTTAAACTTTTTAATACTAAAAAATCAAATTTGGCAAAATTAAAAGATCCCCTTTGTATAGATAATACATTATATGGTTTCGTACTATCTTCTTCAAGGGGATTTTTAATATTTATCTACACTAAATATTATTAAAATACATAAATATGATTTAATTTAAATTGATAAAATGTAATATAATTAGTATTTGGTTATGAAAAGCTAAATTTTATTTATCAAGTAAACATGATGTTAGAAACAGTTAATAACGTCACTTCCTGCCCTCACAAAGGCAATAAATTCATGCAATTCAGCATGGCAGCGAATTGTGCGACCACCAGTAACAACATTACGAGTACGGACATCAATCCATTCACCTTTTGGTAAATAGACGTCTCTTTCTGTACATCCATGTTCATAAATAGGAGCAAAAAGAATATCAGCACCGTACATATATTGATCTTCAAGGGTATATGTGTTTTCGTCATCATAGAAATCCCAGAACATTGGTCGCATTATAGGTGCACCTGTTTCTGAAGCAATATCCATATATTTGCATGTATAGTCTTTAAGTCGATAACGAAGTTCAACTAAAGATTTGAGGATTGGATATACATCTTCACCAAAACTCCAGAGTTCATTAGCACCATTACTTGGTTCAATGATGCCTGGATGACGGAACTCATATGTAGATTCACGACGCCGTGAGCCATGAAGTCGCATAACGGGGGAGAAAACTCCAAATTGGAACCATCGTACAATAAGTTCCTTGAAGTAATCACTTTCAATATCTCCACCCCAGAAGCCACCGAGGTCGGAGTTCCACCAAGGAATACCGCACATTGCCATGGAAAGTCCATTTTTGATACTCATTTTGAGATTATGGAAGGTAGAGCCAATATCACCGTTCCAACAAAGGGCTCCATACCTTTGACTACCTGGATAACAAGCCCTAACGAGGAGAATGATTTCATCTTCACCTTCCCGTTTAAGCCCTTCATAGAATCCTTTGACATAATAGAATGGATAAAGTTGGATTACTTGGGCGCCATTTCCAAGATAGAATTTGAGGTGTCCTGGGTTTTGTGGATGAACTTCTGGTTCTGCTTCGTCTAACCAGAAATTTTTAATTCCATAATTGTAATAGTTTTGTTTTACTTTATTCCAGACATACTCACGGGTTTCAGGATTCATCACATCGATGAATGTTTGTTGGCCGTAAAAGTCAAATATGCCGTATTGTCCGTTTTCGGTACGTACAAGCATATTCGCTTCACTCATTTCAAAATAGTTTTCACTCTTAGGATTTATTGTAGGCCAGAAAGAAACAATAACTTTAATACCCATCTCGTTAAGTTCATCAACCATCGCTTTTGGGTCAGGCCAGTATTTAGGATCGAACTTCCAATCACCTTGTTCAGTCCAGTGGAAGTAATCAATCACAATCGCATCAATTGGAATACTACGACGCTTATACTCTCTCGCAACTGCTAAAACTTCATCTTGGCTTTCATAGCGTAATTTAGATTGCCAGAATCCAGCTGCCCAGCGAGGAAATTTTGGTGGGAAGCCCGTTAATCTACAGTAAATCTTCATGGTTTCAGCAGGTGTTTCGCCCGCAAATACGAAGTAATCCGCTTGATAAGCGCTATCCGCTACAAACATCGTATGATTTTTGGTAAGTTCACATCTACCAGGAGCGGGGTTGTTCCAGAGAAAACCATAACCAAGGGATGAATAGTAGACAGGTAAAGAAGATTTCGTATTGTAGTGGATGATTTCCGATGTAGTACCTTTTCGATCGAAGAAATCTTCTTGTTCTTGTCCCAAACCATAAAAATGTTCGCCTTCGTTAGCTTCAAAAATCACCTTAACACGGTAATGATCACCTTCTACATGTATATTACGCGTTTGATAATCACCTTCATACTTTGTACGAAGGATAACTTTATCTCCTCTATAAAAGGTTATAACACCACCATGCCAAATGTTTCCAGCCTCGAGTTTAACACTTAATAGACCGTTCTTTATAGTGGCAACATGCTCATCCCCTTCAATTATCGCATGATCTTCTGTAGGATCAAGAACTGTCCACTTTTCGTCAGAAACGCGACTATTGCGTGTACTTCTTACCCTAATACATCCTTCTCCCCAAGGTTCAATAACAGTGACTTCATCTTTTCTTCGAAAGATTACTTTTTTACCTTCATAGGTTATTTTACCCATTAAACTTTTCCTCCTCTAAAAATAATTAATCTATGATTACGTGCTCTAGACTCATAACATTACAATAATTATTTACACGTTAATTTGTGATTAGGTATAATAAATATCACCATTTTGATATAATTATAACATAATCATCTTTTTATTCTTTAAATATCTTGATATCCAGTTGCACTATTTTGATATTTGTTATAAGATGGTTTTGATGTAAAAAAAAGCAGGTGATATATTGAACCTATCGCACAAAAATCCTACAAAATATACAGAGGTAATATCACATATAACAGATTCACGGCCATATTCCATTCATCATACGATTGTAAAACCAGGGACAAAACAAGTCCTTTATCTTCATTGTCATAATGAAATGGAGTTCCTCTATTTAGAAGAAGGAGAAATAGAATTTCATATTGAAGATCAGGTTTACATGATGAAACCAGGACAAGCAGTATTTATCTCATCAAATCATCTTCACTATGCCATCAATGCTTCTCGTGAACTAAGCGAGTGTAGCTATTATGCCATTGTCTTTTCTACAGAAATGTTATCTGGATCAGCCATTACTCGTTACTCAGATTACTTTACGCAGATGGGAGTCGTAGGTACAAAGGGTTTACGCGTATTTGATAAGAAAAAAGATAAAACGCTAATCCAAGCTCTATTAATGATATTTTCTTGTATAAATAAACCTGCAGTAAAATGTGAACTTCTTATAAGAGGACAACTTCTCACGATTTGGCAAGAGTTGTATAATGAATTTGTATACTTACCAACTGGTAAGGTTAGTAACAGCACGTCTTTTCGTGATATACAAAAAACAGTAGAATACATTTGTGAAAACTACGCAGAAAACATTAATCTAGCAACTCTCGCTAAGATGGCAGGGGTAAGTGAAAGTCATTATTGTAGGCAGTTTAAGCGGTTTACTGGATTTTCACCTTTTGAATTTCTTAATAGACAACGAATAATGCGAGCCTGTGAAATGTTACAGTATACGGATGCACAAATAGTAGATATTGCCACCTCTTGTGGCTATAACAATGTTAGTTATTTTAATCGTACATTTCAAAAATACATGTTTGAGTCACCAAAACAGTACCGAAAAAGAATGATTAAATAAGAAACATCAATAAAGAAAAAGGTTGTATTGCTAAACCTTAAGAGTTAATAATACAACCATGAAGCAATTTTGCCTTGGAATTAGTAAAAGGCGATTATATATAAAGAAAGGATGAAACTATGGAAAAACTTATTTCTCTAAAAACAGAACTCATCAAAGAGATCAATAACTTAAGCATTAAAGGTTTAGTATTAACAGAATTAAATGTCTTGCCTGGGTCTTATATTAATCTAGAATATCAGCTACCTAATGGTCAAATCGTAAAACTACTTAATGATGACGAAATGTATCTAGCTAATCAAATTGAACTTGAAGGTAATGAACGTTGTTATGGGGTAGTAGGTTCAGAGAAGTTCTTGCTTGTATGTGAATATGGATGTAACGGACAAGATGCCGAAATTGTTCTCTATAAGCGGAGATAACCTATAGCTCTTTAGTTTGCTTATTTATCCAAGTTAAATAACCTAAGTATCCATCACTAATATCAAGCATAATGATTTCAGGGGTTTCATAAGGATGGAGCTCTTTTAATTTCTTTTCTAGTTCTCCATACAAAGTTTTTCTTGTTTTAAACAACACTAAAACTTCATTATCGTGACAATACTCTTCATTCCAGACATAGTGACTTTTGATATTGATCTCTTGCGCACAAGCAGCTAATTTACTTTTAATTACTTCATCAATAATAGGTTTGGCTTGTTCACTGCTAGTGAATGTTGTGAGGACAATCGCATAATCACTCATCATATAACCTCCTTGTCAGTATTTCTTTTATTTATATTAATATAAAATCATATAAAATGAAATATAAGAAGTTATATGTTAATATATAAAAAATTAAATTTATTAAAAGGAAGGTATGATGTGATGCAAATGATTGTCCCGCATTTATGGTTTGATAAAGAGGCTAAAGAAGCGGCTTTATACTACACCAACTTATTCGATAATTCTAGAATACTATATACACACAAAATTGAAAATCCTGAACCCTATGATGATGCTGAAGTTCTTGTATTTGAACTCGCAGGTATTAGATTTGGCGCTATTAGCGCTGGACCATATTTTAAACTAAATCCTGCGAGTTCTTTAGTAGTTTATTGTGAAACAGATGAGGAATATGATAGGATTTTAGCAGGTCTTTTAAATGGGGGAAGTATTGGTGATAGTGAAGATGTAATTACTGATCGTTTTGGATTAACATGGCGTGTGGAATTAGTAGGGAATCACGAAATGAGAGAGAAAATTATCCCTTGGTTATTAGTATCAAACGCTCATCTTGCGCTGGAGTATTACTCTAGTATCTTTGAAAACATACCAGACTTAAATTTAATACTCCAAGAAAACACAACTGAATATGAACTTACTGAAGCTTTCTCTCTAATTATTAATTGTAAAGATTAACAAGAAATTGATTATTTTTGGGACAAACTTTCTTATGTAAAAGAAGCAGAAAGTTGTGGTTGGTGTAAGGATCAGTTTGGTCTATCTTGGCAAATATGGCCTGAAGATTGGGAGCATATATGTTACGAGGGCACCAAAGCGGAACAAGAAAGAGTTAATAAAGCAATGCTTACGATGGGAAAAATCGATCGATAAGAATTGATACAAGCAAAATACGGCAAATAACTTAGTAATCATCACACTGGAATTATTTATAAATACAGTTGGTTATGATTAATCAATTGAATTAAAAGGAAAAAATGGACTATATAAAAATAAACAAAAGGTTTTCACCTTTTGTTTTATTTTTTACTCCTTAATTTCGAATAAACTAGATGTAAATACTTTTTTAGATGCATTAATTAAGAATTCATCGAAATCATAATCAAATGCCTTTTGGACTTTTTCTTTACCTTTTTGTAGTTGCTTACCATTATAGATAGTAATAAGATTAATTGAATATAACAATAATAACTCTTCGAATTCGACTTGATTATTATTAATGTAACTAAGGTATGATTGATAAAAGTACTTTTTCATCAATAATGGTTTAATAGGCGTATGATTTAGTACTTGGATAAAACGATTAACTAATTTTAACTTAGTTTCCTCGCTAATGAGATTAGTTAATAAGTACTTATCAAGGATAATATCTAATGCATGAATATAATAAAAAGCACCCAAACTAAAATCTAAAGATAATAAAGTATTAATTATTTGCTGTAGTGATTCAATTGCAGTGTTTTCGAATAACTCATCATATAATACATTAATAATAATTGAATAGATATTTAAAGGGGAATTAGCTAGCAAAGAAGTTCTAATACCCTCTAACTCATGGAAGTACTCTTGCTTGTTAATCTTTCCACTAAGGTATTCATATCTTTTAATATAAGCTTTGACAACTAAATCAAATAATAAATCTTCTGGTTCTAAAGTAAGAATCTTTTGATAGTAAGGTTCGATATCCGTAAATGTTTCAAATACCACTCTACTGATAAGTTTATTTACCACATTATCGGTGTTTCTTACTAACACTGTATAATTAATGAATTGTCCTAAAGTGACGTTTAAGCGTTCTAAAAGTTTATTAAATTCGGAGAAACTAATATTATCATCCGATTTTAAATACCGAAAATATGATCTTTCAGAAATAATACCTTCACATAAAGCACTAACTGATACATTGAAACTTTCTCTTAATTCGTCAAGTGCTTGAAAATATTCATGATTCAAGCGCATTGTTCATAATCCTTTCATATAAATTAGAGTTGATAAACTCTTCATCTTTTAATAATGTGAAATAAATATGTATATCTTCTCTAGTAATCGCAAATTTTCTTCCATTAAGAAACTCTGTATCGTTAGTGCTTAAGATTGAACTAATATAATAGAAGATGATATCGTTATTATGAATATTATTCTTCTTAATGTATTTATAAAGAATATCAAACAGCAAAATATCATTATTGTTAAATTTTGCTCGTCTGAAGAAATCTAAAGCCTCATTAATAACCTGTTTTATGATGTTTCTTTTGTATTTTTCCTTATTATGATGTTCTGTAATAATCGTTAATACGATTAAATATGTTAATGTCAGACAAAATTCATAATGTATAGCAGTTAGTTTATATTCGCGAGAAAATAACATATTAAGTAAGTAATCAGCAATCCTTTCTTTATCTTCATCATCGCAGATTCGAATATATAAATATAAACTTTCAATTTCATCATCATTAAGATGTTTCTTCCTAAACATTTCTTTTAAGTCAATGATGCGTGATAAGTTTTTCTTGGCTTCTTCTTTAAATAATCTACCTAATTTATACAGCATGAGATTATTACATATAGGTATCGTGCGACTTGCATATATTGAGTTTAGTTTCTTGTCTTTGATAGAGTGATAGTAACGATTATATGCTTCTTCGTATTGTTCATTTCTGATTAAATCTAAGTAGTAGGCTTCATCTAAGTTGTTAAAAATATTTTTATTTGTCATATAAATGACAAATTCGTGTAATGGAACCCCTAATTTAGTTAGTAATTTAGTAAGTACTTCTAGTGTAATTGGTATTTCCCCCGATAAATATCTAGAGTAATTACGTCTTGAAATTACACCTTCTGTTATTTCGAGAATTGTCATTTTTCGCTCTAATCGGAGTTGTTCTACACAATTCATTACCTCATAATCAAACTCCATATAATTTCCCCTTTCATAACTGTTTAATATTATTCTATCAAAAGATATTTTCTTTTCTCAATATGATTTATCATATGCGATTTAAACAGATTTAATGGAATATGTAGAAAAAATAAAAAAGCTATCGTTTAGACAGCTTTTTGGATGATTGAGAAGGTATTTCAAATATACCCTCCATAATGAAACCCCTGAACTCTTCTAAATAAAAAAGAGACCGTCACTATAAAAATGCTAGTAGAAAAATTATAACATCGCAAAAATACTGATACAATGACAAAAATGTCCCATTTTAATTCGAAGGGAAATAATTACTTACCTCACAATCTTTCGTAATTACTCCCTTTTCTATATATATGATTCTATCACTAATTTCTTTCGCAAATTCTAAATCATGAGTAACAATTAAAATAGTGATGGATTCACCTAGTTGCTTAATTAATTTTACTACTTCACTTTTTAGAGAAGGGTCTAGTGCTGAGGTTGGTTCTCATCGAAACAAAGGATTTTGGGATTTAATAGTAACGCTCTAATTATCGCTACGCGTTGTTTCTCACCACCTGATAGTTGATGCGGATATTGCTCTTTTTTATTATCCAGTTTTAGTTTCATCAACCACTCGTTAGCTTCCGAATCAATTTCATCAAGCGGTCTTTCTTTTTGTAAGCGCGGGGCAAGTGTGATGTTTTCCATTACGGTTAAGTGAGGATAAAGGTTAAAATCTTGAAATACTAAACCAATGCGTTTGGCATGGTTTCTTTTAACATTTTTATCATTGAGATTTATTAAGTCATTATTGATATAAATGTCACCACGATAATTAGGCACTAAACCATTTAAGGTTTTTAATAGCGTGGTCTTGCCAGCCCCAGAATTACCTAGAATGGTAACGACTTGTTTTTTATCGATAGAGAAGTTAATGTTTTGAAAGATGGTTTGTTTCTTAAAAGAAACTGTTAAATTCTTAACTTCTAATATTTTACCGTTCATATAAAACAAACCTTCTTTCAATTTTTGTAAGTATCTTCGTAAGTATTAAAATAATAATAAAGTATATAATACCAGCTAAAAGATAAGGAATTAAAGTAACATGAAGATTCGCTTGAATCTTAGCGGCATGTAATAGTTCACCGATACCAACCACATATATTAATGAAGTATCTTTCACCAATGTGATTATTTCATTGCTTATTGCGGTAAATGTTCGTGATAGTACTTGGGGGATAATAATATAACGATAGGTATTGAAAGTTGAGATACCAGTCACTTGGCATGCTTCATATTGACCGGGGTCAATTGATTGAATTCCACCCCTTAAGATTTCCGCAAAATAAGCTGCATAGTTAAGCGTAAACGCAATGATGACCGCGGTTAAGCGGTCAAAGATAATTCCTATAAGAGGAAGTCCATAATAGACGAAAATTATTTGGAGCAAAAGGGGTGTTCCTCGCATGATGGAAATGTAAGTAGCGAGGGGCTTTTGAATTAGTTTATTTTTACTAACTCGCCCCCACGCTACAAATAGAGAAAGAGGAAATGAAGATAGCAAAGTCAATCCAAATACAATTAATGTATAATTTAAACCACGCAATAGATTTGGCAAAATATCAAATATCTTACTCATTATACTCACTGATTTCTTACTTTAAGATTTTATCTTCATTAAACCAACGCACTGATATTTCGGTAGATGTGCCATTGGTTTTAATGGTTTCAAAAGCTAAATGGAATTGTTCAAGTAGCTTAACATCATCTTTACGGAAACCAACACCATAACTTTCGGTGCCAAAATCATCTTCTAAAATTATAAATTGTGTTAAGTTGTTGGATTTAAGGTAATACTCACCAAAGACTTCATCAATAATAAGGACATCGATTCTACCATTAATTAAATCTTGGAAGGCAAAATCATAGGTAGAGTACTCAATAGGGTTTTTACCATATATGATGTTCATGACATCTTTATCACTTACCAAAGCATCATAACCACTAGAGGAACTTTGGACACCAACTTTTTTATTAACTAAATCAGCCTTATTTTTGATGTCACTATTTTTAGCGACAATCATGACTTGGCGGTTTTCAAGATAAGGAGTACTAAAAGCTACTTTATCCTTCCGTTCTTCCGTAATGGTATAACCATTCCAAATTACATCAATAGCTCCTTTATATAATTCCGTTTCTTTCATTGTCCAATCAATGGGTTGAAATTTAACTTCTAAACCCATTTCTTTAAAGACTGCTTGCGCAAGTTCAACATCAAAACCAACGATTTCATTATTGGTATTACGAAAACCCATGGGGACAAAGGTATCATCTAACCCAACAATGATATATCCTCTTTTAATGATCTTGTCGTATTGATCACCTTTAACACTATGGCTGCAACTTGTAAGTGTTGTTACAACGATTAATAGAAGTATAGTTGTTATGATTTTTTTCATCTTCATATCTCCTTGTATATAAAAATAAAAAACGACTAAATCACTTTAGTCTAGTAAAGTAATTCTTGTTCTAATACTATTTAATTGGTTTGTCAATTACTGAACATAATAAAAACGTTTTTAGTTTTTCAACTAATTTATGTCTAATTATGTTATTTTATGAATTTTAATTTATATTTAAATTCATCTAATTATTATTGTCTTAAGAAAAGATGTTTGTTAGAATGATAATAGTTATATGAAGAGAGTGGTAGTAATGTTTTTCTTTGTGTTCTTTGGGATTAAAGATAAAGAAATACTATTAGGTAATTCTAATGACATTATTTGTCCTCAATGTGGTGAAGTAACAAGTGGGGAAGTTTACAAGACATATACTTATTTCCATCTCTTTCTAATTCCACTTGTGAAATGGAATAGACGCTATTTTGTGAAAACAAATTGTTGTAAGCGCGTATATATGTTAAATCCTGAAGTAGGTAAACAATTTGAAAAAGATTCTAATATTGTAATAAACAAAGGGGACTTAGAAATTATTGAAGTATACACTCATATGAAATATTGTGATCATTGTAGGGTTAATGTCCCTAATGAATATCAATATTGTCCCTATTGTGGTAAAGATTTAAGGGATTAAAAAGGAGAAGGGTAGATGTATCATCAACTGAAAACGACAAAACCGCAAGAGTTTATTGATATAACTGATATTGTCTATACAGATGTGCGAAATAGTAATGTCAAGGATGGTATAGTGGTAATCTATGTACCACATACAACAGCGGGAGTAACGATTAATGAAAATGCTGATCCTGATGTCGTGTGGGATATCATAAGTACATTAGATAAAGTGTACCCAGTAAAGGGCGATTATCGTCATCTTGAAGGTAACTCCCATGCTCACATTAAAGCATCATTAATGGGTGCATCATGTACAGTTATTATTAAAGATGGGAAGCTCTTATTGGGCACATGGCAAGGTATTTACTTCTGTGAGTTTGATGGGCCAAGAGTTCGTGAATTTTATGTCAAAATAATCAAGGACGAATAAAGAACTTATTTTTTAATTTATATATTAGGAGTGAGGATATGAATTTTGATGATTTTTTTGCGGGTATGGATAAGTATGATAGTTTAAAGAAAGGAGACTTGGCCAATATTCCTGATGAGGAGTTCCGCGAAGCCGTGCTTCAATGGATTTGGAGTAAGTTTGATGAAGATTGGTTAGATGAAGTAGAAGTTGTAGATTCCTTACCTAAACCTTGTCAATATGTTTATGCATGTTGTACAGTCGTTGATGAGGTATATAATGGTGGGTTCAATCAACTATTCTTTAATAGTACAGGCTTCTTCGCAGAACTAGCAGCAGAAGGTTTTGAAGAGATGGGTAATCCAAGATTAGCTGAAATCGTGAATGAAGCCATCGAAGTTTACGAGAATAACATCGATCTATTAGAACAATATGATGATGGTACCATTGAAGGTTTTTCTGCATCTTATGAGGAACATCTTTTTGATGATTTAGATGATGAATTCTATGATGAAACAGTTGATTTCGAGGATATGTTGATAGAATATATTAGGGCTAATGAGGAGTATTTTGGTGATTAAAACAATATCCCTCGGTTTTCCGAGGGATATTTTTTGAACTATTAAACGATATAACATGTAATAATAACATTTTATAAATACTTTTAATCGATTGGGGGTAAACAACAGTTAACAAAAAGATATAAAAAGTTATAAATTAATGTTGACATTTATAATTTAGTATAGTCTAATACAATTAGAGGTGGTTAATGTGAGGTATTATACTATACATGAGTTTTCTAAAATAGTTGGGAAAACTCCTCAAACATTAAGAAACTGGAACAAAAAAGGATTACTTATTCCACATCATACAGGTGCTAATGGATATAGATATTATTC
>Ga0134103_1002842_pt1 | contig 12576 bp, 12 predicted proteins | sample 14_taG_2_FD_94445 | JGI IMG/M metagenome (GOLD analysis project Ga0134103, IMG submission 94445) | Switchgrass degrading microbial communities from high solid loading bioreactors in New Hampshire, USA - 14_58_20_212_A1 metaG | ecosystem: Engineered > Bioreactor > Semi-continuous > Anaerobic >...
ACTGTTCTGGTAGCAATGGCCGGTCCGTTGTCCAACATATTGTTAGGTTTCATCAGTATATTTATCGGAGGAATTGTCGCGAAGCTTATTGAGACCGGAACAATTGTGATAGACACCGAAAAATCGCAGTTGGTGTTTATATACGTTGCACTGTTTTTCTATATACTTGTTTCTGTGAATATAAATCTGGCAATATTCAATTTGATACCGGTACCTCCGCTGGACGGATCCAGATTCATATCGTGCTTTGTGTCCGAAGAAGCTTTTATTAAGTTATCCCGTTTTGAGCCATTTATAGGCCTTGCGTTTTTTGCGCTTGCGGTTTTGGACCCGAACGATTATCTCGGCACCTTTATCAGAGCGGTGGCAAATCCCGTTTTTCGCAGTATGGCCATCACCACTGAGTATATTTTGGGTATAAGTCCCAATAATGTATTCTGGGGAATAATGCAGGGCATTATTTAGAAGGCCGGAGCTTTGCGGTCACAGTATCGTAATATCATGAATTAACAAGGATACCGGAAAAGATCATTATGAAGCTTATTACTTCTGCAATAAAGGATTCCGAAAATATAAGCCGTCTTGTGAAACTGTCACAAGAAGGCGTAAATAGCGTTGTTTATGGTATTTCAGATTCTCAGAAACGGCACCTGGCAAATGCGGTAGCTGAAATATCAGGCTTTAAAGGTCTGTATGTTGCATGGAATGAAATGCAGGCACGACAGGCATATCTTGATTTTACCCATCTTACCGACAATAATGTCGTCTATCTTCCCAACCGTGAAATAATGCTTTATGATGTGGAAGCCCGAAGTTTCGAGCAGACTCGGGGCAGGATTTCTTCTCTGGCCAAAATACTGAAGGGTGATTATAAATTCATAGTAACATCGGCTGAGGCGCTGATGCATTTTGTAATGGACCCGAAAGATTTTGAAAGGCAGCTTATTACTCTTAAACCGGGAGATATTGTTGACTGGGACGTTTTGGAAGAAAAGCTTCTGGTATTGGGGTATAACAGGGAGGAAAAGGTTGAAGGTCCGGGACAGTACGCAAAAAGGGGAGGAATATTGGATATATACCCTGTAAACTGTGCCATGCCCTGCCGAATTGAGTTTTTTGATATAGAGATAGATTCAATGCGCTGGTTTTCCGTAGAGACTCAGAGATCTGTCGATAATTGTGATGAACTTGAAGTTTATCCGGCAAGGGAAATAGTTTATTCCAGACCAGAAATAAGCGCTATAGCAAAAAGAATAAGGAAAGCCCTTGATGAGACTCTGCCGGTTGTTTCTGCTGATCTTCGTCCCATTCTATCCCAAAATATAGAGAAATATATTGAAAAACTGCACGATAGCCATTATTTTACCGGTGTGGACAAATTCATTCCATATCTTATTGAGAAAAAAGCAAGCCTGTTCGACTATCTGAAAGAGAAACATCTTGTATTTTTTGAGGAATCTCAGAGGACCCGGGAACGAATGAAAAATGAGCAGGAGGCTTTAACCAACCTCTGTGAGACGCTTATGGAAAAAGGTATGATCCTGAAAGATACTTTTTCCATGCTTTTCGATGCCGATACCATTATGGAAAAAGCCGGAAGAAACTCTGTTATTACCCTTGAATCCTTTGATGACTTTGATGACACAGATATCATTGCGGGAGGCAGGACAGAAACAATAAGTTTCAGAGGCTCCGGGATAAGCCCCTATAACGGCAGACTGGATTTAATAGCCGATGATATAAAAACATGGTTAAAAGAAGGATACAGGGTGGCTTTTTTATGTTCATCCGAGGATCGGCTGGACAGGTTTATCGAAGAGTTAAGGGAAAAAGATATAATAGCCGTCAAAGCCCGCCACGACGGGACCTGGCCCGATGGAATACCGGTTGTGGTTGTTTACGGCCACATGCAAACTGGCTTTGTGTATATAGACGAAAAGCTTGTCGTTCTTGCGGAAAGAGATTTATCAGTTGCAAAAACCGGCCGGGCCAGAAAGAGCACCGGAATAAAAAGCAAGCGAATCTATTCATTTACTGATTTGAAGGTGGGGGATTATGTAGTTCATCAGGCCCATGGCATCGGAATATACAGCGGGATGGAGCAACTGGTGGTTGAGGGAGTCAGAAGGGATTACCTTAGAATAAACTACAGGGACGGAGGCACTCTTTTTATCCCTACTACCAGCATGAATCTCATACAAAAGTATATCGGCTCCGAAGGAAAGGAACCCAGACTTAATAAATTGGGTGGCACCGAGTGGACAAAAGTTAAGGCGAAGGTCAAGGAATCATTAAGAACTTTGGCTATCGACCTTATCCGGCTGCAGGCAGAGCGCCGGAATACAAAAGGGTTTGCCTTTTCTCCGGATACGGTATGGCAAAAGCAGTTTGAGGAATCATTCGGTTACGAGGAAACTCCTGACCAGTTAAAATGCATTGCGGAGATAAAGGCCGATATGGAATCGGATACTATTATGGACCGTCTCCTGTGCGGTGATGTTGGATATGGAAAGACTGAGGTGGCAATTCGTGCGGCTTTCAAAGCCGTAATGGACAGTAAACAGGTGGCGTTTTTGGTACCAACCACGGTTTTGGCAGCGCAACACTATGAAACGTTCAAAAAAAGGTTTTCGGGGTTTCCCGTTAAAGTTGAGATGCTGAGCAGATTTAGGACTGATGCCGAACAAAAGGCAATCATAAAAGATTTGAAAAACGGCAGGATAGATATAATAATTGGGACCCATATGCTTCTGGCCGAATCGGTAAAGTTTAAGGATTTAGGGCTTTTGGTAATAGATGAGGAACAGCGGTTCGGAGTTGAACATAAGGAAACCATTAAATCAAGATATCCCAGGGTGGACATACTGACTCTTTCCGCCACACCCATACCAAGAACCCTTAATATGGCTCTGTCCGGCATAAGGGATATCAGTATTCTGGAAGATCCCCCTGAAAACAGATACCCTGTCCAGACTTATGTTGTAGAATACAGAGAAGACATCGTTCAAAATGCAATAAACCGCGAATTGGCACGGGGCGGACAGGTATTCTATCTTTTTAACAGGGTAAGAGGTATCCATTCAAAAGTGGCGCAATTACAGGCTTTGGTACCTGAAGCCAGGGTTAATTATGCCCACGGGCAGATGGGGGAAAGAGAACTGGAGAAAGTTATCCAGTCGTTTTTGGAGAAAGAATTCGACGTGTTGGTATGCACCACTATAATTGAATCAGGTATTGATATGCCGAATGTAAATACCATCATAGTGGAGGATGCGGACAGATTAGGACTTGCCCAGCTTTATCAACTTCGGGGAAGAGTCGGAAGATCCAATCGTTTAGCATATGCATATTTAACATATAAAAAGGACAAAGTTTTAAATGAGACTGCCGAAAAACGACTAAAAGCCATAAAGGAATTTACCGAATTCGGTTCAGGCTTTAAAATTGCCATGAGAGATCTGCAGATAAGAGGCGCTGGTAATATTTTGGGAGCTGAACAGCACGGACACATGGATTCGGTAGGATATGACATGTACTTGAAACTGTTGGACGAAACTGTTTCCGAGCTCAAAGGAGAAAAAGTTTCCAGAGAAACACCGGATACCGCAGTGGAGCTTTTGGCAAACGCATATATCGATGCTTCCTATATAAGTGATGAAGAGCAACGGATTGATATGTACAAGGCAATAGCCGCCATAGAGACAGAGGAAGATATTCTGGACATAAAAGATGAACTGATTGACAGGTATGGAGATATACCACCCGAAACGATTCAGCTTATCGAAATAGCTTATATTAAGAACCTGGCTTCACAGCTTGGCTTTTCCTCAATAAAACAGAAAGACGACGCGGTACTTCTGAATTTTGCCGAACAAAGCCGTTTGCCTTTGGAAAAGATCGGTGAACTGATCAGCCGATGGAAAGGGAAATTATTATTCAGCGCAGGAAAGCAACCTTATTTGTCCCTTCGGACCAAAGACATGAAACCCGGCGAAGTCATCGAAAATATTAAAATTCTATTACAAGCGCTACAAAAATTGAAGTTGGAGCCGTAAAGACTTATAATAAATGTATATTGTCCATTGTGCGAAGCAGGATCAGTCAATAAATGTCGGACAATTATGTATGATATTTATTTATGCGCGAAAAAGGATGGAACATTTATGGATAAGATTAGTATAAAGAAGGGTAAAACATCCCAAAAGAAAAAACTGATAAAAACCGAGCGAGAGAAAAAAATAACAAGGTTGGTTGTTACAGCTGTTTTGGTGATTGCTGCGGTACTTGTTTATTTCATTATCGATTCCGGAAGTTATGTGGCTACGGTTGATGGTTATAGGATATCAAAGCCATTATACCGGTTTTTATTGAATCAGCAGATGTCGGCTACCGAATCCGAGGAAGGACTTACGACTCAGGAGGAAAAAGATAAATTCTGGACAACCATAGCCGATGGCCAGGATCCTTTTGAGACTGCCAAGCGTGAAGCCCTGAACTACTCAAAAGAATTCATGATTCAATATATTAAGGCACAGGAAGCAGGGCTAAAAATCGATTCCGCTATAAAACAACAGTATGAATCAATAATAACTGCCCTCAGAAACCAAATGTCAGATAAACAGTTTAAGGAGACATATAAAGTAACTCCTTCGGAGATGCTGCGTATATATGAAATGTACGGTGCAATAGATAAATTCAGGACAAAATATCTTGAAGAGAATTTTAAGCCGGAAGAATATACCGACGAACAATTAAAAGCGGAATATGACAAGGATCCGAAGCAGTACGACAGTGCAGATATTGCCTATATAACCTTAAGTAAAAGAAATGAAAGTGCAGATTTGCTTTCAGAGGATGAATTGGAAGAAAAGAAATTAAAGGCCCGGGAGGCTTTGGACAAAATAAAAAATGGCGAGCCCATTGAGAAAGTGATAGCTGAGTATACTGAGGACAAGCCTGCCTCAGATGATACGGATACAAGTTCGCTTGGCAAGGCCAGCGTCAAATACAGTCAGGATTCCATGTTCCAGTACTATATTGAATGGGATGTTCTGGAGTGGGTTTTTGACCATAAACCGGGTGATGCCGATATTATAGAAACAGCCAACAGCATTTATGTAGTAAAAATTGAGGCCAGGACCGGATTCGAAGACGTGAAGGAAACGATTAAAAACACTTTGGTTGAAAAAGCAAAGGAAGAGTTTTATAACGATGCCCTGGAAAGCTGGGGACTGGAATCAAAATATAACATAATAAAGAACGAACGGGTCTACGATTCTATTTCCTATAAATAAACAATGATTTCCCATACCTTATAATAAACGGGCAAGGTTACATCAGAATAATCAGTAAATAATGAAGGAGCCAATGTTGAAAATGAAAACTTTCAACTTGGCTCCTTTTTGGTATATCGGGAAGGTTTAAGGCATACATTTAAGCATGTCCTTATCCATACGGAGGTATACCATGGAGCGGCAGTACGAAAGAATGGAAAATCTGAATATATTGCTTTCGAATTATTTACCCGACAGGCTCAGAAAAGCTGTTATGGGGATAAAAGAGCATTACCTGAAAGACCTGGAAGAAATAAGGGTCCGAAGCGGGCTTCCCCTAATGGGGGTGTTTTCCGGAAGTGATTATTTTATCAGCGAGAATGGCGTTCTATCGCATAACAGCCAGTCAGCGTTGACAGTCACCCCTAAAGAAGTAAACTCCTTGTTTCTTTTGTTATGTGAACAATCTGTTTATGCTTACCAGGACGACATCATAAGGGGATTTATTACCTTAAAAGGGGGTCATAGAGCCGGTATATGCGGAACAGCAGTATATGATGGCGACAGAATAAAAGCCATTAAAGATATTTCTTCGGTAAATATCAGATTTTCAAGGCAGGTGAAAGGTTGTGCCAAAGATATATTTCAACTGTTGATACGAAATAAGCAGGATATATACAATACACTGATTCTGTCACCTCCCCGTTGCGGTAAAACCACCATTTTGAGGGATTTATGCCGTCTGATTAGCCAGGGACTTGGCGATGACAGATTCAGGGGCTTAAGGACAGCGGTTATAGATGAGCGCTCCGAATTGGCTGCCAGTTTCAGAGGAGTGCCGCAGAATGATTTGGGACCAAGAACGGATGTATTGGACGGATGCCGGAAAAGCCAGGGAATTGAAATGATGCTAAGAGGAATGGCTCCTCAGGTAATTATTGTGGACGAACTGGGCGCAAAGGAAGATGCGGATGCCATACGAATGGCATGGAATGCCGGAGTCAGAATCATTGCGACAGCTCACGCCTTCGGACCGGATGATTTCAAAAGAAGACTGGGAGTAGGACAACTTGCGGGGAAGGACGGGTTTGAAAGGATAGTTCTCTTGGGAATGGAAAATGGAAAAAGATGGGCAAAGGTGATGGATGCAAATGGTAACGAATTTAGCGTTTTGGCTGAAAGTTACGGGATGTCTGATGGTTTTTGCAGGGTGCGCAGCTACGGGAATGAAGATGTCATTGAGGCTTGCCGAGAGACAGCGTGCACTGGCAAAACTCTCCGAAATCCTTCTAAATCTCAAAAACCAAATCTGCAAGCTGGGTATCCCTCTTTTCCTGGCATTTGAGAATGTAGGCAGGGAAACAAACTGCGGGGTATGGACAGAAATTTTCATTGAATGCGGAAATGTAATGAGACAACAGAATATTGACGCAGGGGAAGCATGGAAAAAAGTGATTAAAAAAATGGGTAACAGTATTCCTTTGGATGACTCGGACTGGCAGGTGCTCTCTGATTTATGGGAATTACTGGGCAAGTCTGACAGGGAAAACCAGGAATCGATACTGGATATGGAAAAAGAAAATCTCGAAATGCTGGAGCAGAAAGCAGGAGAGGCTATGAACACCAAAGGCAGATTATACAGGAACCTGGGCGTCTTAGGTGGGGCAGCGGCGGTAATTCTCTTAATATAGTTTTTTACTTATGATGCAGCAACGGTTCGATCGAGCTTTCACAGTGCGGGATATTGTGGATGAAGCCATTATTAAATCTTGATTTAAGGGGATACATGCATGAATGTGGATTTAATTTTTAAGATTGCGGCCATTGGTATTCTGGTATCTATACTGAATGTTGTGCTTACCAAGTCAGGTCGTGAGGAAATGGCCATGATGACCACATTAGCCGCTGTAGTTGTGGTTTTACTGATGGTGGCAAAAGAAATCGTGAAACTGTTTGACACGGTTAAAGCCTTATTTGGTTTCTGAAAGGGATAAAAGCCTATGGAAGCTGAGCTTGTTCGAATTGCGATATTAGGGATTATCACTGCCATTTGTGTTGTGATTATATCCGGGAAAAACCCCGAAATGGGAATGATCCTGGGATTGATATTCGGGGTTATGGCTCTGATGATTGCTTTCGGAAAAGCCGGAACAATCGTGAAAGCACTGGAAGATACAATCGCAAGTTCAGGAATCGACGCAAAGCTGCTGGTACCGGTATTGAAAATTACAGGAATGGCGTATATAACCCAGTTCTCGGTTGACGTATGCAAGGATGTCGGACAAAACGCCATAGCCGGTAAAATTGAAACAGTCGGAAAAATCATGATGCTTGTGGTGGCGGTACCTGTCGTAACATCACTGATACATATTATCTCTGAGATTTTATAGACCTTAAGGAAGACAGACCGTTGCCGAATATCTTCCTCAATTTTTCATAAGACTTAGGGTGAAAGAGAGGGGTAAAGTGGGCTATATCAACAGGAATAAAATAGTGTTTTTGCTCAGTATATTTCTTACGGTGCTTTTTGTTCCGACACCTGTGGCAGCCTTACAGGACACCGGCGCTGGATTGATACGAAGTGAGGATATAATTGAGGAAAAACTCAAAAACAGTGAAATTAAAACCATTAAAGAAACAATAGACAAAGCGCTGAGCAAATCACAAATATCGAAAGCTTACAATTTGAACTCGGAAGAAATAATAAGGAATGCTCTCAAAGGGAAACCTCTGGATAGTTTAAAAGGACTTCCCAAAATACTCGGCGCCGTCCTTGGCAAAGAAATAAAGGTTAACATTGTGCTCACTATTCAACTTCTGGCCATCATGTTGCTTGGAGCTATTATACGGGCATTACAGCCTTTAGAGAACGGGATCCCCAACGAAGTCGCAAAACTGGGCGTTAACAGCATATTAATCATTGTTGCGTCTGTAAGCTTCGGAAGCGCAGTGGATATAGCAAAAAAAACCATTGAAACCATGCAGAACACAGCATCGGTTGCAATGCCTGCTCTTATTGCCCTAATGGCGGCTTCGGGGAAAATAATTACCGTTACGGCCATGCAGCCGTTAATGTTTGCGGCAGTGAATATTGCGTGCCAGATTTTTAAAACCGTTCTTTTACCGGTCACAGTGATGGCAGGTACTCTTTTCCTTGTAGACAGTGTTTCTGAGCGGTTTAAGCTAAGTTCATTGGCCAACCTCCTAAAAAGCTGTGCAATATGGATTACCGGAGCCATAACATTGTTATTCTCCGTCTTAATGTCAGTACAAAAGATAGCCGGTTCTTCAATTGACGCGGTAACCGTAAAAACAACGCGATTTGCCATCGGAACGTTTATTCCGGTAGCCGGGAAGTACATGTCGGATGCCGCAGAGACCATACTTCACTGTACAGCCGCTGTAAGCAATATCGCGGGTATTTTGACGGTTATCGGACTGGGAGTGATCTTTGTGATACCGTTTATCAAAGTATTTGTCATTATGACGGCATTTCGTTTAGCCGCGGCTGTCGGGGCGCCAATCTGCGACGAAAGCATTTGTGATGCATTGACGGAATCGGCAGGATGTATTTCTCTGATGCTTGGGATAATGGGAGCTTCATTGTTTGTAATAATTATTCTGACAGGTACCCTGATGAGTTCATCGGGATTGATGGGGCAGTAAAATGGATGATTTAAGAACATGGGTTATAACGTTGGTCTCTGTTACGATAGTTTGCTCAATAATTGAGAGATTTGCGCCTCAGGGCAATCTCAACAAGTATGTGAAACTTGTTTGCGGATTGGTAGTAACAGTTGTTATTATTAAGCCCGCTTTGGACCTGTTGAAAGGGGATATGGAAATTGACAGCGTAGCGTGGAACCAATATGTAAAGATGTCGGAGAAAGAATTCAAGAGCAGGGTTGAAAGGCTTCAGGAAGAGGATTTAAGTCAGATGCTTGAGCTTTACAGGATTTCACTTATTAATGACGTTAAAACGCGATTTAAAGGGTACAGCGAGTTCATTGTTGCAGAAGCGGACGCAGTATTGTACGAAGATGCCAGGGATGAAAGGTTCGGATTAATAAGGAGCCTCTATTTAAGCCTTAAACCGGCTGAAGGCAACAAAACTAAAACTATAAACCCTCAAACTGTTACTTATGTTAAAAAGCAACTTGCAGAAGCCTTTGCTATTGATGACAGTCAGATAATTATTGACATTAGCGCGTTTAGTGGAGGATAGGTCTATGTTTAAAGGAATAACGGGTTTTTTTGTCAGGAACAAAGAAAAGACCGGAAAAAGAAAGCTCTCAACCATGGAGAATTTGATACTTATAGTGCTTATTGGAGTAATAATTATACTGGCAGGCAGCTACCTGGCAAAATCAAATGACACCGAGGATACCATGAAAGAAGAGGGCATTCTGCCAGGTTCAGAAAAAAGGACGGTGCAATCCGGTTATTCCTTGGAAGGACAGGAGATTGTTGCTGATATTGAAAGAAGACTATCTGAACTTTTATCTAAAGTAGAAGGAGCCGGACAGGTCAGTGTCATGGTTTATGCCGATACCAGCAGTGAGCAGGTACCGGCCTATAATGACATACAGGACACCAGAAATGATGAAAGGGTTGACGGCAAATCATTGGAAATCAGTGAAACCAGGCAGCTTGCTTTATCCGGGACAGATGAGCCTGTTATCCTTAAAGTGATTATACCTCAGATAAAAGGAGTTATTGTCGTGGCAGAGGGAGCCGATGACGTCCTGGTTAAAGCCCAACTCAACAATGCGGTTTGCACTCTTCTGGGGATTCCCGAACACAGAGTTCAGATATTGAAGCATAAATAGGGTGACAATGTAAATATAATTTTTATATAAGAAAAACTCCGCCTGAGAGGTGGAAGAAAACTTTATTCTCTTTATAGGAAATAGAAAGCAGAAAACTTTCTATAAAAACCGGTTGGAGGGAAAGGTATGAAAAGAAAACAAATTGTTGTACTTGGACTGGTACTGGTAATAATTTCAGTGGGAATACTGCAGTACAACTATAATACTTCAGGAGAGTCAGCAAAATTAGACCTGGCCCTCGATAAAGATGACATAGATTATGAGGAAATACCTGGAGCGGCTGTTTATGTGGAGAATTCAGATGCTGCCGCGATTGACGAAGCAGCGGACCTGGCACGACAGACACAGCAGGCAGGAGGCTTTTTTGCGGAGGCACGTATGGAGAGAGACAAAGCCAGGAGCAGGCAAAAAGATGAACTGAAAGTTTTGATTCAGGCTGAGGACGGAACTATTGCAACCTCTTCCGGAATGACTTCCCTGGAAGCGCAGGAACAACTGCTGGCTTTAATCAGAAGATCCGAGGCCGAAAGCACGGTAGAGACTTTGCTGAAACAAAAGGGATTCGAGGACGCAATCGCTTATATGAGTGACACCAACAATGTGGATGTACTGGTAAAAGCCCCCAGCCTTACCGCTCAGGAAGTAGCCCAAATATGTGATATAGTAATGCGCCATGCTGACGTAACTATGGATAAAATAACAGTGAAAAATGTTGAGTAGAATAAAAACCCCTAATTGCCCAATCATGCCATAAAATGCAAAAAACGTACCTAAGGTACGTTTTGTTTTTTATGCTTAATTATGAATATTGCTGTTATTATTTAGCCATCATTGAATTATAAGCCTTTTGAAGCTGAGACTTCTTTCTGGAGGCGGTATTCTTATGAATAAGATTCTTTGAAACAGCCTGATCTACCTTTTTTATTGCGAGCTTAAGCAAATTTTCGGCCTCAGGTGATTTTGCTTCAACAGCCTCGCGGAATTTACGAAGAATCGTTCTAAGCTCGGACTTCTTAATACGGTTCTGCAGATTCTTCTTTTTGCTGACCTTTACTCTCTTCATGGCTGATTTAATATTGGGCATTATGCTCACCTCCTACTGCTTTGTGCAACACACAATATAATATCACGAAGTATTTCCCATTGCAAGAATTTTAATATAATAAATTTTCTTAATTGTATAATAAAAATATCATAATTAAACGGGATAAATCAACGGGTGGTTTGAAATTACTGAAAAATACGCGCTTTTAATGTCATATTGGCCGGTTCGAAAGGGAATGATGAAAGAACTGTCCCCATGGCTATAATTCACCGGTTTGGTACTTGACTATATATTGAAAAATAATATAACATAAGGTGATAGAAATTAAGTTCCTCAGGAGTGAAATCATGGATAAAAAAGGTACAGTATTAAGCGGGATGAGACCCACCGGTGCCCTGCACCTGGGCAATTATTTCGGAGCTTTGGAAAACTGGGTAAGGCTTCAGAATGAATATAAGTGTTATTTCTTTGTTGCGGATTATCATGCCTTGACTACAGGCTATGAGAATACTGATAATTATAAAGATAACATTACAAATTTACTGGTTGATTGGCTGGCAGCAGGCCTTGACCCTCAAAAATGTACTTTTTTTGTCCAGAGCTGTATCAAGGAACATGCGGAACTTCATTTATTGTTTTCAATGAATTTACCGCTGTCCTGGCTATATAGATGTCCCACATACAAAGATCAGCTCAACCAGCTTAAGGATAAAAATATCACAACATACGGCTTTTTGGGCTATCCATGTCTTATGGCCACAGATATTCTTATGTACAAGGCAGATTTCGTGCCTGTGGGAGAGGATCAGCTTCCCCATCTGGAAATAACCAGAGAAATAGCGAGGAGATTCAATTATTTATATAACTCGGAAGTCTTCCCGGAACCCCAGCCGCTTTTGACGAAGGCTAAGGTTTTGCCTGGGCTGGACGGACGAAAAATGAGCAAGAGCTATAATAATACAATCGCATTGTCAGATAGTCCTGATGTTGTCAGGAAAAAGATAATGAGTATGGTAACCGACCCTGCCCGTATACATAAAACTGACCCGGGGCATCCGGAGGTTTGTTCGGTATTTTCATACCATAAACTCTTTTCAGAGGATCAGCTTGATAAAATCGAGCATGACTGCAGAAATGGTGAAATTGGCTGTGTAGCATGTAAGAAAAAGCTGGCTGACAATATTGCCGGGTTGATGACCCCGATATATGAAAAAAGGCAGGAATGGCTGAAACGAACAGATGATATCAAGGATATTATCATTGAAGGAAATAAAAAGGCCAGGATGAAGGCAGAAGAGACCATGGCTGAGGTTCGCCGGGTAATGAAAATTGACTGGATATAAGGGGATATCATGAAAAGCGCGCTGACCGATGCCTGTACCTTAAAACTTCAAAATTTTGAAGGGCCTTTTGATTTATTGTTTTATCT
>Ga0134103_1002844_pt1 | contig 12562 bp, 10 predicted proteins | sample 14_taG_2_FD_94445 | JGI IMG/M metagenome (GOLD analysis project Ga0134103, IMG submission 94445) | Switchgrass degrading microbial communities from high solid loading bioreactors in New Hampshire, USA - 14_58_20_212_A1 metaG | ecosystem: Engineered > Bioreactor > Semi-continuous > Anaerobic >...
CCAGTACATTCACCTGCCGGCCGAAGTGTTAAGCCATGGATTTGTGGAACACATTCCCGACAGCCTGGACTTTGATGAAGCCGCCATGGCAGAACCTGCATCCTCGGTAATTGCCTGCCAGGAAAACAACAATGTCAGCCTGGGCGACACCGTTGTAGTAATAGGCGACGGCCCCATAGGATGCCTGCATCTGGAAGTGGCAAGGGCAAGGGGCGCTTCCAGAACAATCATGGTGGGCCTTAACAGGCTTGACATGGCAGCCCAGTTCAATCCCGACTACATTATCAATTCAGCCACCCAGGATCCTGTCGAGGAAGTAAGGAAAATAACCGGGGGGCTTGGAGCCGATATCGCTATCTGCGCCGCACCTGTCACATCGATCCAGGAACAGGCTGTCGAGATGGTCAGGAAAAGAGGCCGGGTTGTTTTATTTGGCGGCGTCAGCAAGAACAATCCCATGACGACATTGAACAGCAATCTTATCCACTACAACGAGATAACGGTTGTAGGATCCTTCTCATATCCGGCAACCGGCCTGGCAAAAGCAATTGACCTTATTGCGGCCGGAAAAATATCAGCAAAGAAATACGTCACCAAAAGAGTGAAACTCGAAGAAATACCCGAAGGAATGGCCTGGGCCCAGGAAGGTAAAGCACTGCGTGTAGCGGTAAAACCCTGGCTTTGATAAAAAATACCAATACTTTTGATACAGAGGTGGACTTTGATGCATGAAATAGACGCAAAGCTTCTTGAGCGAAGCAAAATGGGAAAACCCGTCATGGTAAGTCTCATAGGATGCGGGCAAATGGGCACCGACATCATCGCCCAGATTGATCAGATGAAGGGGATACAGATACCCGTCATAGTGGACCTTAGCATCGAGATAGCCCTGAAAGCCCTTGAGACGGCCGAATGCAAACGCGAATATATCTGCACGAATGATATCAATGAAGCTGAAAAGGCTGTTCATGAAGGAAAACTTGTCGTCACAAACGACTGGAAAATAGCCGTGAGACTTCCACAGGCCGAAGCTGTCATAGACTGTACGGGATCCCCGGTTATGGGAGCGACAATCACGCTGGAGTGTATTAATCATAAAAAACACATCGTTATGATGAATGTTGAATGCGATGTCACGGTAGGGCCTATCCTAAGGCAGATGGCAGAAAACGCGGGGATCGTATATACCCTGGCATCAGGTGACGAGCCTGCTGCAATCCTTGAACTGTACCGCTTTGCAAACGCTCTTGGTTTTACTGTGGTAGCAGCGGGAAAAGGGAAAAATAACCCCCTCGACATCACGGCAACACCTGATAAGCTGGCAGAGAAGGCAAAAGCCAGAAACATGAGCGCCAACATGCTGTGCGAATTTGTAGACGGTTCCAAGACGGCCATTGAGATGGCCGCGGTATCCAATGCCACGGGACTTATACCCGACGTTCAGGGAATGCATGGCGCCAGGGCAACGGTTGATACCCTGAATAAAGTATTCTGTCCCAAAAAGGACGGAGGCGTGCTTGATAAGACAGGCGTCGTTGATTTTGCCATTGGCGTGCATCCGGGTGTTTTCCTCATTGTGACCACTGAGAACAAACGGCTCCGCTCATCCCTTATCCAGCGTGATATGGGTTATGGCCCATATTACACCCTGTTCAGGCCGTTCCATCTTTGTTCGATAGAAGTGCCTCTTACGGCCGCGCAGGCTGTATTGTACAATGAATCCTGCGGGCATCCCATGAAGAAACTCACATCCGAATGTATTGCAATCGCCAAAAAGTCCATGAAAGCAGGGGAAATCCTGGACGGGATTGGAGGCTACTGTTACCGGGTAAGCATAGAGCTGGCAGATGTGGCCGCAAGCAGGAATTACCTTCCCGCCGGCCTTGCCAAAGGTGCGAAACTGCTCAGGGATGTCAATGCCGGAGACATACTTACATATGACATGGTCGAATTTCAGGATTCTGTATTGCTTCAACTGAGAAAAATACAGGATCAGATGTGTAAATAGAGTGAGGAGGTTTTGCCATGGATTACAAAATCAAAATTGGTCTTGCACCCACCAGAAGAACCATATTCAGCATCGAGGACGCGCTGAAATACAAGAAACTGATCCAGAAAAAGCTTGATGAAATGGGTGTTGAATATGTTGACATTGACGACGTCAACGAAGAGGGGCTCCTCTGGCAGGATTCGGACGCCGCAAAGGTAGTCAGGAAATTCAAGAACGAAAATGTGGACGCCGTCTTCTTTCCCCATTGCAATTTCGGCACAGAATACCTTGTCGCACAGGTGGCAAAGGAACTGAATGTACCTGTGCTTCTCTGGGGTCCAAGAGATGAAGCCCCGCTGCCAGACGGCGCAAGGCTCCGTGACACCCAATGCGGTCTTTTCGCGACAGGCAAGGTATTAAGACGTTTCGGGGTTCCTTTTACCTACATGACAAACTGCAGACTTGAGGATGGGTATTTTGAAAGGGGATTAAGAAATTTCATAGCTGCGGCGAATGTCGTAAAGGAATTCAGAAGGCTGAGAATTCTCCAGATATCAACACGTCCTGCTCCTTTCTGGACAATGATGTGCAATGAAGGAGAACTCCTTGAGAAATTCGGCATAGAAATCAGACCCATTTCCATGACCGAATTCACGCACCGTATCCGGGAGCTTGATGCCTCTGACGACCCAGAGGTAATGGAAACCGTTGAATATATGAATAAAAACATGGAGGTATGCGTTCCCCAGACAGCGGTAAAAACCCTTGCAGCCCTTAAAGTCGCCATGAAGAGATTTGCCAGCGAATTTGAATGCAACGCCATAGCCATCCAGTGCTGGGATGCCCTTCAGCAGGAACTCCATGTAATGCCCTGCGTGGCCAACTCCCTTTTGACCGACGAAGGATTGCCTGTGGTTTGCGAAACCGACATTCACGGCGCTATAACAGCCGTTATGACACAAGCGGCAGGTATGGGCAAAACACCTACTTTCTTTGTCGACTGGTCGGTAAGACATCCTGAAAATGATAACGGAGAATTGCTGCAGCACTGCGGTCCATGGCCGATTTCCCTTGCAAAGGAAGGAACAATAGCCAAACTCGACAGACCATTCGCTTTCCCCGAGCACTGTCCGGGTTCTGTTGTCGCTGAAATTAAAGGTGGTCTCATATCCATTTTAAGGTTCGACGGGGACAACGGGAAATACTCACTTCTCATGGGCCATGCAAGGGGTATTGAAGGGCCGAAAACCATAGGCACTTACCTGTGGGTGGAGGTTGAAAACTGGAGCAGGCTTGAACATAAACTGGTAACCGGTCCTTATGTACATCATGCGGTTGGAATACATGGCGACGTGATTCCTGTTCTTTATGAAGCCTGCAAATATATACCGGGACTTGTTCCCGACTTGTACGATCCCATTCAGGACAAGGTCGAGGCTTATCTGAGAGGAGAAACGGAAAAACTGGTCTAAACAGGTGAAATTATGCATTTGATAGGTTTGGATGTAGGAACAACCGGCTGCAAGGCCGTTGTGTTTGACGAAACCGGTGAAATAAAAGGCTACGGATTTGCCGAATATGACGTGATATGCGAAAAACCGGGCTATGCCGAACAGGATCCCGAAAAAGTATGGTGCCTTACAAAACATGTCATCAGGCAGGCCGTCGCTGAAAGCGGAGTGAAAGACATAAAGGCTTTGAGCCTGTCTGTGCAGGGGGATGCAGTGATTCCCGTTGACAAATCCATAATGCCCCTTCATAACACCCTGTTGGGAATGGACTACAGGAGTGTACCCCAGATGGAATACTGCATCTCCCTTTTAGGGGGGCGTAAGCTGTTCGACCTGACGGGAATGCGTCCTCATCCTATGAACTCCCTGACCAAAATACTCTGGTTCAGGGACAATCTTCCCGGAGTTTATGATCGCGTCTACAAGTTTATGACCTATGCAGACTTCATACTCGCAAAACTTGGCTCCGAACCGGTTATTGACTATACAATGGCATCGAGAACCATGGCTTTTGACCTTCTCAGGAAAGATTGGTCGGATGAAATCCTGGGCGCCGTGGGAGTTGACAGGAACCTGCTGTCCAGACCCGTCCCCTCAGGAGAAACAGTCGGAAAAATTTCTCCTTCGGTGGCAGAAGAATTGGGACTTAATGACCGGGTGCTCCTTATTTCCGGCGGGCATGACCAGACCTGCGCCGCTCTGGGAGCCGGCGTGGTGGAAGAGAATATAGCCGTGGATTCCCATGGCACTGCCGAAGTTGTGTCAACAGCTTTCTACAAACCAATGCTCAATGATAAAATGTACTCCTCCTTCTATCCCTGTTATTGCCACGCCAAAAGGGATATGTATTTCACTTTTTCCCTCAACCACATAGGGGGAATACTTTTTAAGTGGTACCGCGACAACCTCGGGTTTGAAGAGGTCCAGGAAGCAAAAGGACTTGGCATTTCTGCCTATCAGCTTATGGAATCCAGGGCGCCCAAAGGACCATCATCTGTTCTCATACTTCCCCATTTCAACGGAAGCGGCACACCCTGGTGCGACTTTGAATCCAAGGGGGCCATACTGGGCCTTACCATGTCAACAACCCGCCACGACATAGTAAAAGGGATACTTGACAGCCTGACCTATGAGCTTAAAATAAACTTAGAAGAGATGACAAAAGCAGGAATTGGGATAAAAGAGCTCAGGGCAGTCGGCGGTGCGGCCAGATCTCCTTTCTGGATGCAGATCAAGGCAGATATAACAGGCCGCAGCGTGTCGACACTGAAGGTCAGGGAAGCTGCCTGCCTCGGAGCAGCCATGCTTGCCGGGACTGCGACAGGTATATACAGTTCCCTGGAAGATGCCGCATCGGCCACAGTGAGGATAAAGGACACCTATCATCCCGATGAAAAGGTTTCAAGACTTTATGAGGATAAGTTCAATGTGTATAAAGACATTTACAACGCATTGAAGGATATTAACAGGAGACTATAGACAGGAGCAAATGTATGTCGTTCAATATATTGCCTGAAAACCTGATGAACATACCCCACAGCCTGGTCGTGAAGATAAAGGCAATCTATTTTACTTTGAAATCTGCTGAAAAGAGAGCCATGGACCTGCTTTTGAACGATCCTGTGTTTTTCGCGCAGGCTACCATAACTGAAGCGGCCCGCAGGGCAAAATGTTCTGAAGCCACCATGGTCAGGCTTGCCAGGCGACTGGGATTTGAGGGGTATACCGAGCTTAAGCAGCATCTTAAGAATGAGGATGAGCTGAATACAGGCAGAAACGAAGTAATGCTGTACGAGGGCATTTCGAAAGACGACAGCTATGATGAAATTGCCAGGAAGGTCTTTCAGTCTTCCATACAGGCCCTGACAGATACCATGAACGTCCTTGATATGGCAGAATACAAACGGGCTCTCGACGCCATTTCAAAAGCCGGTAAAATCCTGTTCTGCGGCGCCGGCGATGCGGCCAATGTCGCCAGGTCGGGTTACCAGAAATTCATACGGGCCGGCTTTAACGCCAGCGTATCCACCGATCTGGATACACTGCTCATATCTGCCTCCCACATGAAAGAAAATGATGTGGTGATTGCCATATCTCATTCCGGGAGGACAAAAAGCATTGTGGACCTCGTAAAGTATGCAAGAACCACAGGGGCCACTATCATAAGCATAACCAACTATCCTGTTTCCCCTCTGGCAAAAAACTCGGACATTATACTCCTCACCGCGGCCTTTGAAGAACACACCAAGGGGGAAATTATCTCAAACAGATTAACTGAGCTCTGCATACTTGAAAGTCTGTATATTAACACCATTATGCTGCAGGAGGACAAGGTTGCCGAAAGGTTCCGCAAATCCGATGCGGCGCTGGATATCAACAAGATTTGATTTCCTTGCAATTAAGTTCCTTAATGCCAATATCAGCATTCCCCTTTCAAAAGTCATGTCAGCAGGATACAAAAACTCATAAAAACAGTATCCTGCTGATATTTTTATGTTTAAAAAACATTGTTTTTCCATTCCCTTTGATTTGTTTCAAATTTCGTAGGTTTGTGCCATTGAGTGTTTATGCCCCGGAACCTATAATGAAGGCGGAACACGGGCATTCTTTTGCCCAGAGATTGATTATAAAAGGGGGTTAACGTGATGGAACAACTTTGGCGTCATCGGGGCAAAGTATCTTTGCTTCTTATTGTCACTTTTATCATGATCATGATGCCGGGAAGCATTATACCGGTCAAGGCTACCAACAATCTGGTCCAGAATCCCGAATTCGACAACGGAACGCAGCATTGGTCCCTCGGCTATTCAAACGGGGCGTCTGCCACCTTCGCTGCCGTCTCAGGAGCAGGTCTTTCAGGCGCCAATGCCCTGAAGGTCTCCATCTCAAACGGAGGTTCTGCTGCCTGGAACGTCCAGGTGACCCAGCAGGTTTCCATTGAATCCGGAAAAACCTATACAATCCGTTTCAGGGCCAAGGCAGATGCCCAGAAGAACATCCAGGTCATGCTGCAGAAATGGTCTTCTCCCTATACGGCATACTGGGTTCAGGATGTGACGGTTGGAACATCCCCGAATACTTACGGTGAATACACATTCACATCCGGCGTTACAGACCCCACGGCAAGGCTGGTTTTCAACCTTGGCGGCAATACAACTGACATTTATCTTGACGAAATAATTGTGTCTACCACCGACGGCATACCGCCGACGCCAACTCCCACTCCGGGAACGGGATGGTACACACAAGGAAACAGAATCTACAAGGACGGTGTACAGATGGAGCTTCGCGGAACAAACATAATGAGCGTATTCGGACTTAACTATGATGAAATTGATGCATGGGGCATGGACATCACACGTGAATGTATTGATATGAAGATGACTACAAACGCCCAGTTGCAGCAAATAGTAAATCACGCCAGGTCCAAAGGGTTCGTAGTTATTCTCGCAGGTTTCTGGTATGACCATAAGGATCTGGGCGGAAACACACCTTATCCCAATTGCCAGCTTCTTGGCGCAAATCCTCAGCAGGATCCCCGCTACAGAGCTATCATGGACCGCTGGAAAGAAATTGCCCTCCTCTTTAAGGACCAGTCGGATGTCTGGTTCAATCCCTGGAACGAACCCTATATGTGGGATGGTTCCAATGGCTATACCGATGACATGTGGGAGGCCGATGCCAGGGCAATGATCGAGGAGATACGCAGTACCGGGGCCACAAACCCCATCGTGCTTAATCCTTCACACATGGGTCAGGGGCATGAGGTTCTTATAAACCACGGCCCAAACATCCTTCGTGATTACGATAACATAATCTTCTCTGTCCATGCTTACAACCATAAATGGAACATACCCCAAAGCGAAATTGAAGCGCGTTTCCAGAGCATGCTGGACGCCGGGCTGCCCTTCATAGTCGAAGAGTTTGCCAATAATGGGGATGAAATATGGAATCCCATCATGAATGCGTGCAGAAACAAGAAAATAACTCTCCTTGCCTGGCTGTGGAACCAATACAAGGAACCTTTCAGAACCGCATACAGAAATTACTGTCTTGAGCCAAGATAATCCATCCTATATTATTTGCTGACCAATTAAACAATCGGTAACGGGAGAGAGTGGAAGCACTCTCTCCCGTTTTCAGGATTGACTTTAAGGAGTGACACATATGTTTAAAAACAAATTAACAAAGCTGCTGTCAATTCTTCTGCCAGTTGTCATAATTACCGTATTGGCAGCAGGATACATAATCTTCAGGGGACAGTTGGTTTCAGAAAATGAACCCCAGCGCGATCCCTACGGTCCTGTAAATCCCAATGCCACCGAAGAAGCCAGGGCAGTTCTGGCCTTTCTGAGAGAGATGAGAGGAAAGGGAATTCTTACAGGTCAGCATAATTATGTGGAAGCCCCGAGGGTCTGGTACGATCAGGTCCGTATCGCCACCGGCAAAGCCCCGGCCTTATGGGGATCCGACTTTGCCTATGGTGAAAATGTCCAGGTCCATCGCCAGAACATGATAAATGAAGCCATTGATCAATGGAAAAGGGGTTCCCTGGTAGTACTCACATGGCACCAGGTCCGGCCCAATGATCCCGAAAGCAAAGGCTGGGACAGTGTTTCAAAAAGCAGATACACGGAAGAGGAATTCAATGAGCTGCTGACACCCGGAACAGAGCTCAACAGGCAGTGGACTGAACGGGTTGACGAGATCGCAGGATACCTGAAACAACTTAAGGAAGCCGGTGTTCCTGTCATCTGGCGCCCCTATCATGAAATGAATGCAGACTTCTTCTGGTGGGGAAGCCATGAACGGTACCCGGAACTCTGGATCATGATGTATGAAAGGTTCACAAAGGTGCACAAACTCGATAACCTCCTCTGGATGTGGAATCCCAACGGTGTCAATGACTGGGCTGAGCCCTATGAAAAATATTATCCCGGGGATGAATATGTTGACATTCTTGGCGTGGACCTTTATGACAATTTTGATCAGATACATTATGACACATTGCTGGAGCTGGCAAAGACCGGCGACAAACCCATTGCCATAGGGGAATGCGGAAAGATGCCCAACCTGATCTCCATGCCCATTTTCCAGCCCAACTGGTCCTGGTTCATGGTATGGGCCACATTCCTTCACAGCCACAACAGCGAGGAAATAGTCAAAAAAGTCTATGAAGCCGAATATGCCATCACAAGGGATGAAATGAAACAGCTTTCAAGCAACCAGTTCAGAGAGCTTCCGGAAGAAGCTCCTCCCCTGCCCCTGCCTGACAAGGAAGTAATACCTGTTGTGGATGATTTTGAAAGCTACGGCGGGGACAGCGCAAAGCTTGGCGAAAAATACTTCAGGAATCCGGCCGGTAACAGGGTCACCCTGTCCCTCGATACGGAAAACAAGAGCCAGGGCAGCTACAGCCTGAAATTGGAATATGTCAACACCAGTCCCGACTGGGCAGGAGTATATTGCCCGGTTGAACTCAGCTGGAAAGACATGGACGGTATCTCCTTCTGGCTCAAGCCCGACGGCTCAAACCGCACCATGTACGTTCAGTTCCAGGAAAGAGGCAAGGAAGCGTGGGAGACAAAGGTAATCCTTGAAGGTACCGAGCCTCGGGAAGTCAAGCTCTATTTCAAAGATTTCTTCCACCCTGACTGGTACAGCGGGGACGGAAACGGAGTAATTGACCTTAAGGACATAAGGGAAATCGGTATCTACGTCAACAAGGAAGCCGGCGAATCCGGAGAGGGTGTCATTTATCTTGACGACATACGCGTGTTTAAAGATTAATGCAGGTACCAGCCAATGCATGACCATCACTTTATGAGGTGAAGATATGACAAAACAGCAGAAAACCATGTATCTCAATATCATACACAGGCCCTTTGCCCGGGAAGACCTGTTCAGAGCATTCTGTTTTCAGCAGGATGAAGCCCACAGGATGGGCTTTCGTACGACAATAATGGTAACTCTCCCCAACTTCAGTGAGAAGAAAATTATTGATTACGTCAAAAACCAGCACGAGCTATATGGGGACGAAATAGCCCTTGGCATCAATGAGCTTCAGTGCAGGGAGTTCCGTGAAAGATTCGGGACGGAAGAGGATGCGTTTTTCCTCCTTTCATTTGATATGAAAAAAGAAGTGTTTTCTTACCTGATGGAAACCTTCAAAAGCGCTTTTGGCTTTTATCCGAAATCCCTGGGGTTTTATTTCATTGATTCCCGGTTCATGACCTGGGCCAAACAAAATTATCCCTGCATTGAAACTGCCATTACAAACTGCTTCGAGGAAGGAGTCCACATGTTTCTCGGCAACAAGAGCCAATGGTATCTTTTCAGCGAAGGCGGGCCATGGGGGGCATATTATCCTTCCAAGCGCAATATTCTCTGCCCGGCTGCCAATGAAGGCGATGCCATTGGAATAGTCGGCCTTCCCCATCTCAACCGGGATATGCTTATGGCAATAGTAAGCCGCGACGACCTATTCTCCAGCCATCCCGCGAACGTGACAAGAGGAAGGGGTTTTTACGGTGACCAGTGCCCCTACCTTTACAGGTTTGTTGATGAATGGCTGAAACAGCTTGATTACAACAGTTTCGGATATTACAACATTTTTGTGAGCCCATACTGGCTGGCAGACGGCTATGTCTTTGAATACCCGAATGAACTCAACCGGAAATTCTATACCGAGACTTTGGAGTATCTTAAGTCAAAGGCTGACGAGAACAGGGTAACCTGTGCCACCATGCAGGAGTTTGCCGCGTGGTACAAGGAAAATATAAAAATTGACACACCCGAGGTCAATCTGTGGCAGGACATTTTGTGCGGTTCAAAGAGACAAATGTTCTGGTATGTGGATTCCTCTTTCCGCGTGACAATTGATGCCAACTGCGGAGGCTCCATCTATGACCTTCGCCCCTATGCAGGCGGGGTTGAACGGAATCTGGGTCCTGACACACCACATCTGGCCAACGGGATGTACCCGTTCCTTATCAGCGCCGAACACCGCGGGGGTCTGCAGGATGGGTCGCTCCATACGCTGAAAATAACGTATAACGGCGAAACCACCAGTATTGCCGAACGCAGGACCAGATGTTCCCTGCATCAGGACCTTGAAGGCTGCTATACCGTGAATTTCGAGCCTGTGACTCTTCAGCTTGGAAATCTGACTTTCGACATAACATCAAGCTACCGTTTTGCACGAAATGGAAGAATTGAAATAGAAAGAACCGTGACAAACATGTCCGATCCTGAAGCTGAAATCACTCTCACTGAATACCACCGGGGATGCTATGGAACCACAATCTATCCTGAGGATATGAGGGGAATCAGGCTTGCTGCCAAAGGTACGGACGATACCGGAGAAGAAAGTCTGAACTATGAATATAAGTGCAGGATACTCGGGAAAAAATCCCCTGAATATCTGACAGCCGATATTCCCCAGATAGAAACTTCTGTTTCACTTATCCCTCTTGATGGCGCTGACTGGGGGGAGGCCAGGGAAGGTTATCTTTTCAGGCCGTTTTATACCTTGTCACTCAGCAAAAATGTAAGGAATGGAGGAAAGCTGAAGTCATGTCTCGAAGTAAAACACCTATGTACCGATGCCCGTCCTGCTTCGCAAGGGATATAGACTACGAACTGAACTACGACCCCGCCATGGATGAATATTACTGCACCAAATGCTGCTTCACAGGCAAGGTGTCCGACATCGAACGCTATATGGACAAAGTATGCATGGAGCGTTTCAGGGATGTAGCAAAACCGCATCCGGCACAGAGATAAAGGGACACGGGGACAAGTTCCCCGTGTCCTCTTTATTGTTTATGTTTTCAAGTCTTATTTCGGTGTCGGTTGGTGATAAGGTAAAACAGTGGTCCTTGAGGCTGTTTTGGAACGGGGGCTTAAATACCATAATGTTCAGATCTGAAATGCCTCCGCAGGAGCAGTGGAAGTTGTATGCGAAAAGCGCAGCATAAGTAGAGGGAAAATCGCAGGACGCGATTTTAGCTGGCGCACGCACGGATGCGTGATCGCCCAGCGGCCTCGCGAGAGCAAGCTTGAGCATTTATAACTTCCTGCGACGAGGACAGCAGGAAGATCTGAACATCATGGTATATTTGCGAAGACGTATGAACAGCGGACGCAAGGGCTTCCCCTGAAGAACAGCCGAAAGCAGCGGTGGGAATGACCGCCCAGGCCACTGTATCACCTTGTGGCGACAAAAAGAACATCCTCATTGAAACCATGCATTTTTATCACTGTCTCATCTTTTGAACATACGAGCCTCGGCTTTGAAACCACCTTTGAGGCAAGATGAATGAGCCGGCAGTCATATTCACCCAGGTCCAGGCTTACCCTGATTTCCTCGTTGTAAGGATAATAGATCAAGATCTTGTCATTTCCCGGAGATGCCGCCATTCGCACCTCGGGCGATTCAAACAAGAGCTTGTCCTGCGCCGGTTCGATGTCAAACAACTCATACATCTCAAAAAGCCATTTGCAATAAGCCACGTCCCATGAGCCGGGAAGCCTCATTGCCGAGCGCCAGTCCAAAGGTCTTCCGCCCCAAGGATGAAAATACCGGCCATCCTCGTACCAGTTCCAGATACCATGGGCGCCATAAGTAAACCCTGCCTTCGCTCCCGACAGGACACTCTGCCAGAAAGCCCTTCTCATGTAGAAAGCGTCAAAACGCCCGTACTTTCCTGCATTGCAATGGGATTCATAACAGGGTTCACCATTGACGATTGGTCGTTTTACTTCCTTTCTGTAAAATCCCGTGGGCAGCTCATAGGTGTTGTACTGCTGATCGAGAATATGGCTGGACTGTGCCATGTAATAATCCAGATTTTTATTCTGAATGAATTCCTGGGGCACATCATGGGTAATGGCCAGATGAAGGGTGGTGAGCGCCCCGGGATCCAATGATTTCAACGTGTCAAGTGCAAGCAGATAAGGTCTTGTCACATCGGGTGATTCAAGAAAAGTATCCCCGCTTATCATATACATGGGATTAAAGCGTGAAAACCGTTTGACTACATACCTGACATATGGCTCA
>Ga0134103_1002847_pt1 | contig 12555 bp, 10 predicted proteins | sample 14_taG_2_FD_94445 | JGI IMG/M metagenome (GOLD analysis project Ga0134103, IMG submission 94445) | Switchgrass degrading microbial communities from high solid loading bioreactors in New Hampshire, USA - 14_58_20_212_A1 metaG | ecosystem: Engineered > Bioreactor > Semi-continuous > Anaerobic >...
CAGCGCAAAATGCCTCATTATCGTACCCGAAATTGTACCCTGACTCTCGTTCAGGGGGCATACCTCCCGGCGGCTGGCGCGAGGCCGATCCAGCCGAAACGCGGACGCCCGCTAATCGCTGTCGCTCTCGTGACGGACCGTCGCATCGCCGGGGTCGACCGGCGGCTCGTCGAGCGCGGGCGCGGCGGGCATCTCGGGCAAGGGGCGGCCGCCGTTGGTCTGCTTCTCGACCGGCAGCGCCAGGGTGAACGTGCTCCCCTCGCCGACACGGCTGGCGACGCTCAGATAGCCGCCGTGCGCCTCGGCCACGGCGCGCGCCACGAACAACCCCTGGCCCAGACCGCGCGGGTCGATCACCTTGCCGGACGGCGTGCGCGCCTCGCCGCGATAGAATCGCTCGAAGATGTGCGGCAGGTCGCGCGGGCTGATCCCGACGCCAGTGTCGCTGACCTCAATCAGAAGATATCCCTCGCGTCGCCGCCCGATCGCCACCGCGATCTGGCCGCCCGCCTCGGTGTATTTGATGCTGTTGTCGATCAGGTGGCCGAGCGCCCATTGCAGCCGCCGGTCGTCGCCGATGATCGTAAGCTCCCGGTCGTTGACGACCATCACGCCCAACGACAATTCCGCCTTGCGGATGCGCGACTCCAGCCCCTGGATGACGTTGAAGACAAGCTGCGGCAGGTGCACTTCCTGCTCACGCACCGCGAAGCTGCCCGCGCCGATCTCCGAGATGTCCAGCAGCTCGATAATCATCCGGTCCAGCACGGCGGCGTTCCGGCTGATCGCCTCAAGGAACTTGCGGTTCGGCGGGCGATCTTCCGGCATGGCGAGCAGCACTTCGCTCATGCCCTTGATCGCGGCGAGCGGCGTGCGAAGCTCGTGGCTCATTTGCGTCACGAACTGGTCTTTCAGCCGGTCGGACAGGGCGTCCCGCGTCACGTCGCGCAACATCAGCACCGTGCCGAGCCGGTTGCCCTGCGGGTCCGCCACAATCGCAAGCTGCGCGCCGATCACCCGGTCGTTGATCTCGACCCGCTGCGCCTTGCCGAGCGTGATCTCCCCGTCGAGCGTGGTCTGCTGGCGCGCGGCGGCGAACATCTTGCCGAGGTCGCTATCCCAGAAGGCGCGCGTGGAGCCGATCAAATCGCGCGCGGCCTGGTTCATCAGCACCACCGCGCCCTGATTGTCCTGCATGATCACGCCTTCGCTGATCACCGCCAGGACGCCGGTCAGCCGGGCGATGTCGGTCGACTGCGACTCCGCAATCTCTTGCAGGCGGTGAATGGTCGCTTGCGTGGCGCGCTCGGTTTCGGTGGAGCGGCTCTTGCGGCGCAGGCCGCCGTACAACCGCTCGAACAGCCGCCCGGTGTTGGCGCCCAGCGCATCGACCGATTGCAACATGCTGGCAACTGGCCCGGTGCGATCGGATGGGGCGGAGTGCTGGGGATTGGTCATGCGACACCTCGGCCCGCGTTGGGCCTGATTTTCGCGGCTAGCCAGCGGCAGCCTTGCGCTGGTAGATAGAATCGAGCGTCTGCTTCAGTTCGAACAGATCGGGCAGAGGCTTGTAGATGATGTGGTCAACGCCATACTCTTGCAGCATGGCGGTGCGCTCGCTCTCGGTGAGGCTGAACGCGGTCATCAGCACGATCGGGATCTGGCGCAGCGGCTCCAGCGTGCGAATGCGCCGGGCGATCTCGTGCCCCTTGTGGCCGGGCATGCGAATGTCCATCAGCGCCAGCTCTGGTAGGTCGCCGTTGAACGTGCCGGATTCCACTTCGTCCAGCCAGTTCCAGGCTTCGTGGCCGTTCCGAAATTCCATCGGCGTATGTTGCCAGACCTGGAACATTACCTTTACAATGTTTCGAATGTCTTCTTCGTCTTCTACGACTAACCAGGGTTTCATGGTGGCCCTTCCAGTGAATCTTACCGGCGGTCGGGTCATTGGAGTCGGAATGCCTGCCTAATACTTTAATACTATCTTCTTTTTGGCGCGAGTAACATACCCTGTGCACGCGGGCAGGCATGGCGTTCAAGATTTGCGGTTTCAACCCGCCGCGCCTATAGTGTACCATGCTGGCGGAGACCTCGACACGGGGGCGCGCGCCCGGCGTCAGGAGATTTAGACGTTGCCGACGTGGATGATTGTCGAAGACGAGCCCGATATCTACGAGCTGTTGCTCGCCATGTTCGAGCTATGGGGCATTCAGGGCGTGGCGTTTGTCGACGGCCCGGAAGCGGTCGCCTGGGTAGACGATGTGGATAACGGCCGCGTGCGGGGCGAGCTTCCCGAGGTCGCGCTGCTGGACGTGCGCCTGCCCCAGCTTAGCGGCCCGGAAGTCGCGCAGCGCCTGCGACAGAGCAAGGTGCTCGGGCACATCGGGATCGTTCTGATCACCGCCTATCGCCTGTCACCTGACGACGAAAAAGCGGTTATGGCCGAGGCGCAGGCCGATCTGCTGCTGTTCAAGCCGCTGCCGTCCCTGAACGAGCTACGCGAGATGATCGAAGGGGTGATCGCCCGGCGCAAGCTGGCGCGGATCGCGCCGTCCGTCGCGCAGCGTCCCCAGCCGAGCCCGAGCGAACTGGCGCGCGCGACGCCCTCGCTGACGCTGCTGCCACCATCACAAAAAGAAACGAACAAAGTTCCTGAGCCTGAATTAGAAAGCGGCACCGGCGCGTCTGCCCGACGTGCCGAGCCGCGCAGCGACGAACGCCCTGGCGAGTCGCCGGGCGTCCCACCGAGAGGTGACAATGCAGAACATTAATCCCTCGCGCAACATCGCCCGGCGTGGCCGCTACTACCTGTTCATCGGGGGAGTGGCTTTCTTCGGCGGTGCGATTGCGATCACGCTGGGTGCGCTGTTCTTCTTTTTCCCGCTGTGGGACCATGTCGTGTTCGAGGCGTTGCGGATTCTGCTGATTCTCGCCGGGTTCATCGCGGTGATTGTCGGGATCGTCTTCATCGTCCGTGCGCTGACGCTGCAAAAGGACAATCCGCTGGCGTACGCCGTGGGCGAGGCGCTGAGCCAGTTTCTCGACAACCGCTATACCTACCTGCGCAACGTCAGCAAGCGCGGCGTGGGCTATATCGACGCGGTGCTGATCGGGCCGCCCGGCGCGCTGGTGTTGCGGATTGTGGACTATCGCGGCACGTGGATTAACGAGCGCGGCGAGTGGCGCGTGATTAATGCTAAGGGCCAGCTTCGCCCAGCCGGGACCAACCCCACCCGCGAGGCGGTGAAAGACGTGATGGCCCTGCGCAAGTTCTTCGCCAAGCGCGGGCTGAGCCAGGTTCCCGTCTATGCGCTGATCGTCTTCACGTCAGAGCATGTCAAGCTCTCCGCCGACGGACCGGTCGTGCCGATCTGCGAAATCCCGACGCTGTTCCCGATTCTGCGCCGTGACTATCTGGCCGAGGAGCGCATCGCTCCCCCAACCGTCCGCGCGGCAGTTGATGCAGTCATCGACGGCTGACGCCGCGATCCGAAAGAGCGCGCATGACGAAGCGCAAATCCCGGCCAGAATACGACAACGACCCCGAAGATTACGGCGCTGGCGGCCGGTACGCGGCGGACGATGACGCGTACAACGCCTACGATGCGGCCGACACCGCTCCGTACGATGCGGTCGACGGCTCCGATTATTATTACGCCGATACGGACGAGTATGAGGACGACCCGTACGGCGAGCGCTATGAGATCGCGCCGGACGATGCCGATTTCGACAATGGCGATCCGGCTTATGAGATGTACGAACAGGTCTACCGGCGGGTCAGCACGCGCGCCGAAAAAACGCTGGAGCGACCGAAGCGGCGCCGTCGCAAGCCGCCGGAGCCACGCCCGCCCGGAAAGCTGCGCGTCTTCCTCGGCCGGCACAAAAAGCCGCTGATCCGCCTCGCGGCGGCCGCGCTGATCCTGACGCTGTTCGTCTACCTCTGGCAGCGCCCCGAGTCCGAGAACACATTTTCCGCGCAGGCGCCAAGCGTCGCGCCGCCGGTCGTGCGCTGCGGCGACGCATCGGGCGAGTGGCCGCAGGACGTCCCGCTGACCGGGCACACCATCCCCGCCTTGATCAAGAACAATCTGTCGTGGCCCGGCGAGCGTCACGGCTACCAGTTTCACGGCAACGCCGGAGACACCTGGCGGATCACCGCCGAGGCGCGCGGCAGTTCCACGCTCGACCCGCTCATCCGGCTCTTTGACCGATCGGGACGCGAGATCGGCAGCGCAGACGACCGCACCGCGCAGGACTACACCGCCGAGCTGACCATCGTGCTGCCAAGCAGCGGCGCATACTGCGTCCTGGTCGAGTCGGCTCAGGGCGGCATGACGACCGGCCCCTACTGGCTTTCCGCATGGGAAATTAACTAATCTTCATACTAAATTTATTATATTCATTATGAATCACATACAAACCTATTGATTTTGCTCCAATTTCGCGCTACGATTCGAATATCTCCGTTCGATCATCTGTTGATCGTCTCCAGGTGGGGCTATGCAGCGCTATGTGAAGCCGGTTTTCCGGGAAGACGCGTCGCCCGTTCAGGCGCCGGACAAACGCACGCCTTCGCGGCGATCCGGCGGAGTGCGCTGGTGGGCTGTCTTCGCGGCGGCCGCCGTGACGCTTCTGATCGCGCTGGCATCTTACCTGCTCACCGGGGCGCTGCTGAGCGCGCGCGAGGAGTCGAGCCGCCTGCTGGCGGTGGTGATGGCGTTGCTGGCGGGGGCGGCGTCTCTCGGCGTGATCGGCCTGGCGCACCAGCTCACTGGCTTCCTGACTTACGAGCGCGCGCCGGAGATCCCGCCCGAAGCGTACTTCGCAATCGAGCCGGACGGTACGCCACCGAGTGACCTGGCCAGCTCGTTGCGCCGTCAGCGCGAGGAAACCGCGCACCTGCTGGCCGTGCTGGAGTCGATCCCGGAAGGCGTGGTCGTGCAGGACCTTGAGGGGCGCGTGCTGCTGATCAACGACGCGGCGCGCCAATTGCTCGGCAGCCAGCGAGCGTTCCGCGCCGCCCGGCTGCACGAGCTAACCGAAGCTATCCGCACGACGCTCGGCCCGGCGCTGGCGCCCGGCATTTATGCGCTGGGCAATCCGGCGCGCATCCCATTTGAGGGGAAGATGCTCCAGGCGCAGGCTGCGGCGCTGCTCAGCCGGAAAGGAGTGCGGCTGGGCACGGTCGTCCTGATACGCGACGTGACCGCCGACGTGGAGCGCGAGCGCGCGCGGGCGGAGCTTCTCGACCAACTCAGCATGCAGGTCACCGCGCCCGGCTCGGCCCTCGACTACCCGTCACTGGACGATCTGGCGCGCGAGGTGACGCGAAACACGCGCTCCGTCCAGCAGGTAATCGCGGCCCTGCAAGACCTCAGCACCTTCGAGCCGCGCGATCTGGCAACCGACCTGCGCCCGCTCGGACTCAATGAGCTGTTGCAGGACGCGGCGCGCGAGTGGCAACCGGTGGCGCAGGCGGCCGGGATCCGACTGCGGGTCAAGTTCGCGGCGCGCGGATATTACGTGCTGGGCGACGAGCGGCGGCTGCGCTGGGCGATTGGCAACGTGCTCGACAACGCAATCAAGTATTCCCCGCCGAACAGCGCGATCCTGATCACCGTCCGCGCGCGCCTGCGCGAGCCCGCCATGGCCGAGATTGACATTCAGGACCAGGGCTACGGAATTGCGGCCGACGAACTCCCCGAGGTGTTCACTCGCTTTTACCGGGGCAGGCCCCGCGACGCGCGCGGGAACCCGATCCACCGGCCAGGGACCGGGCAGGGCCTGTACATCACGCAGCGTGTGATCAAGGCGCACGGCGGCGCGATCGCGATTGCCAGCGTGCCTCAGCGCGGAACGACCGTCTCGATGACGCTGCCCCTGACCGCGCCCGTCGTGCTGGAACTGCCGGACGCCGAGGAAACGGTCCGGCGGCCCGGCATCGTGGACCCGGTCGACGTGGACCTGGACGACACGAGCGACATCCCGGTCGTTTCGCTGCTGCCCATCGACCGCGAAGTGGACATGCTGTAAGCGCCCCCTATTCCCTACTCCCCACTCCCCACTCCCTACTCCCTTTCTCCATTCCAAACGGGTCAAGTGGACCACCTCAGACTGCGCCGCTTGGCTCATGTATCCCCCGATAACCGGCTGTACGCTGGTAAATGGCGTGCCGTTGGCCGCGCCGCGACTGGTCTGTGTGATTGTTTGCCTGTGACCGTCTTATTGGAACCATCTCGGTGAGTGAGTGAAGGAGAGGGCTATGACTTCACGCCGTTGGACGCTGATCCTGTTCGTCCTCGCCGCCGTGTTCAGCCTGGGGCTGGCCGCGTGCGGCGATGACGAGCCTGAAGTGACAAATACGATTGACGATGCTGGCGATGCGGCAGGCGACGCCGCCGATGACATGGGTGAAGCGGTCGGTGAGGCCGCGGATGAAGCCGGGGACGCGCTAGGCGTCGTCGCGGGCGATCCGGAAGCGGGCGCCGCCGTCTTCGCTGAACAGGGCTGCAGCGGCTGCCACGCCGTTGAAGAGGGCGTCGAGGGGATGACTGGTCCGCCCCTGCACAATATCGCGACGGTCGCCAACGAGCGCACCGAACAGAGCGCAGCCGAATACATCCGCGAGTCGATCACCAACCCGAGCGCGCACGTCGTCGAAGGCTATGAAAACGTTATGCCGCCGTACGAGCTGCCCGACGATCAGCTCGATAATCTGGTGGCCTATCTGATGACGCTGACGGGCGAATAAGTCTCGCGCGCCAGCCATCACCAGACCCGGGGAGCGTTCTCCGGGTCTTTTTTATTTCCCCCGGCGCAGGCGGGCTATCTTGGCAAATCGGCGGCTGCTTGCTATGCTCACACCGCACCGGATTCCGCTCCGGTGCCCAAATTTGACACCACTATGGCGCGCTTTCGGCGCGCTAATCAGGAGAAAAATGCATGGTCAAACCAGTCGCGACGGTAGATGTGATCCCGAATCTGCCGCCCAGTCTTGAGCGCTTGCGGGATCTGGCCTACAACCTGCGATGGTCTTGGGACCATGAGACCATCGCGCTTTTCCGACGCCTCGACCGCGACCTGTGGACCCAGACCGAGCGGAACCCGGTCGCGATGTTGGGGCTAATCAGCCAGGAGACGCTGCAAGCAGCCGCGCAAGACGAAGCGTTCCTGGCGCACCTCGACCGGGTGTGCAGCCGCTTCGACGCCTATATGAACCCGTCCAGCAAGACGTGGTTTGCGCAGCACTATGATGAGGTCGACCAGCCGATCATCGCCTACTTCTCGATGGAGTACGGGCTGACCGAGTGCTTGCGGAATTACTCCGGCGGCCTCGGCGTGCTGTCCGGCGACCACCTCAAGAGCGCATCCGATCTCGGGCTGCCGCTGGTGGGCATCGGCATTCTCTACGAGGAAGGCTACTTCCACCAGTACCTCAACGCCGACGGCTACCAGCAGCAATCGTACCCGATCAATGACTACGCGAACCTACCCGTCAAACCTGTCACCAACGGCGACGGCACGCAGCTTGTGCTGGACGTCCCGATCGCCAACACCACCGCCAAGGTGCAGGTGTGGAAGGTGCAGGTCGGGCGCGTGCCACTGTACCTGCTCGACACCAACCGCGACGACAATCCCGACTTCATCCGCGATCTGACCGACCGGCTCTACGGCGGCGACAAGCGGACTCGCATCCGCCAGGAGATCCTGATCGGCATCGGCGGCGTGCGGCTTATCGAAGCGCTTGGCCTGCCTGTGACGGTCTTCCACATGAACGAAGGCCACAGCGCTTTCCTGGCGCTGGAGCGCATCCGCCTCGCCATGAAGAAGAATCCGTCGCTGGACTTCTGGCAAGCGGCGGACATCTGCGCGGCGGGGAACATCTTCACCACGCACACGCCGGTTCCCGCCGGGCTGGAGCGCTTCGGCTACGACCTGATCGACGAGCACTTTGAATATCTGTGGAAAGAACTCGGCCTCACGCGCGAGCAGTTCCACGACCTGGGCCGTGAGAACATGGGCGGCTTCGACCTGTTCAGCATGCCGGTGCTGGCGCTCCGCCTGTCGTCCGGTGCGAACGCGGTCAGTAAGCTGCATGGCTCGGTCAGCCGCGCGATGTGGCAATGGCTTTATCCGAACGTGCCGGAGCATGAGATCCCGATCGGCTCGGTGACGAACGGCATCCACATTCAGAGCTGGATCAGCGGCGACATGGCCGCGCTGTTCGACCGCTATCTAGACCCGGCGTGGCGCGACGATCCCGACAACGAGGACATCTGGCGCGACGTCGAGCGCATCCCCGACGCGGAGCTATGGCGCTCGCACGAACGACGCCGCGACCGGCTGGTCGCCTTCGCGCGGGAGCGGCTGGAAGCGCAGCTTGTCGCGCGGAACGCCCCGCAGACCGAGATCGAGAACGCGCGCGAAGCCCTTAACCCGGACGCGCTGACGATCGGCTTTGCGCGGCGCTTCGCCACGTACAAACGCGCGACGCTCCTCTTCCGCGACAAAGAGCGTCTGGCGCGGATTCTGAACAACCCCGAGCGCCCGGTGCAGTTGATCTTCGCGGGCAAGGCGCATCCCCACGATCACCTCGGCAAAGAGCTGATCAAGGAGATCGTGAAGACCGCCGAACTTCCAGAGTTCCGCCACGCGATCGTGTTCCTCGAGAACTACGACATGGCGATTGCGCGCTATCTGGTGCAGGGCTGCGACGTGTGGGTGAACACGCCCCGCCGCCCGAAAGAGGCCAGCGGCACCAGCGGCATGAAGGTCATCTACAACGGCGGGTTGAACGCCAGCATCCTCGACGGCTGGTGGGCGGAAGCCTACGATCCGACGCTCGGCTGGGCGATCGGCAGCGGCGAGGAATACGACCAGGACGAGTGGGACCTGCAAGACTACATCGAGGCGCAGGCGCTGTATAACCTGCTCGAAATGGACATCATCCCAACCTTCTACACCCGCAGCCGCGACGGCCTGCCCCGCGAATGGATCCAGCGCATCAAGAACAGCATCCGCAAGCTGGCGCCGTACTTCAACACCTATCGCATGGTGCGCGAGTATACCGAGCTCTACTACATGCCCGCGCACAGCCGGTTCGAGACGCTCACCCAGCCAGACATCTCGCGCGGCAAGGGCTTCGCCGACTGGCGCTCGCGCGTCCGGCAGCATTGGAGCGGCGTGCGCGTCACGAAAGTCGAAGTTGCGCCGCAGCAGGTCAAGGTCGGCGACGAGCTGACGATCCGCGCGCTGGTGGACCTGGGCGAGCTGGAGCCGAGCGACGTGAGCGTCCAGATCTACTACGGCAGCATCGACAGCCGCAACCACCTTGTCGCGGGCGAAGCGCTTAACATGAACTATTGCGGCAAGGCGAACGGCGCATCCAGCGAGGCGGTGCACGAGTTCTGCGCGAAGGTTCGCTATCACACCACCGGCAAGCGCGGGCTGTCGGTGCGCGTCATCCCGCAGCACCCCGACCTGGCCGATCCGTTCCAGACCGGCCTGGTGACCTGGGCGCCCAGCTAATACGGAGAGACGCACGCGAGCGATGAATAAAGAAGGGGTCGGGCAACGTGTTGCACCGGCCCCTTTATTGTCTTCCGCGAAAAGGCTTGCAGAAACCAAAAGAGTCCATTAATATTTTGGGGCCAAAATAAAATAGGGCGGCGTCAGGCCGAGGAGTGTCATGTCGAACGGAGATCAGCCCACCTCTTCCACCATCCGCATGTATGGCGCGAACTGGTGCGGAGACTGCCGGCGGGCAAAAACGTTTTTTGGCGAGCAGCGGATTCACTACGAATACATCGACATCGAGCAGCATCCCGAAGCGATCCGCGAAGTCGAGCGCATCAACAACGGCATGCGCAGCATTCCGACGATCATCTTTCCGGACGGATCGATCCTCGTCGAGCCGTCCAACGCCGAGCTTGCCAAAAAGTTCGGGCTGCATATCTCGGCCTCGCAAACGTTCTACGACATCATCATCATCGGCGCGGGCCCGGCCGGGCTAAGCGCGGGCATCTACACCAGCCGCGAGGGCCTTTCGACGCTGGTGCTGGAGAAAAGCGGCATCGGCGGGCAGATCGGCATGACGCGCCAGATGGACAACTTCCCCGGCTTTGACGAGGGGATCGACGGGGCGGAGTTCGCGCGGCGGCTGCGCAACCAGGCCGAGCGCAACGGCGTGGAAATCTTGCAGGCGCAGGTCGTCACCGAGGTGACCACCGACGGGGCGTACCGGCTGGTCCGCACGGCGGACGGTAACGAATATTGCGGGCATGCCGTCCTGATCGCAACCGGCTCGCAATACCGGCGGACCGGCGTACCGGGCGAATCGAGCCTGATCGGCATTAATATCCACTTCTGCGCAACGTGCGACGCGCCGTTCTATGAAGGCAAGCGAGTGTTTGTGCTCGGCGGGGGCAACAGCGGCTTTCAGGAGTCGTTGCACATCTGCCAGTTCGCCGAGCACGTGACGATCCTCGAATACGCGCCCCGCCCAACCGCCAGCCTCATACTGCAGGAAAAGATCAAAGAATGTGACCGGATCGAGGTGAAGACCAACCAGGACGTGCGCGAGTTCCTGGTCAGCCCAGACCGGCACCTGGCGGGCGTGCGCATCGCGGATCGCGTCACGGGCGAAGAACGGATCGAGCACCCCGACGGCGTGTTCATTCTGATCGGCATGAACCCCAACAGCGAGGCATTCAAGGGGACGCTCGAAATGGATGATTGGGGCTTCATCAAGACGGACGAAACGCTTCAGACGTCGATTCCAGGCGTGTTCGCGGCGGGGGATGTGCGGGCGGGCAGCGCCAAGCAAGCCGCCGCCGCCGCAGGCGAGGGCGTCACCGCCGCGTTGATGATGCGGCAGTATATTCGCTCGCTGGTGCGCGTGTAGCGGAAAAGCAGCTAGATATAGCTACAAGTAGCAAAAACAGCGAAAGACAGCCCTGGGAATTGGCTGTTCTTCGCTGTTTTTTACTGTCCTCTGCTGGACCTTGGTGTTGTCAGCTTGTCAGCATATCGGCTGGCAGGTGCGGGACGTAGTTAATCCCGCGCAGGTCCCACAGGCCATCCTGCCAGGTCAGGTAGTGCATCGCTGCGTTGTGCATCCAGATATGCAGGTGATGGCACTGGAGCAGCATACGGACCATCGTGCTCGCCGTGCCGCCGTGACAGACCACGACCACCGTGCGTATCGAGGACGGGTTCTCGATCAGCGGATTCAGCACGCGGCGCGTCTGCTCCGCAAAGCGCTGATAGTAGTTGTCGTGCGGCAGCACGTAATAGTGCGGGCCGACGTCGGACGGATGCACCAGGCGCGGCAACTCCATCAGCAGATCGCGATCGGTCTCGCGAAGGTCGTCATTCACGCTCACCGGTGCGCCGATATAGCGACCCAGGATCGCGGTGGTTTCACGCGCGCGCCGCAGCGGGCTGCACACAATCTGGCTGATCCCCGGCTCGTTTTGCTGGAGCCATTGGCCCAACAGCTCGATCTGCCGTTTGCCGAGTTCGGTCAGATATAGATTATCGCCTTCCTCACCCATGCGGTGCTCGGCCTGCCCGTGGCGCACCAAAATCAAACGCATAGCATCCTCACAGTACAGTCGCGGCAGAGACGTCTGTCTCTCCGCCCGCTGGCACCAGTATGATCCAACCTGTCGACTTTAAGCCCACTAGTTGAGGTAAAGAACTCTTAGGAGTGCCCAAGCCCCTTCATTATACGCATTAGCCAGCCCAGTAGCCATGCGCGAATGTTACAACGTGCAGTGCAAGAAGTAACACCGATCCGAGCGTCCATAGCCGGTCAACCAGCGGATCGCGCCCGGCCGTCGCCAGCCCGAGAAAGGCGGGCGTCGCGGCTAAAGCGTACCGGTTGAGACTGACCAGCGTCCCGGTGACGAGGGGGAGTATCACCGCGGCCGCCCCATAGAGCGCCAGCCCTGGCGCCACGCGCCGGACGCGCCAGCAGCCCCACAGCGCCAGCAACGGCAGCGCGACATCTAGCCCGATCTGCACTGCGCCCATTGGATCGGTCACCATCTGCCCGAGCTGGTGCGAGATCTCGCGCAGACCGTCCAGGTTCAGCACCGACCGTCCGTATCCGGCAAACGCGGCGTCCTGGTCCAAATCGCTCAGCCGCAGAAACAGCCGGTGCGCCAGAAACGCGCCCGCCGGAAGCCCCAGCGCGCCGAGTGTGCGCCACGCAGGGCGGCGACCTGCTCGCCAGTCCGTGTACCAGTATACTCCGATCGCGCCAACCAGGAGAAATCCAGTTGCGCGCGTAATCGTCGCCAGCGCCGCGAGCGCGCCCGCCGCCCACCAGCGCCGCCGGACCGCCATCAGCAGCGCGGGGATCGCCAGCGCCAGATAGAGCGCCTCGGTGTAGACCTGCAACATGAAAAACGTCGTCGGAAAGATCAGCAGGTACGCGGTCGCGCGCAAAGCATCGACGTCGCTGCCAAGCACGTCCCGCGCCAGGGCATGCATCGCCCACACAGCGGGCAGCGTCGCCACAATCGAGATCGCCAGCCCGGCGACCGCGTA
>Ga0134103_1002851_pt1 | contig 12553 bp, 12 predicted proteins | sample 14_taG_2_FD_94445 | JGI IMG/M metagenome (GOLD analysis project Ga0134103, IMG submission 94445) | Switchgrass degrading microbial communities from high solid loading bioreactors in New Hampshire, USA - 14_58_20_212_A1 metaG | ecosystem: Engineered > Bioreactor > Semi-continuous > Anaerobic >...
CACTACGCGGGCGACGTACAATGCTCACGCGAGCCCTACGTGGGCTTGCAGATGCCGTCTGAGCTTGGGACGGTGAGGTCTCTTGCTACGACCCTCATCCTACAGTGGCTTGACACTATCCTTCGTAGGGTGGCTGTTGACGTATGCTGCTAAGGCATAGTACACTGTACTTGTTAGCTCGGGGTGTGCCGGGGCTTGTAAACTTTTTTGCAATCGCCTTTTACACTCGGCTGCTCAGCCCCGAGGAATATGGGCGTTATGCTCTGGTGATTGCTGGAGTTGGACTGTTCAACGTAATATTTTTTCAGTGGCTCAGGCTCTCGTTGCTGCGGTTTCTTCCCGCTTATCTCTCCGACCCTAAAGACCTGCTTTCTAGTGTTCTAGCAGGGTTTGTGAGTGTCGCTTTTTTGACTGGAGTCTTGGGAGTTCTGGCTGCAGCGGTTTGGCCCGATCCCAGTTTGCGAGGTTTGCTCTTGGTGGCCATTCCACTGTTGTGGGCGCAAGCTTGGTTCGAACTCAATCTCGAAATGGCCCGTAGCCGACTCCGTCCAGAACGCTATGGGATGATGAGCGGGATCAAGGCAGTCAGCGCTCTCGTTCTGGGTGTCGCCGCGGTTTTCTGGGGGCTTGGAGCGGAAGGTCCGCTGTTCGGTCTGCTCGTCGGTTTCCTTATTGCGTCTTTTCTTTATGGCCGGTCGGAGTGGCAGGGAATAATCCCAAAATGGTCATCTGGCTTCATGAAGACGTTGGTCGGCTACGGATTGCCTCTTACCGCAACGTTTGCTTTGTCGTTTGTGGTCAGCAGCTCTGATCGCTTTCTCATCGCATGGTTCTTGGGCGAGGGAGCGGCTGGTGTTTATTCAGCGTCTTATAATCTTGCTCAACAGTCGCTCACGTTGTTGATGATGGTGGTCAACGTGGCCGCGTATCCTCTAGCGGCACGAGCATTGGAAAGTAAAGGAGAAGAGGCTGCGAGGAAACAACTGTTGAAAAACGCCGAGTTGTTGTTTGGTGTGGCCTTTCCGGGCACCTTGGGTCTGATTACGCTGGCACCAAATATTGTAGCTATTTTGCTTGGCACGGAGTTTCAAAAGGAAGCTTCGCAGCTTATCCCGTTAGTGGCTGTGGCTGCGTTGTTGTCAGGCATTCGAGCTTATCATTTTGACTTGGCCTTTCAGCTCGGTCAGCGAACCGTCGGACAGGTGTGGGTTATGGGTGGCGCCGCTGCGATCAACCTCCTTCTTAATTGTTGGTGGATACCGAGATACGGGCCACTAGGGGCCGCTTGGTCGACGATGGTCGCTTATGCAGTTGCGCTTTTGTTGAGCGCCAATCTAGGGCGAAAGATATTCTTTATCCCAATCGAGTGGAGAAGCGTGGCTAAGTTGACTATCGCTACCGCAGCCATGATTCCAATTCTTCTGGCCGGGCGAATTGCCGGGACGACGCTTGCATGGGTAGGTGCTGGGGTAGGAGCTACTTTCGTTTACGGAGTATCGTTGCTGCTCCTTGATGCAGGTGGTCTGCGGTTTAAGTTGATTGGGATGTTTCGGAGGTGCAGGCATGAATCGTGAACGGCGAAAGCGCGTCGCTCTTTTCATTCCTTCTTTACGAGGCGGGGGAGCGGAACGAATGATGCTGAATCTTGCCGGCGAGTTTGCCGAGCGAGGGCTGAACGTGGATTTGATTTTAGCCAAGGCCGAAGGACCCTACCTCGCTGAGAAGCATCCGTCAGTGCGCCTCATAGACTTGAAGGCTCCTCGCGTGCTTTTTTCCTTACCGGGCCTGGTGCGTTACCTGCGGCGGGAGAGGCCCGTGGCTTTGCTTTCTGCTCTAGACCACGCCAATTTGGTTGCTCTCTGGGCCCGCAGCCTAGCCCGAGTACCTGTAAGGGTGGTGGTAAGCGTACATAACACCGTCAGCCAAGCCACTGCCGGATCTCGTAGCAAACGGTCTAGATGGATTCTCCAGGGAATGCGACTTTTTTATCCGCGTGCCGAGGCGGTGGTAGCAGTCTCTGAAGGAGTAGCGAGAGATCTGGCGGAGCTGACCGGTCTTTCTCGGGAGAAAATTAAGGTTATATATAATCCTGTGGTCAATCAGGTGTTATTTGCCAAGTCGGAAGAAGCGTTGGATCATCCTTGGTTCCTTCCCGGAGAACCCCCGGTAATTCTTGGCGTGGGTCGCCTTACCCAAGCGAAAGATTTCCCAACTCTTATTCGGGCTTTTGCTTTGGTGCGGAAGAAGCGCGCTGCTCGCTTGATGATCTTAGGAGAAGGAGAGGAACGGCCTAAACTGGAAGCCCTCGTTCGGGAACTCGGTCTGGAGAGGGAAGTGACTCTGCCGGGGTTTGTGGACAACCCGTATAAGTACATGAAGCGGGCCGCGGTTTTTGTGCTTTCGTCGAAGTGGGAGGGTTTTGGAAACGTTCTGGTTGAAGCTATGGCCCTCGGCACGCCGGTTGTTTCTACCAACTGTCCCAGTGGGCCTGCTGAGATTTTAGAGAATGGTCGCTGGGGGCGCTTGGTGCCTGTGGGTGATGTTTACGCCCTTGCAGAGGCGATTATAGAGACATTGGATGAGGAACATCACCCGGATGTAGCGAATCGAGCGAAGGACTTTGCCGTAGAGTTAGCGGTTGAAAAGTATATAAACGTACTTGGAGTTTAAAAATAGCGGGGTTATTGACCTGTGATTGAGAGTTGGCTCGGTATAACTGCTTTGGTAGCAATTTTCATCATCACGCTTGTGTGTGCGATGCGGTGGGCCGACATTCGGCATGTTTTATTAGTGGCGTTTTTGGTGCGTGCAGCGTTGGCCTTGATTCATTATTACATCTTCCCTCTGCCGGATAGCAGTGCTGATGCTGTGACGTTCGAGCGTGTGGCGTGGGAGTGGTCTCGTGAGCCATTAGGCCTCCAATTTGTGGACGATTATAGTTATTTTATCAGTTGGCTTATTGCGTTGTTTTACAGGTTTACTGGACGGAGTCCGCTTTTGGCGCAATCATTGAGTGTTCTCTTTGGAACTGCTACCGTGGCCGCTGGTTGGTACCTTGCGCGGGAACTATGGGGAAGGCGCGCGGCGAAAAAGGCCGCGTGGGCAATGACGTTCATTCCGACATTACTGCTCTATTCTGCTATCATCATGCGAGAGGCTTACATTTGGTTCTTTTTTGTGCTCGGTCTGATAGGTGTCGCGCGCTGGCATAAAACAGGTCGCACCGGACCGATGGTATTAGCGGTGTTAGGTTTCTCGGGCGCTACGCTATTTCATGGCGGTATGGCTGTCGCGGCTATGGCGTTCTGTGCCCTTGTAGCAATAGAGGCGTTGCACAGGCTGTTGAAAGGCTTTAGCAAATCTCGCGTTTCGGCAGTCGCTTTATTTTGGCTTTTCGTAAGTGTGTTGCCGTTTGTCGTTTTTGTGTCAGGTGCAGTTTCCCTTCCCAAGTTAGGAACGTTTGAGCGATTGCTCGATGCGCAAAACCTGTTGAGAATGATGGCCATTGCAGCAAGAGATGGTGCGGCTTATCCATCTTTTGCGGTGCCTACGTCAACTACGGAGCTGCTTTGGAAAACCCCGATAAGACTCGCGTATTTCCTGTTTGCGCCGTTTCCCTGGGACATAAGAGCCCCGCAACATCTGATTGGTTTGATTGATGGCGCGATCTATTTGGTGGTAGCCCTCACGTTGTGGAGAAAGTGGTCTGTCGTTGTATCCAATAAGACAGCATTGCGAGTTATGATAATCGTTATCGCTGTGCTTTTTGTGTTTAGTTTTGGCGTTGGCAATTTCGGGACAGGTATACGCCACCGAGCTAAGTTGGTAGTTGCATTGCTTGCGTGCGTGGCGCCCTTTATTCCGCAAATTCGCGTTCGAACACCGGGTGTGATTAGAAGAAACGCTATGGTGGCTGCTTCAGTAATTGCGGGTCGGGACGTGAGGGCAACATGAAAATTTGCCATGTCATTACCGGCCTCAACGATGGCGGGGCCGAAGCGGTGTTGTATCGGTTGTGTACGAGCGATACGGAAAACCGTCATGTGGTTATCTCTTTAATGGATGAGGGCAAGTACGGCCCGCTCTTGCGGGCGTCTGGCGTGAAGGTTTACACTCTTGGGATGCCCCGCAGGAAGGTGACTATTGGGGCGCTTTTCCGTTTATGGCGCCTACTGCGGTCCGTGCGTCCGGACGTGGTTCAAACGTGGATGTACCACGCGGATCTTGTAGGGGGAGTTGTTGCGCGTTTCGCAGGAGTATCGACGGTCTGCTGGGGCATACGCCACACTACACTGGAGCTCGGTTTGACACCCCGCACCACGATTATGGTAGCGCGTACTTGCGCCGGGCTTTCGCATTGGATACCCACTGCCATTGTCAGCTGCTCGCATGAGGCGGCGAGAGTGCACCAAGCGCTGGGCTACGCCGCGCGGAAGTTTGTTGTTGTTCCTAATGGTTACGATCTGGAGCGCTTTTCGCCCGATACAGAGGCGCGCGAACGCTTGCGGGCCGAGTGGGGTGTCGATGCTCAGACGCCACTAATAGGTATGGTAGCGCGTTTTGATCCACAAAAAGACCACGCCAACTTGCTTGCGGCACTTGGTTTGCTCAAACAGCAAGGCGTTAAATTCCGTTGCGTCCTTGTAGGCACGGGAATGGATAACACCAATGAGGATTTGACGAAGCATATTGCCGAGGCAGGCTTAGATGAGTACGTGTACCTTCTAGGACCGCGAAATGACATTCCCGCGATCATGAACACTCTTGATGTGCATGTATTATCCAGTGCTGGTGAGGCATTCCCCAACGTGCTGGCTGAAGCCATGGCTTGCGGAACGCCGTGTGTGACCACAGACGTCGGGGATGCCGCGTTGATCGTGGGCGAAACGGGGTGGGTGGTCCCTCCCAGGGATAGCCGTGCTTTGGCGGAAGCGCTCGTCGATGCGCTGACGCAGTGGCAGAATGAAGATAGTTGGCAGGCAAGAAAATTGGGGTGTCGCGAGCGGATAGCGACGCACTTTACCCTGGATGCGATGATAAGCGGTTATCGAAAAGTGTGGGTGAAAGCGGCTGAATCCACTCGCACGACTTCCGTAGAAGCTCCTCGAAAGGGTTAGGGTGGTTTTCATATCAAACAGTGTAACACGCTTTGATGCGCAGCCTGCGGCTTTCGCTTATTTTGGTGGGAACAGGGGCGAGAGTATGACTACGGAAACAATAATGCACCAAAAACTTGTCGCAAGATCCGCAACGGTCGGCGTGCTAGGACAAGGCTACGTCGGTTTGCCTTTGGCCTTAGAAGTATCTCGCGCTGGATTTAATACCATCGGGTTCGATGTGAGTGCGGAACGGGTGGCGCAGCTTAATGCGGGCCGTTCGCACATTACCGACGTGAGCGACGACGACATCGCCAAGGCCATTGCCGGTGGAAAGTATCGGGCCACGGACGATTTCGCGGAGTTGGGCCGCTGCGATGTCATTGTCATCTGCGTGCCGACGCCCTTGCGAAAAACGAAAGATCCAGATATTGCCTACATCGTTTCGGCAGTGGACAGCATTAAGCAGCATATTTGTCCGCCTGCATTGATCGTGTTGGAAAGCACGACGTATCCGGGCACGACAGATGAATTGGTCGTGGCCGAGCTGGAGTCTGTTGGACTGACTCTGGACCAAGACTTTTTCGCTTGTTTCTCACCGGAACGGGTCGATCCGGGCAACGCTCTGTTTCAGACGCGTAACATTCCGAAAGTGGTCGGAGGCGTCTCCGAATTGTCCACGAAGTTGGGTGTCACGTTTCACCAACAAGTACTGGAAAAAGTTCATCCGGTCAGCTCAGCTCGGGTCGCAGAGATGGCCAAACTGCTGGAAAATACGTTTCGCGCCGTCAACATTGGCCTGGTCAATGAACTGGCGCTGCTGGCGGAACGGATGGGTGTAGACATTTGGGAAGTCATCGACGCGGCGGCAACCAAACCTTTTGGCTACATGCCGTTTTATCCAGGGCCTGGCATCGGAGGGCATTGCATTCCCGCTGATCCGATGTATCTCGCATGGAAGGGCAAAACGTACGACTTTTACAATCGCTTTATCGAACTGGCCGACGAGATCAACTCGGGCATGCCGCAGCACGTCGTGAACCGCGTGGCGGAGTTGCTCAACATGCAGGGCTTGGCGCTTAGCCGTTCCAAAGTTTTGCTGCTTGGGATCGCTTACAAGAAAAACGTGGGCGACACGCGGGAATCCCCGGCCATCGAGATCGCCAACATGTTAAAGGCTCGCGGCGCGACGGTGCGAGGTTTTGATCCTTTCGTCGACAAGCTGCCCAAGGAAGCCGGCGACTTGGAGATGCTGGACAAGCTCGACGAAGATGCCCTGCGCAGCTTTGACTGCGTCGTGCTGACGACAGACCACGATCAGTTTGACTACGAGTAGATCGCGGACAACGTGCGCTTGGTTTTCGAGACTCGCAACGCGTTCCGAAACGTGGACAAGCCCCACGTGTATCGGTTGGGCACACCGTTGCGCGCAGAGACAGTATCGCAGGTTGCGAACGCGTAGGTGACGAATCGCCTTGGTGTGAGCGTAAACGGTCAAGGAGCGAGACAACCGATGAAAGATAGCAAACGATGTGTTGTCACGGGAGCGGCCGGGTTTATCGGGTCCAATCTCGTAAGGGCCTTGTTGGATCAAGGCCGGGACGTGGTCGCACTAGACAATTTGTCGACCGGCCGCAAAGAAAACCTAGAAGAATTGCACGGACGAACCGGTTTTACCTTCGTTGAAGGAGACGTGCGGGATCAAGACACGTTGCGCGACGTATTTGCCGGAGCCAGTGTCGTTTTCCACCAAGCCGCGCTGGGGAGCGTGCCCCGGTCGGTGGACAATCCGTGGACGACGCACGATCACAATGTAAACGGCACTCTCAGCGCGCTTTTGGCGGCGAGGGACCAAGGCGTGAAACGTTTTGTATACGCCGGTTCGTCGTCCGTCTACGGCGATACAGCCGTACTGCCGAAAGTTGAGACGATGACACCTAACCCGCTCTCGCCGTATGCGGTGTCTAAACATGTAGGAGAGCTATACTGCGCGGTTTTCGCGCGGGTGTACGGTCTGGAAACCGTCACATTGCGCTACTTCAACGTGTTTGGACCGAGGCAGGATCCGAATTCGCAATACGCAGCGGTTATCCCCCGTTTTGTATCCGCGCTGGCCGAGGGGAAGGCGCCCACCATCTTTGGCGATGGGGAACAAACCCGTGACTTCACCTTTATCGACAACGTGGTGCAGGCAAACATCTTGGCAGCCACGGCAGATCATCCCGACTTGCCAGGGAAAGCGATGAACATCGGGTGTGGAGGTCGCTACAGCATTAACGAACTGCTTCGCCACCTTCAGGAAATCATGGGGACGGACGTGACGCCTTCCTACGTGGCGCCTCGGCCCGGTGACGTGCGGGATTCGCAGGCCGATATTACTTTGGCTCGCACGCTCATCGGGTATGAACCTTCCGTGGAGTTGAGGGAAGGCTTGGAGAAAACGGTGGCGTGGTTTCAAGCCCGCCGCGTATCGTGAGAACGATTTACAGAAAGCGGCAGAGGGTTTAACGAAAAAGTCTTAGCGAGACGTCGAATCGAGGGTGGGAATTCCATGGCAAAGACGATTGCTATCATATCGCACTTTGCCCCTTCGCTATTAGGTTTTCGAGGACCTTTAATTAGAGACTTGGTCGCAACCGGCGCCAAGGTGTACGCCTTGGCGCCAGATTTCGATGACAACCTGCGGGAGCAGGTTCGAAATCTGGGCGCGGAGCCGATCGATTACTCTTTGAGCCGCACGGGCATGAACCCGTTCCGGGATATCCTGGACACTTTTCGGCTGGCCGCGCTTTTGCGCCGTCTGCGACCCGATGTGACCTTGGGTTACACGACTAAGCCGGTGATTTACGGCACCATCGCCGCTTGGCTGGCGAGGGTGCCGAGGCGTCTGGCGATGATAGAGGGCTTAGGGTACCTGTTTACTCCGTCCGGTGGTAACGCGTCTAAACGAAAAGTCTTGCTACAGACAATAGTTCGTCACCTTTATAAATATTCGCTTGCGAAGGCGGAGCATGTTTTCTTTCTCAATCCTGACGACCTCAAAGAGTTCGTAGATGGAGGTCTCGTCGCTCGCAGCAAGGCAGTGAAACTGGGCGGCATCGGTGTAGATCTTGACGAATGGCCCGTGGTGCCTCCTGCTAGGAAGCCGGTGACGTTTTTGCTCGCCGCCAGGCTGCTGCGCGAAAAGGGAATTTGCGAATATGTCGAAGCGGCAAGAACGATCAAAGCGCGTTATCCCGAGGTGCGATTCATTCTCCTGGGAGGGCTGGATACGAATCCCGGCGGCATATCTAGGGACGAAATACGGGCCTGGGTCGAAGAAGGCGTGGTGGAGTGGCCTGGCCACGTGCCGGTCAAGCCATGGTTCGCGCAAGCGAGTGTGTACGTCTTGCCGTCGTACCGGGAAGGCGTGCCCCGCAGCACGCAAGAGGCGATGGCCATGGGGCGTCCTGTCATCACCACCGACGCGCCGGGATGTCGGGAGACGGTCGAGCACGGCGTCAACGGCTTTCTCGTACCGCCTCGTGACGTCGAGGCGTTGGTTGGGGCGATGGAGCGGTTTATCAAAGAGCCTGCTTTGATTGAAACGATGGGCAAAGAAAGCCGTAGGTTGGCGGAAGAACGGTTTGACGTGCGCAAAGTGAACGCACGGCTGATGGAGTTTATTATGCCCAAGGACGATGAGTGAAACGTAAAGCCTGTTGCCAACGGTGGTCCACGTTCTTGCGACTGCTTGAATTCTAGAGCGTCTTTGGATTAAGGGCTTGTAGCCTAGCTAGGTCGGTCATTGGCAGCGTTGTTACGTTTGGTGGGAATCTTTGCTTGTCGATGTCGGCCATGCTGCTAACAAAAGAAAATTCCCTGTCCACCATTGCCCAAGTGTGGCGCGAAGACGATATAGGTCAAGCTTTTCTTCCGCGCTCTTTTCGGAAGGTTGGCAGGGTTGGAGGTAAAATTACACTCGCATTGTGAAGGTCTTGGAACGAAAAATGGGGTAATTGTCATCGAATGCCTTGGTAAACGGACGGACGGTTCTGATCGAGCACGTTGTCGTAGGAGAGGCGAACTATGGACGTCCTGCACACGACGAGGATCGCGCCAGTACAACAGACGGTCCGGTTGAGTCGTTTCGCCTTTGTCTTGGATCTCGTTGTGATGAGCCTAGTGGCAATAGTTGCTTCCTTTGCGGCTTGGGACGACTGGCGAATTTGGATGCAACCGGTTGTTTTCAAGCAAGTTCTTTTGGCGTCGGCAGCACTGTGGGCGGGCAAATCGGTGCTGTCGCGGCGCTCGTTCCGAGGTATACTGACCCCCAAGAGAGGTTGACAGTGACGTAACGGAGAGTGAGCTCGCTCGTCGAATACACCATCACGGGAGTGAAGCACGATGAGCGAGAAACAACAGCCCTCCGAAAAGCGTCGTCGTTGGACAGCCAAAGCGAAGCTCGAGGTAGTTCTCGAAGGACTCAGGGGCCAGGAGTCGGTCGCGGAAATCTGCCGGCGCCATGGCATCACCCAGTCCATGTATTACGAGTGGCAAGAGGCCGTGTTCAAAGCCGCTGAGGAAGGCCTCACCCACGGCGGACGTACCGCACGAGAGGCGGAGCTTGAAAAGCAGCTTCGCCAGGCCCAGCGTACGATTGGCCGCCTCACGATGGAGAACGAGTTGTATCAAAAAAAACAAGACTGGCTCGCCCGTCGGCAGAAGAAGTCGTAGCCTTTTATCACCGGGAGGCGAAACAATACCCGATCGATCTGGTCTGTCGTGTGATGGGCATCTCACGCAGCGCCTTCTACAAGGCCCTGAGTAGGAAGCGCGAGTCTCATCAGGTCAAACCGGATCCGGATGAATGCCGCTTGGTAGCCCGAATCAAGGAGCTCGTGGCCCGATTTCCCGCCTACGGGTACCGGCGAATCTGGGCGCTGTTGCGCTTTGGTGATGATCCCATCGTCGTCAATCGTAAGCGTGTCCAGCGCCTCATGCGGGTCCATGGTCTACAAGTGAAGGTGAAGCGGTATCAAGCCTCCGGCCGCGTCCCGGCAAGTGGTGTAAATTGGGTTCCAGCGCGTTGAGCGCGATCTACACCCCGGGGACGGCGAGCAACTCCCGCGTGTCGTTCAATCCCTTCCGCGCATACAGCTTCTTCATCGATTCCTGGCTGAAGTACCGCCTCGGAGCTGCTGTCCACTCGTCTTGCTGTTCCATGAGGACCGCGCCTGCCAAGCGAATCAGCGAGGCCCGGTTCGGGAAGATCCCTACCACGTCCGTTCGCCGGCCGATCTCCCGCATCAACCGCTCCAACGGGTTCGTCGAGTGCAACTGCCGCCAGTGCTCATGGGGAAAAGCCATGTACGCCAGAATGTCTTCCTCCGCGTCCTTCAGCATCTGGGCAGCCTTGGGGAAACGGTGCGCCAAGCTCTGCACGACGCTGGCCAGCTGCCCGTGGGCCGCTGTCTTATCGGGCTGGGCGAAGACCGTCCGGACCAGGGCCGCCACCATCTGCTGTGCCGATTTCGGCACCTGCGACAGCAGGTTACGCATTGTCGTCGCCGGGATAAAATGGGTCAAAACGGCCGGAGAGAAGCTGGTTCTCCCGCAATTTCGATGCTGCGATACAGCCCATCAACGTAGACGACGCCTTGCCCCTCAACCCTGCATCGCCAGGAACCGTCGCCTCAAGAGTTCTATCCCGGCCCGGCCGTACATTTGCCGCTTCAAAAGTTTCAACTTGTTGATCTGACCTTCCACAGGACCATTACTCCATGGCAGCGTCAGAGCGTTCATCACCGCATCCATGTCCTTTTCGAGGGTCCTGGCAAAACCTCTCACCGGAGCCAGCGATGACTTGCCGGCACGCTCAAGCCACGACCTGAGGGCGTCGGCCTTCCTCTCCGCAAGGATCACCCGGAAATCTTGCAGGAACGTGTAGGCCTCCCGGGCTGCCGGTGACGCCTCTAGGATGCGGTTGAGGAAACTGCGCTCCTTTTCCCCAAGCTCGTCCTGGGGCCGGGTGAACCACCGGCGAAGCTGCTTGGGACCAAGGTGCACGTGACGAATAACGGGTTCTCCTCGTGCGCGGTTTCGCAGTGTGGCGACAAAGTCCTTGACGATGGTCCTTGAGCCCGGATAACCCTGCCGGACGATTTCCCGATACAGCTCCGCCGCGTTGTGGCAACCTTCCGCCCACCGAGCCAGAATGTGGTCGCGGTAGGGATCGAGAATGCTTGACCTCTTTCCTCTTGGTTTGGGCTGCGGGCATTCGGGTGCATGGAGATACCTGCGCACCGTCCGGCGATCCATCCCCAGTCGGGCGGCGACGGCACGAATCGACTTGGTCTTCTCATAAAGTTGGTGGACCTCGTCATACAGTGCTTGCCGCCGCTGCTGCCGCTCGCGTCGCTCCGCGTCCTTGCGAGTCTCTCGGTCCTTGGGCTGCGTGGCCCGGGTGACGGGTGAGCTATTCCGTCGAGCGGTGCCCGCGTGGCTCGTTCTTGAGCTGGTCACGGCCTGGGCCGCGGTGTACTTCGGTCTGGACGAAGACAGCACGGCAGGAGCCGTGGATTGGGTGGCGGCCCGCGAGGTTGAGAGGCGAAGGGGTGCGCGCCGTGCCAGCTAGCTTGCCAAACCTTGAAGCCCTGGCTGCGATACAGGAAGAAGAGCAGGCCGCAGATGGCAAGCCCACCCAAGCCCAGTGGTTGATCGCCTACGGCCGGGAACACGGAGAGCTTTGGCGCACCCCCGAGGGCGAGGCGTACATGACTTACCGCGTGCATGAACACCGGGAGCACGCGCCGATCCGCAGCGGACCGGTTCGCGACTGGCTGCGTCTCGCGTACCACCGGGAGTTCGGCAAGCCCCCGGGGGCCCAGGCCCTGCAGGACGCCCTGGAGACCTTGGCGGCCATCGCAAGGTACGATGGCCCCACCTATCCGGTGTTCGTACGGGTGGGCCACCTGGATGGCACTGTCTACCTGGATCTTTGCGATGATTCTTGGCAGGCCGTAGAAGTGACCGCTGGCGGCTGGCGGGTGGTGGCTGACCCGCCGGTGCGGTTCAGGCGGGCCCGTGGTATGTTGCCCCTTCCTGTTCCGGTGGCCGGCGGGAGTGTTGAGCGGCGCCGAAGCCTGCTCCCGGCCTTGGAGGACGACGCATGGCTTCTCCTGGTATCGTGGGCGGTGGCTGCCCTGGCCCCACGCGGGCCGTATCCCGTGCTGATACTCCAAGGCGAGCAGGGGTCTAGTAAGAGCACCGTTTCACGGATGCTGCGTGGGTTGGTAGACCCCAACACGGCAGCCCTGCGATCCGTCCCTCGGGAGGAGCGGGACTTGCTAATCGCAGCCCGCAACGGATGGGTGATTGCGCTGGACAACCTTTCGGGCGCCCCGGTCTGGTTGTCGGATGGCCTTTGCCGGCTGGCGACCGGCGGCGGGTGGAGCACCCGGGAGCTGTACACCGAC
>Ga0134103_1002864_pt1 | contig 12495 bp, 9 predicted proteins | sample 14_taG_2_FD_94445 | JGI IMG/M metagenome (GOLD analysis project Ga0134103, IMG submission 94445) | Switchgrass degrading microbial communities from high solid loading bioreactors in New Hampshire, USA - 14_58_20_212_A1 metaG | ecosystem: Engineered > Bioreactor > Semi-continuous > Anaerobic >...
GGATATAACTGTGCAGGCCGGCTCAGTCTCCGTGAACGGTTTTGCGATTGACCCCATCTTCTCAAGCGATGTTTTAAGCGGCAAGCGAATCGTCGACTCCATGACGATTATGCAAAGCGACATTGAGGAAAACGAAATTGAATCCGTCACCGAGGTTGAGTTCAGCCTGATAATTTTCGAAACCGACACCTTTGAGGACATTATAAAATCGGAGCCGATAACACTGAATTTTGAATAGCTGTCTTGAAAAAAGCCCCGGAGCGCCGCGCTCGGGGGCTTAGTTTCAGATAGACTTTCAACTCACGGGGCTAAAATTGCACACCTAGTCTTTTTGTCGCTTTTGCAGACTGGCTTGAAGAATGTTGGAAAGCTATGATGAAAAAACATATGCTGACCCAAACGGAAATGATTTTAAGCATAACATAGCAAGCAAAAAAGCCTTGAAACTGCAGAAGTTTCAAGGCTTTTTGCTGGTCGGAGTGTCGGGATTTGAACCCGAGGCCTCTTGGTCCCGAACCAAGCGCGATACCAAGCTTCGCCACACCCCGATATTCAATTTATTTGACGTTCAAAACCGACGCTTCCGAACGTCCCGCCATCCCGAGCCCGGGCGCGAGGCCCGCAAACCCAGATCACGCTTGCGCCTGACTTTCCGAAATTCACGTCACTGGTGAACGTGCTATTTATACTACCACAAATTTTTGACCTGTGTCAAGTGCTTTTTGAGTACGATTTAAGCGCGCGCTTTAGCCGGGACGGCGACGAGGTGTCATAAACTGAGAACTGAAAAAACGGCAGGCTTTCTGGCCTGCCATTTCTTACTTCCTTCTGTCGCTTGCGTATCTCTTTAGGGCGAAGAGGTCCTCGTTTACATACTTGTCCTGGTACTCGACGACGTGCATCGAGAACAAAAGCCGCTCCTTGAGCAGGGGGTCGTCTATCTTCTGGCCTATAAGCTCCTCTATCTTGTTAATCTTGTAATACAGCGTGTTCCTATGTATATACAGCTGCTTTGCCGTCTTTACCGCGTTGCAGTCGTTTGTAAGGTAAACGAAAAGCGTCTCTTTAAGATTGGTGCCGTATTTCTTGTCATAGCGCTCTATCGTTATTAAAGCCGGATGGCAGAGATAAATAAGGTTCCCGTTGTGGTAGCCGTTGTGCGCGGGGTCGGCCAGAAGGTCGATGGTGTGGTAAATGCTGTATTCCTCGTAATAGAAAATCCTGTTCTTCGGGTCCGGGCAGAAAACCTTCCCCAGGCGTATCGTCGCCTTTGTCTGTACATAGATTGGGCGCAGCGAGGTCAGGAACTTTGAGTAGTTCCCTATCGCCATGTAGGCGTCGTAGTACTCCAGAATTTCCATCATCCTCTGCTGGTCGAAGCTCGGCTTGGCGTTATGCCTCTGCTTCTTAGCCAGGATGAGTATGTCGTTTTTGTACACGGTGATGCAGCTGTCCGGAATCGCCTGCTCTATCTGGCTTATGACATAGTTCCACGGAATCGACCTGTTGCGCTCTTCAAAAGACACCACCATTGTGTGGTAGTACTTTATGTTGCCCAGCGCCGGCACCAGCTTGAGCCTGTGCTCCAGCTCCTCCGGGTCGGCAAGCCGGCGCTCGATTAGGTCGGCTATCAGAGCGCCCATCTCGGTGCTCGCCATGTACTGGCTGGCCTTTGTGCTCAAAAAGTAGTGCTGCACGTACTCGGAGAGCTCGGAGGCCAGCTCAGAGCAGTACTCGTTCTTCTCCTCTCCCTCGAGCGTGACGATGACGCGGGCCACAAGGTTGCCGTTGTAGTATATACGCCGGATTATTGTCCTGTTGCCGGTGAGTCGGGATACATACTCAATCTTGGGCGCAAAGGGGTTTGTGAGCTTTGCCTCCTCGTCCAGAAGCGAGCATACGCTGTCGTAGGACAAAAACCCGTTCTTGGCAATCTCCTGCAATAGCGGGTCCTTAAATCCCTCGGGTATGCAGCCGCCGAGCATCTTAAAGCCCATGTTCAGGATTACCACGGGATAGCCAATCATTTCGAAGCCCTTTTCGGCCAAGCCCTGCACTCCGCGCTCCGAGCGCGTAATCTCCTCCAGCTCCTTTATCCATTTTAAATAATTGCAGAGCACCCGCTGCACCTTATTCTGGAGCGGAACGAGCGGCAAGGAGGTTACAATCAGGTTTACGCTGTCGAGCTCGATAAAGGAGTCGAGGAGCTCGGAGTCACCCGCGCTGATGAAGGTCAAAACGCCCCTCTGCGGCAGCCTTGGCAGCGCGCCTGCAAGGTCCTCCGGAGTGCCCAGATAAACATACTCCGGGGTCAGCGGAGTGTCCCCGTCGAGGAGCATAATGCCCTCGACCGCTTCCAATCTGGTACTTACGACTACTTTGCGCACCAGCGCGTCTTCAATCGGATGAAGCAGAATGGGAAGTGTAATCATGGTCGACCTCCTCCTTTCAAGAAGGCTAAGCCGGACTCGGAACAGCCCCCTGCACATCTGCCAGATGTTCGATTATATGCCATTGTGCACATTCCTTTGTGCACACTACACAAGCATACTATCTACACCCAGAAAAAGGGTGGTTTCCGCCTTAACAATGATTTAACAAATGCAAAATGCCTCAAAGCGTGGATGCAGGTCGCGCTTAATTTTCCTTGTTACAACTCGATTATAAACGATTTAGCTCAGATTTCAATATCCGGGAAATGACTATTTTTATTAAATATGTAAAATAAAAAATCTTAGGCATTATGCACAGCTTTGAGTTGCTTAAATATGGTCACACTATACGGTTGTGTTTTGGATATATTGCTGTTATACTTAGTCGTGACATGGGTTTTTCAGTTCAGGTTTACCAAAGCAAAGGGTTAATTTTTCCCAGAATTGGCTCTTTGTAAAAATTCAGAAGGATGTGAAGCCTTTGGGAATAAGGGACTGCGCTAGAAATAGTAAAGCGTTTCAGCGCCTACTCCGCTACTACAGCAACAGAGAAGAAGCGGCGCGTGAGTTCAGGCAAAAGGGCGGAAAGGTCGTCGGTCAGCTTGGAGCCGACGTCCCCGACGAACTGATAATCGCCGCCGGGATGTTTCCCTTACGCATTTACGCGGACAGGGACAGCAAGCTCATTGAGGCTGACAAGTACCTTGAGTTTTCATTCGACCCTGTCATAAGAGCACAGTTTGAGAAGATAGTAGACGGTACCTATTCCGATATAATAGACTACCTGGCTATCTCGAACTCGACTGACGTCATTATTCGTACATACCTTTATCTGAGAGAAATCAGGCGCCGCGAGCCCGAAAAGCCGGTTCCGCCGCTTGATTTCATCGACTGGCTGTTTACGCGCAGGATGCTTTATCAGGTGCGCAACGAGTTTACGGTCGATTTGTTCCGTAAAACTCTTGAGGAGTGGTCCGGCAGAGAGATTTCCGACAGCGACATAGAGGCCGCTGCGAAAATCCTGAACAACGACCGCGCCGCGCTACGCGAGATTTCGGCTCTCCGCAAGGCGCACAAGCCGAGAATCAGCGGCAGCGAGGCCCTCGTTATCATCGGCTCGTCCATGTTCATGGACAGGGCGGAGCACGCGGAGCTGACCTGGCAGGTCGCCAGCGAAGCAAAGGACTGGCCCGAGATTGACGCAAAGCGCATCTTCCTCACCGGAAGCGCCCATGAGTACCCGGATTTCTACGAGATGATTGAAAGAAACGGCGGGGTTGTCGTCGGCGAGGACCACGACTGGGGCGACAGACACTTCGAGCGCGACTACAACAGCTCATACTCACCCACACGTGCAATAGTGGACCGCTATATGCTAAGGAGCTTCAGCTCTAAGAAGGCCTTTGTCTCACAGCGCGTGCAGGCACTCGACGAGGCGGTCAATGCCTCGCAGGCGGATGCGGTTATTTTCTACGTAAACATGTACGAAGAGTCCGCCTCGTGGGATTACCCGTCTCAGAAGAAATCACTCGAGGACCGCGGTATTGCAACTAAGGCTTTCGTGAAAATGGCATACCCGGTTGCAAGAAACGAGTGGCTTGAAGACAGTCTTAAGAAGTTTATTGACTCGTTGAAGGAGTGATTGCTTAATGCCTAACGATATAAAGAGAGCAAACGAGCCGAACAGAGCTAGAAAGTCTCTGCAGGCGACGGCGGTCGCAAGCGCTTATCAGAAAGAATGGTTCGCCGGCCTTCGCGCAAGGGTCGAGGCCGGAGAAGACTTCGGCTACCTGAACGCCGACGTGCCCATGGAAATCCTCAGGGCGATGGACATCCCCTTCGTGGTGAATCAGTGGTGGGCCGCAATCTGCGCCGCAAAGCGCATGACGCCTAAATACTACTCGCTCTTGAACGCCGCGGGCTACAGGGACGACCTCTGCTCGTACTGCGCGACCGCGTTTGCAGAGAGCCTTGACCCCGACGACAAGATAAGCGGCCCCTGGGGTGGCCTCCCCAGCCCCACGATTGCCATAACGAGGCTCACCTGCGACTGCCAGAGCAAGATATTTGAGCTTTTTGCAAAGAACCACGGTGCGGACCTCTACGTTATGGAGAACACCCAGCCGCGCAAGGTCCCGCCAAACTGGTGGGAGCTTTCGGAGGACAGATGGGAGGAACTGTACGACAAGGACAGACTCGACCTTGCTGTCGAGGACCTGAAAGCCCTCATCTCCTACCTTGAGAACAAGACCGGCAAGATGTTCGACATCAACAAGCTCATAGAGGTTATGAACCTCATCAACGAGCAGGAGAGCTGGTACAAGAAAACCAGGGACCTGATAGCAAGGACCAGCCCCGCCCCCGTCACCGTAGTTGACACAATCAACGCGGTCATGCAGGCCCAGTGGCAGCGCGGGACAAGATGGGCCGTGGAACACGCAAAAAGTCTTTACGAGGAGATAAGGAGCTTCGTGGATGCCGGGCGCTCTGCGGTTCCGAACGAGAAGATTCGCCTTATGTGGCTCGGGCGCGGCCTCTGGCACGACTTCGCCTTCTATCAGAACTTTGAGGATAAGTACGGAGCGGCCTTCGTCTGGAGCATGTACCTGGCAATGGGTGCAGACGCCTATATCCGCTACAATGTCGAAGCCGATCCTCTCCGCGCTCTCGCTGCCCGCTACATCGGTATGGAAGACTTTTTGCATATGCCTCCCTGGAACGCAAACTGGTTCCTAAAAGAGGCAAGGCACAACAACATCGACGGCGTTGTCTACATGGTCCCCGAAAACTGCATGCAGGCGGTTGAAGGCTCCTACTTCATCAAAAAGACCTTCGAGGATGCAGGCATACCCGTCCTTTTGTTCAAGGCCGACCCGGTTGACTCGAGAAAATGGAACCGTGAAACCATGACAGGTCTTGTGGAAGACTTCATAGAGACAAGGATAATTATGGGAGGTAAAAAATAATGGGCATAGGACCACTTACCGGAATAAAAGTATTGGATTTTACGCAGTTTGAGGCGGGCACGGTGTGCACTGAGACTCTCGCCTGGCTCGGCGCGGAGGTCTGGAAGGTCGAGCGGCCCGAAAAGGGCGAGCTTGGCCGCTACTCCGTCGCCAACCCCGGTGTGGATACGGTCGGCTTCGTCATAATGAACATGAACAAGAAGTCGATAACCTGCAATCTCAAGACCCCCGAGGGCATTGACCTCATGAAGCGCCTTATCGAGAAGGTCGACGTAGTCGTCGAGAACATGGGCCCCGGCTCCATGGAGAGGCTCGGCCTCGGCTACGAAGAATGCAAGAAAATCAACGATAAGATAATCTACGCTTCGATTAAGGGCTTTGCCCCGGACAGCCCCTACGCAAACTACCCCGCGTTTGACCCCATCGCAACCCATACGGGCGGTCTTGTTGCAGCGACCGGTCTTCCCGACCAGCCGATAAAGTGCGGCGTCAGCGTGGCCGACTCCGGCAGCGGCATCACCTGCGCAATGTGCATCATCGCTGCCCTTTATCAGCGCCAGACCCAGGGCATCGGCCAGCGCGTCGACGTCGCGATGCAGGACTTCATTATCGGCCTGTCCCGCTCCGGCTGGGAGCCGTACTACAACACCGGCAAGCCGCCGCGCCGCGTGGGCAACGGTATGCCGCTTGAGGACGTGGCCCCCTCCAACACTTATCCCTGCAAGCCCTTCGGTATCAACGACTACGTCCACATCTACTGCTCCAGAGCTCCCGGAAGCAAGCAGTTTGAAAACCTCTGCAAGGCCATGGGCCGCGAGGACCTGCTTCAGGACGAGCGCTTTGCGACTCCCAGGTCCCGCTTCGAGCACAGGGAGGTCCTCGACGCGATTATTACCGAGTGGACTTCCAAGCACACCAAGTTCGAGGCCATGGATATTCTCGCCAAGGCCGATGTGCCCGCCGGCGCCCTGCTCGATGTCGGCGACATCACAAACGACCCGCAGTACCTACAGCGCGGCATAATCGTCGAGGTCGAGCACAAGCAGCACGGAAAGCTGAAGCTGCCGGGCTTTGCTCCGCGCATGTCAGAGAACCACATAGAGTACAAAGTCTCCCCTGGACTGGGTGAACACAACGAAGAGGTATACAAAGGTGTACTTGGCCTTTCCGACGAGGAAATGGAGAGGCTCAAGAGCAAGAAGGTCATCTAAATTATTTCCTAATATTCTCCGCACAAGGCCCAAACGGATAACGCAAATCCGAACATATATGTGAAAAGGAGAGAGTCAAATGAAAAAGATCCTGGCAATCGTTTTTGTAATCGCGGTACTTCTTTCATTTGCAGCCTGCGGAGGAAAACAACCTGCTCCGACGGCCACCCCGGGCACACAACCCACAACGCAACCCACAACCCAGCCCACAGAAAAGCCGAAAGAGACACTTATTGTAGCGCATAAGGGCGACCCGACGAGTCTCTGCCACCTGACAGTGACCTTCGGAAGCAACAACGGTCCCATCCAGAACATGATTTATGACAGGTTGCTGGACTACAACTTTGAGAAAAGCGATGTAGAGCCCATGCTCGCGACTTCCTGGGAATACATCGACGACACTCACATCAAGTTCACGCTGCGTAAGGACGTCGTCGCCCACGACGGCTCTCCCTTCAAAGCCAGCGACGTTATCTACACCCTCAGGACCGGTCAGGAATCCGGCAAGCTCGCAAACTACTACGGCAATTTTGACCTGGACGGCTGCGAGGTCGTCGACGACTACACGGTCATCATCGCAACAAAGAGAGTTGACCCCTTCGCTCTCTACAACCTCTCGAACATCCCGCTCAGCATTGTTGTTGAAGAGGCCGTAAAGAACAGCGGAACAATTGAGGATCAGAACCAGAAGCCCGATGCCGGAACTGGTCCCTACAAGGTCGTTGAGTGGATTTCCGGCTCCGCTGTAAAGCTCGAGCGCAACGAGAATTACTGGGGCGAGAGACCCTTCTTCGATTATGTTGAGTTCCGCATCATCACAGACGCCTCCGCCCGCGTTATGAACCTTGAGTCCGGCACCGTCAACGTGGCTCTTGACCCCGCAACAGGTCAGGTACCGATGTTTGAAGGCAATCCTAAGTTCCAGATTATCAACTACCCGACCACAAACATCACCACACTGTACCTCAACTGCACGAAGGAACCCTTCAACGACGTCAAGGTCCGCCAGGCTATAGCCCTTGCGCTTGACTATGAGGCCAACCTCGAGGTCGCCGCAAACGGCTACGGCACCATATCCGACAGCTTCCTGCCGAAGAACAGCAGCGCCTATGTTGCTCCCGACGGCTCTTACACCAACTACTATCATTACGACGTACAGAAGGCCAGGGAAATCCTTGCGCAGTCCAACTACCCCAACGGATTCTCCTTCGAGCTCCTCTACATGGAGGGCGCGACCTTCCAGGCCTATGCTGAGCTCATACAGAACCAGCTGGACCAGATAGGCATCAAGGTAACTCCCGTCCAGACTGCTTCCACAGCCTTCTATGAGCTGCTCAGCGCGGGCAACTTCCAGGCCGAGATAGTCAACAGCTCCAACCCGGACCCCGCCATTCAGCTGAAGTTCTTTGACCACCGCGTCGGCTTCGCGGATGTCCGCGGCGGTACCGGCTGGAAGGGCCCCGATGAGCTGGACACCCTGATAGACCAGGCCAATTCCACTATCGACAGCGCAGCCCGCAAGCAGATCTACGCCAAGATCGCGGCAATAATCAACGAGAACTGCCCGGCAATACCGCTCTATTCACCCAACAAGGTCTGCCTGGCCGACGCTGATATAGCCGGCATAAAGCTCACCGAGTTCAACGACATTGATCTCTCCAAGGCATACCGCGTTTCCAAGTAACTAAAGAAGCTTAAGCTTCGACGAGATTGGGGGACCTCTCCGAAAGTCAAGCTTTCGGAGAGGTCCCGAGCAAATTGGCTTTCCCGTATTGCTGCGAGATATGCCACAACCCTTTTTAAGGAGCGCAAACAAAATGCTTAGATACATAATTAAGCGCCTTCTATGGATGATCCCGGTTATTCTGGGCGTCCTGTGTATCGTTTTCATTCTATCCGAAATAACCCCCGGTGACCCGGTCGACCAGGTTGTCGGATATGACGCGCCCCCGGAAGTAAGAGAGGCTGCGAGAGAGGCAATGGGCCTGAACGACCCTGTCGTAATCAGGTTTTTCCGCTATGTGTTTAAGGTAATAACCAAGGGCGACCTCGGGACATCCTATGCCTCGGGCAAGCCGGTGCTTCAAGAGCTTCTCGCGCGCTTCCCGAATACGTTGATACTTACCTTCGCTTCAGTTTTTGTGGCTTTGGTAATCGCCATTCCCTTAGGCGTGATATCTGCAGTAAAGCAATATTCGGTAATAGACAACGCCTCCATGGCTTTTGCCCTTTTCGGCGTTTCAATACCGCAGTTCTGGTTTGCCCTGATGACCCTTCTGATATTCTCGGTCAAACTCAAATGGTTCCCCGCAAGCGGTATTGAAAAGGTTTCCGGATGGATCCTCCCTATCGCGATGATAGGTATTGCGAACGTCGGAAACCTCGCCCGCGTAACCCGTTCGAGCATGCTTGAGGTAATCAGGCAGGATTACATAAGAACCTCGCGGGCAAAGGGACAAAAGGAAACCGTGGTTATTGTAAAGCATGGGTTAAGGAACGCCCTGATTCCGGTAGTCGCGAACGTCGGTAATCAAATCGGCGTATCGCTGGGCGGAGCTGTCATTGCCGAGAGCATCTTCTCCATACCGGGCGTAGGCAAATATATGCTGGATGCAATCAACGGCCGTAACTGGCCCTCAGTGCAGGGCGGCATCGTTATTCTTGCCTTTGCCTTCAGTGTGACGATGCTGGTCATGGACCTGCTCTATACGGCCATCGACCCGCGTCTAAAGGCCGAGTTCAAGGCCAAAAACAAGATTGCAGTCAAAAAGAAGAAACCCGTCCAGGAGGCTGCGTAAATATGGCGAAAATGTATACACCCGCTATGGCCAAAATAGAGAAAAAACGCGCGAGGCGCAAGGGCAAAACCAAGCAGTCAACGCCCTGGCGCGAGGCCTGGAAGCGGCTGAAACGCAACAGGCTCGCAATTGCCGGTATGGTAATCCTTATCCTGCTCATCCTCGTCGCTATTTTTGCAGATTTCATAGCGCCGTACGGAATAGACGATCAAATGCTTAAAGAAAGAAACCTCCCTCCGTCCTCAAAGTATATCATGGGAACAGACAACTACGGCAGAGACATCTTCAGCCGCGTCGTATACGGTACGAGGATATCGCTCCCCATAGGTTTTATCTGCGTAATAATCGCATATGCCATCGGCGGAACCCTCGGGGCAATCGCGGCCTATTACGGCGGCAAGGTGGATAACATCATCATGCGCATAATGGACATTTTCCAGTCCATACCCCCTATGCTTATGGCCATAGCCATCGCGGCGTCTCTGGGAAACGGAGTTGTAAACCTGGTGCTTGCAATTTCGATAAGCACCATGCCCGCAAGATCACGTATAGTCCGCGCAGCTATACTTACTGTTAAGCGCAACGACTATATCGAGTCGGCCCGCGCGATAGGCGCAAGCAGCACCCGGCTGCTTGTCAAGTACATGCTGCCCAATTCCATCGGCCCAATTCTTACAAGCGTTACGTTCAGCGTGGCAACAGCTATACTCACCATATCTTCCCTCAGCTATATAGGGCTCGGAATTACGGCCCCCACTCCCGAATGGGGCTCCATGCTCTCGGCCGGTAAAGAGCTTATGAGACAGGCCCCGCACGTTTTGATATTCCCGGGTCTTATGATTATGATTACGGTGCTCGCCCTCAACCTTTTCGGAGACGGGCTGCGCGACGCGCTCGACCCGCGTCTTAAGTAGGAGGGCAGACAAATGAGCGAAAATGTTCTAGAGATAAAAAACCTTGTTGTCCACTACGAAACCCCGGACGGCGTTGCCGAAGCGGTCAACGATGTCAGCTTTACTATCAAGGAAGGAGAAACTCTTGGCCTTGTCGGTGAAACCGGCGCCGGCAAAACAACCATAGCCCTCACGATAATGGGCCTTCTTCCCAAGCCCGCAGGACACGTCATTCAGGGCGAAATCCTGCTAGACGGCGAGAACATCGTCGAAACCTCCCGGAACAGGCTCAAGCAGCGCAGGAACGACAGGATGATGCGCAAGCTCAGGGGCAGCAAAATCGGAATGATATTCCAGGACCCCATGTCCGCACTGAACCCCGTCATGTATGTCGGAGACCAGATAGCGGAGGTAATCAGGCTTCACAACAAGGTCTCCAAGACCGAGGCCGCGAAAAGAGCGATGGAAATGATGGAGCTGGTCGGCATTCCCGGTATGCGCTACAAAGACTACCCCCATCAGTTCTCCGGCGGCATGAAGCAGCGCATTGTCATCGCGATGGCGCTGGCCTGCAATCCCCGCGTCCTTATAGCAGACGAGCCCACGACAGCGCTCGACGTCACAATCCAGGCCCAGGTCCTCGAGCTTATGAACGGACTTAAAAGCAAGTTCAAGACCGCCACGCTCATGATTACCCACGACCTCGGCATCGTTGCGGAAATATGCGACAAGTGCGCGGTCATGTACGCGGGGCAGCTGGTCGAATACGGCACAGTCGAGCACATCTTCAACAATCCGCAGCATCCCTACACTCTCGCGCTCTTTGCGGCGCTGCCAAGCCTTGACAAGGATGTCGACCGCCTCAAATCGATATCCGGTCTGATGAGCGACCCAATGAATCTGCCCGAGTACTGCTCCTTCTACGAAAGGTGCGACGCCAGGTGCGAGGGCTGCATGAAGCTCGACCCGCCTATAACCGAAATTGAGCCCGGACACTTTGTAAAATGCATACACTTCATGGATAAAAAGCAGGTCGCGGCGACAGGCGGCGGAAGCGAACACGGGGAGGTCACCGTATGAGCGAGATACTTAAGGTAACACATCTGAAAAAATACTTCCCCGTGCCGGCGGGAACGCTGCACGCGGTCGACGACGTCTCCTTCTCAATGCAGTACGGCGAGACTCTGGGAGTCGTCGGCGAATCCGGCTGCGGCAAATCCACGCTCGGCAAGACTATACTGCGCCTTGAAGCTCCCACCTCCGGCGAAATCATCTTTGAGGGCAGGGACATCACCAACATCGACGACAAGGAATTCAAAGCCCTGCGCCCGCAGATGCAGATGATTTTCCAGGACCCGCTCTCCTCTCTGAACCCGAGGATGAGCGTAAGCCAGCAGATAGCCGAGCCCCTTCGCATCTACAAGGTGTACAAAAGCAAGGAGGAAATGGAAAAGCGCGTTCTCGAGCTGATGGACATAGTCGGCCTCGCCCGCAGGTACGTCGACACCTACCCGCACGAGCTCGACGGCGGCCGCAGGCAGAGAATAGGCATCGCCCGCGCGCTGGCGCTCAGCCCGAAACTCATCGTCTGCGACGAGCCGGTGTCCGCCCTCGACGTGCTTATTCAGGCGCAGATACTGAACCTCCTGCAGGATTTGCAGAAGGAGCACAAGCTCTCATACATGTTCATCACCCACGATTTGTCCGTCGTCAAGCATATTTCAAACAACATATGCGTTATGTACCTCGGACAGATTATCGAGCAGTGCGAGACGAAGGAGCTATTTAAAAACACTCTGCACCCCTACGCAAAGGCGCTGCTCTCAGCAATTCCCGTGCCCTCGCTCAAGCACCGCAGGCAGAAGATACTTCTGAAGGGCGAGCTTGCCTCCCCCATCAATCCGAAGAACGCCTGCCGCTTTGCTCCGCGCTGTCTCTACGCAAGAGAAGAGTGCTTTGCGAGTGCTCCGGAGCTTGTCGACGTCGGCAACAACCACAAGGTTGCCTGCCACTTCGTCAAGGAGATTAACGGACTTTAATAGAAATCAAAACTACAAAGCCGCTTTCGGGAGCTGAACTGCACCCCAATTGTTAGACAGTATGGTATACTGAATAACGATTGGGGTGTTTTTATGCCAAAAGGAGTGCCGAACAAACGATACACGGCAGAATTTAAACAGAAAGTTGTGGAAGCA
>Ga0134103_1002865_pt1 | contig 12489 bp, 9 predicted proteins | sample 14_taG_2_FD_94445 | JGI IMG/M metagenome (GOLD analysis project Ga0134103, IMG submission 94445) | Switchgrass degrading microbial communities from high solid loading bioreactors in New Hampshire, USA - 14_58_20_212_A1 metaG | ecosystem: Engineered > Bioreactor > Semi-continuous > Anaerobic >...
GAGCCGATGCGGCCGACCGCAGGGTGGTAGCACAGCGTAGGTATGTCTCGGCCTACCCGTCGCGCTGCGTCGAGCACGGTCTCGCCCTCGCGCGCTTCGACCTCCTGCCCGTCTATGGTGAGCCTGACCACCTTCGCGGGCGCGGGGGACGGGGCGACGACCGGAGTTGAAGCTGGAGCGGGCGCTGGCGCCTGCTCCGGCGCCCCCGTGCTGTGAGCTTCAGCCTGTTTTTGCGGCAGAGCGGTATTCATCGCCTTCACCTCTTCACCACCGCCTGGAAACGGCACGCGCTCGCGCACGCCCCGCATCCCTGGCATAGGTCAGTGTTTATAGCATAGACCCTGCGCTTCCTGGCGTGACCGGCGGCAGCGCCACCCGCGGATGCCGCCTTCGCAGCGGTCTCCTCGGCCTCAGCCTCCGCGAGACTGATGGCGCCGACAGGACACGCTTTCGCGCAGAGCCCGCACCCTCTGCACTTGTCCGCGTCTATGCGGTAGCGCGTGAGCGCCTTGCACACGCCCGCGGGGCATCTCTTCTCGTAGATGTGAGCCTCGTACTCGTCCCTGAAGTATCTGATGGTGCTTAGCACGGGGTTCGGAGCAGTCTGGCCCAGCCCGCAAAGCGCAGTGTTCTTTATCGTGTTGCCGAGAGCCTCGAGTGTCTCGATGTCCCCCGGCTGGCCCTTTCCTTCGGTGATGCGAGTCAGGATGTCAAGCATCACCTTCGTCCCTTCCCTGCACGGAACGCATTTCCCGCACGACTCGTCCTGCGTGAACTGCAGGAAGAATCTAGCGATATCCACCATGCAGGTATCCTCGTCCATGATGATGAGGCCCCCCGACCCCATCATGGCGCCCAGTTTCACCAGTGTATCGTACTCCATGGGCGTGTCGAGGAAAGCCGCGGGAATGCAACCACCTGAAGGCCCGCCAGTCTGTGCGGCTTTGAAGGCCTTCCCACCGGGTATCCCACCGCCGATCTCGTACACGATCTCCCGCAGCGTGGTCCCCATGGGCACTTCCACAAGCCCTGTGTTGTTTATCTTGCCAGCGAGCGCGAAGACTTTCGTTCCCTTGCTCTTCTCCGTGCCGATGCTCGCGAACCACTCGGGGCCCCGCAAGATGATGGGCGGAATGTTCGCGAGGGTCTCGACGTTGTTGATAACGGTCGGTTTCGCCCAGAGGCCCTCGTTCGCGGGGAACGGCGGCTTCGGCCTAGGCATGCCGCGCTTGCCTTCCACGGACGCGAGGAGGGCCGTCTCCTCGCCACACACGAAGGCTCCTGCCCCTACCCTGATCTCGACGTCGAAGTCGAAACCGGACCCGAAGAGGTTCTCGCCCAGCACACCGAACTCGCGAGCCTGCCGGATGGCGTGGGAAAGCCGTGCCACCGCCAGCGGGTACTCTGCCCGCACGTATACGTAGCCCTGGTTCGCGCCGATGGCGTAGCCCGCTATTGCCATGGCCTCTATCACGCTGTGCGGGTCGCCCTCAAGCACGCTCCTGTCCATGAACGCGCCAGGGTCTCCTTCGTCTGCGTTGCAGACCACGTATTTCTGGTCCGCCCTCACGCGCGCGGCGAATTCCCACTTCAAACCGGTCGGGAATCCCGCCCCGCCGCGTCCCCTGAGGCCCGATCTCTTGACGATGTCGATGACCTCCCTGGGCTCCATGTCGGTGAGGACCCGTGCGAGAGCCTCATAGCCATCGCGCGCTACGTACTCGTTGATATTCTCGGGGTCTATGACCCCGCAGTTACGCAAGACCACCTTGACCTGCTTCTTGAAGAAATCAATCGAGGCCAAGTTCGGCGCCAGGGTTCCGTCGGCGCTCCTATGGAGCAAGCGCTCCACGGGCCTGCCCTTCACGATGTGCTCACGCACGATCTCCGGAACGTCCTCGGGACGGACTCGCTGATAGAACGTGCCTTCCGGGTAAACCACGACCACCGGGCCCAGGTCGCACGATCCCACGCAGCCGGTCTGAATGACCTTTACCTCGCCGAGGACCCCTTCGGTCTCGAGGTTGCTCATGAGGGCTTCGTACACAGCCTGACAGCCCGAGGATACGCACCCGGCACCCGCGCACACCAGGATGTGAGCACGGCAGAACGGGCTCATCATTCTCTCACTCCTTACCGTGTTGGTCGGCTCGGAAACACCAGTCACTCGCCACCCAATCGAACCTCGCTTGGGAATTCTCCCCGTCAGCGGGTCCGGCCGGGCGCAGACGCCCGGAGCAGGACACCCACAGCCTTGTGACGTTTGGTCGACTGCAGGGGCGAATGTTGGGTCGCGCCGGCCGTCTTAGTTCTCGTCAAACTTCGCTTCCATGCGGGCTTCGCGGATCTGCCGCTCGAGGCGGGCGGCGCGCTTGAACCACGTGCCGTCCGGATAGGAAAGCCCGTATTCTTGCATGGCCTTCTCGTACTCAGCCCGGAGGTCTTCGTCAACATCTGGGGCCGAATCACGGAGCGCTGCCTCACTTTTGAGAGCCACCGCCGACATGCCGGGTCCCTCCTTTGTGCCTTACTTCACAATCGGCCGCCGACTTTCAGCGCCCTCTCGCGCAGCCATCCCCAGGCAAGACACCGTGGCATCCACTCACGGTCCCATTGCCATCACCCGTGCTGCCGTCGTGGCGCCGTCCTGTTTCGCCGCCGGTCGCTTTTCGCCAGAGGGTTGAAGCAAGTTGCGTGCCAACCATCTCCGCGGAAAACGCGAAACCCGCCGGGATCGCCTCAGAGCAACGTCCCGAGCGGGTTTCTAGGTCTCTCACAGGCCTGTCACAGACGTGGTCCGGCGCGGCACAGGCCCATGAAGGCCCCATGATGTCCAAAGTGTTGGCTCATTCGTCCAAAATCTTGGCTGCGTCTGCCGGGCCAGGTCGCCTGCGGGTGTCCGGACGCGTCATTCCCAGCCTCTTCATCATCTCGTTCAGGGTGGTCCTCTTGAGCCCCAAGAGCTCCGCGGCCCTGGCCTGGACGCCGCCGGCCTGCTCCAGTGCCTTTGCTATGAGTTCGCGCTTGTAGGAGTCGACCGCCTCGTCGAATCTGACGGCGCCCACAGCGCGAGCCGCCGCCTCTGGCCCCGTCGCCGTCCCTGTCCCCGTTTCCCTCGTGCCCTTCCCGGCTGCGGCGTCATCCCCGGCTCCAACCGCGCCGGCGCGGCCGCTCACCCTCCGGACGATCTCGTCCGGGAGGTCCTCCAGCGAAAGCTCGCTGCCCTCGGCCAGGACGACAGCGCGTTCCACAGCGTTCTCGAGTTCCCGCACGTTCCCGGGCCAGTCGTACGCGACAAGGGCGGCCATGGCCTCTTTGGAGAAGGTCACTGGCCCCTTGAGGAGGCTCGACGCGTACTTCCTGGCGAAGTACTTCGCGAGGAGCGGTATGTCCTCCCGCCGGTCACGGAGAGGCGGCAGATGGACGGTGATCACGTTGAGGCGGTAGTAAAGATCGCGCCTGAAGTCCCCGCGCTCTATGGCCTCCTCGAGGTCTCTGTTTGTCGCAACGATGACTCGCACGTCCACACGCCTCACCGACGTCTCTCCCACCCGGATGAACTCCTTGCTCTGAAGGAAACGGAGCAGCTTCGCCTGGAGCGCGAGGCTCACGTCACCGATCTCATCCAGGAACACCGTGCCGCCGTCGGCTTCCTCGAAGAGCCCGCGTTTGGTCGAGACTGCGCCCGTGAATGCCCCCCGTGCATGGCCGAAGAGCTCGCTTTCGAGCAGGGTCTCGGGAAGCGCTGCGCAGTTTATGCTGACGAACGGTTTCGCGGCTCTGAGGCTCTGACGGTGGATCTCCCGTGCGATGAGGTCCTTGCCCGTTCCACTTTCGCCCCGGACGAGCACGGTGGCATCGGTCCTCGCTACCTTCTCCACGAGCTTGAAGACGGCCTGCATCTCCCGGCTTGCACCTATGATGTCGCTGGACCTCTCCCTGATCGACTGGAGCTCACGGCGGAGCCTCCGGTTCTCGAGTGCGATCTCCCGCCGCTCCAGCGCCTTTTTCACGACGAGCCTAACCTCGTCCACCTTGAAGGGCTTGGGCAGATAGTCGAACGCCCCGGCTTTCATGGCCTCCACCGCGTTCTGGACCGTGGAATAGCCGGTGATGACCACGACCGGCGTATCGGGAAGCGACCTCCTGGCCTCCTCGAGAACCTCCATGCCGGTGACCCCCGGCATCATCAGATCGGTCACGATGACGTCGATCTCGTCACCGGACCTTATCTCCTCGAGGGCCCGCTCGCCGCTTGAGGCGCACACCACTTGATGCCCGTCCTGAGCGAGGACAAGCTGCAAGAATTCGCACATTTTCTCCTCGTCATCAACCACCAGCACCGTGCCGCCAGCCAACGGACATCACGCCTCCCTCGTGGAGGCCGGCAGGGTCACCGTGAACGTCGTGCCCTTGCCAACCTCGCTCTCGACTCGGATAAACCCGCCGTGTTTCTCCACTATGCCGAAGCTTATGGAGAGCCCCAGGCCGGTGCCTTTCCCCACTTCCTTGGTGGTAAAGAATGGGTCGAATATCCTGCCGAGGTTCTCCTCGGGAATACCGCAACCCGTGTCGGCGATGACGATCTCCACCGTGTCGCCATTGGCCAGCGGCGCCACGTTGGCTGCGCCAGCACCGCCGCGCCGACCGCCCCCCACCACGACCGACCGCCCGTTCTCAGGGGCCATCTGCGGGCTCTCATGGACGTTGCCTGCGGAAAGGTCGCCGGCTCCGGGCCGCGCGCATGTTCTCGTGGATATCGTGAGAAGCCCCCCGTCGGGCATAGCCTGGATGGCGTTGAGCACCATGTTGAGCAGCACCTGTTGCAGCTCCCCGACATCGATCGCGGCCTCAGGGTCCGCGGCATCGAGGTCGACCTTGACCTCAACGCCCTTGTGGGCCATTTGGCCGCCGAATATCTTGAGAGTCCTCTCGACGGTCTCATTGACCTTGCACTTGCCAGAGGGCGTCGCGGCTGGCCGGGCGAAGCTGAGGAGGCTCCGCACTATCTCGGCGATCCTATCAGCCTCCTCCGCGATGGTCTTGAGATAGGACGCGCCAGGGCCATCCGCGCCGAGCATGCCTGCGAGAAGCTCCGTGTATCCTGATATCAGCGTGAGCGGGGTGTTGATCTCATGGGCCACCCCGGCGGCGAGTTGCCCCAGGGCGGCAAGCCTGTCGGATTGGATGAGCTGACCCTCGAGCCTCCGCCTTTCGGTGATGTCATCGCTCAAAAGGACGGCCCCGTACACCTCGCCGCTGGAGTTCTTGAGAGGGCTCACTTTGAGGTTGACGATGACCTTCTCCTTGGCCTCGAGGGACGCGCCGTGGGCGCGACGCGTGTCCCCATCCCCGGCTTTTCTCAGAAGGTAAGTAACTTCCCCGATCTCGGTCGGCACCCCGCGAGCGACCGCCTCCTCGAAGGCGCGTCTGCACTCCGGGGTGTTCAAGGCGGGCAAGACCTCGAATATGCTGCGCCCGATCGCCTCGGCGGCCGCCTGGCGGCTCACGCGCCCTCCAGCATCGTTGAAGCTTGTGACGACCATGTTGCGGTCCACCACCACGATGCCCTCGGTGATGCTCTGCACGATGTCTTCGTGGTACGCCTTCAAGTCAGCGAGCAGCCTGTTGTGGAGCTCGAGTTGCTTTATCAGATACGGTAGGCACATTTTGTTCTCGGCGAGCCCTTGGAAGACGGCGACGGCTTTCTCGCGGCACGTGTTGTACCCGCACGCTCCGCAGTTTAGCTCGTCTTCAGGCCGGGTCTTGTCAAGCTCCTTCAGTATGCGGCGGATGTCGGCCTCCGTGGGCGTGGGAAGCACTATGTTCCTCGGCCGGAAAAAGCGCCTGGCTTCGATGGGCGGAAACGATGGGTGGGACGCGGTGATGGCCGCGCAGCCGGCAGCCTGCGCTGCGAGGCCGCGCTCCGCCCGCTCCCGCTCCGCCTGCCTGGTGAAATCCACAACCACGCGTCTCCTCGCGTACCCGAGCAGCGGGCTCGTAATCATGGGCCCGTTTATGCACCCCTCGCAGAAGAGCATGTCTACGAACTCAGGACACTCCCGCCCGCGCTTCAGGGCCTCCAGGAACTCTATGCAGTTGTCCTTCCCTTCCACCGTGATGATATCGTTCTCAAGAATGTCCGCGTGGAACGCAGCGCTTCGGAGAAGGCCGCCAGCCACAGGATACAGCCTCCCGAGGTAAGCGCCCGGCTGGTCAAAATCTGAGTCGGGAAGGGACTCCACCTCAACTGGCAGATCGGTTAAAAGCGACCTGAGCTCGGCAAAGGTTAGCACGACATCAACGGCGTCAGCAACCTCGGGGTCCTCGATCTCGCTCTTCTTCGCAACACAAGGGCCAATGAAGACAGTGCAGGCGCCAGGGTGCACTCGTTTTATCATCCGTCCCGCAGCCACCATCGGCGAAACGACCGGGGCAAGCCTGGGCAAGAGCTCTGGGAACTTCGCCTCGACCAGGTTCACCACGGCGGGACACGGCGTGGAGATGATACCGCGGCGGCCTTCCTGCTGGACCAGCCTGATGTACTCCTGCGTAACGCGTTCAGCCCCCCACGCTACCTCGTAGACCCCGGCAAACCCCGCTCGTCGGAGCGCCTCCACGACCTGTCCCGGACGAAACTCGCCCGCGAACTCCACCACGAAGGAGGGCGCCAGCATAGCGTAGGCCTCACCAGACCGGGCCGCTTCCCGCGCCGCCGGCAGGTCTTCCTTGATATGCTTGGCGTGTTGGGCGCACACGCGCACGCAGTACCCGCATGCGATGCAGAGGTTCTCCATGACGGTCGCCTGGCCGCCCTCAACCTTGATCGCCTTCACGGGGCAGTTTCTCACGCACGCATAACAGCTCTTGCATTTCCCCTTAATAGTTGTGACGACGTTCACAAACGGCGTCCTCCCGCGCCCTTGGCCGTCAGGCGTCGGGCCAGATAGTCATCTGCGCTCATCTGCGCGCCCGGCCGTGCGAACAAGGCCATCGACGCCCCTAGTGAGCTGAGCGCGGCCTGTCGACACAGCTCGGAGGCATGGCTCGTCAGCTGGGGCTCCTACTCCTAAAGGCCTGGCCGACGTCGCCGGGGCACGCTCGCCATGCCACGATGTCGGGGCCCCGGAACATAAGGCCCCTCGACAGGATTCGTGGCCACAGTCATTATACCATAAGTACTTCTCACGTTCCCTTTCGTTCCCTGCGGCGGTCGCGCTATCGCGCTGGCGCCCGAACCCGTCCAAAGTTATAATCAGCATGAGAAACGCTGCGAGGACGCGAGCGCGGCCCGGCACGCGAACGTATATGGAACGGAGGGTGGACCATGGCCAAGAAGATACTCGTGGTTGATGACGAACCTCCAATCCTTGAGTTGGTCCGGTTTAACCTCGAAAAGGAGGGTTTCACGGTCATTACTGCATCCGACGGCGAGGAGGGTCTCCGGCGCGCGCGCGGCGAAGCACCCGACCTCGTCATTCTGGACCTGATGCTCCCCGGAGTGGACGGCATAGAGGTGTGCCAGCAGCTCCGCCGCGAGACCAACGTACCCGTCCTCATGCTCACGGCAAAGAGCGAGGAGTTCGACAGAGTGCTAGGGCTTTCCGTGGGCGCCGACGATTACGTCACGAAGCCTTTCAGTCCGCGCGAGCTTGTGGCGAGGGTGAAGGCGTTGCTTCGCAGACGGGAGATGGACCTCAAGGAAACGCACGAGGGCGAGACACACGAGCGCATGCGCGTGGGAGACCTCGTTATCGACACAGCACGGTTCGAGGTCGAGGTGCGAGGCGTGCGGACGGAGCTCACGCCGAAAGAGTTCGAGCTCCTCCGGGTCCTCGTGGCCAACAAAGGGAAGGTCCTCACGAGAGACTCGCTCCTTGAGAAAGTGTGGGGGTACGACTATGAGGGGGATATGCGCACCGTGGACGTGCACATAAGGCGCCTGCGACAGAAGATAGAGAAAGACGACTCACGGCCCGCGTACATTCAGACCGTGCACGGCGTGGGCTACCGCTTCAGGGACGACACTTAGGCCGGTCCAGCCACCGTTGTAGCCCACGAAGGGAGTTGAGACGCCACGATGGTTGCCGGATACCGCAGGCGGTTGACCCTCACATATCTCATCGTCGTCTTCTCGTCCCTGCTCATCATCGGCGTGTGCCTCACGAGATCCATCCAAGGCTACTTCATCGCCAGGCTTGACCAGGAGATGAGGGCCGAGACCCTCTTGCTCTCAGAGCTCGTCCGGCCGGACCTTGAGAACGGGCGCGGCATGGACGTCATGGACCGCGTCGCCGACGACATCGGCAGCAAAACTGGTCTCCGGGTGACGATCATGAGTTCGAATGGAGCGGTGCTCGGAGATTCCGAGGAAGATCCCGCCACTATGGAGGGGCATGCCACTAGGCCCGAGGTCCTCGAGTCGCTCAAGACCGGGACTGGCGCGGCTGTGCGCTACAGCACCACCCTTGGCGCACGCCTGAGGTACGTGGCGATGCCTGTGATGTCTCGGGACGGCGGCAGGGTCATAGGATTCGTGAGGCTGGCGATGCCCCTCTCGCAAGTGGACAGGCTCACGGGAATCATAAGGCGGCTCATCCTCCAGGTAAGCGTCCTCGTCGCGCTCATGGCGGCGGGCCTCAGCGTGCTGTTGGCAAGAAGCATCGGCAATCCCTTGCGGGATATGGCCGAGGCAGCGCGGGAGATAGCGCGCGGGAACTTCAAGCGCAAGATCCGTGTCAGCAGCCCTGACGAGTTGGGCCAGCTTGGCGCGGCCTTCAATCACATGGCTTCTGAACTCGAGCGTAGCATCAGCGAGCTTGCCGAACGCAAGAACCGCATGGAAACGATCCTCGCGGCGATGGCAGACGGCGTCATCGCCGTCGACCCATATGGGAGGATCCTTCTGGTGAACCGCGCCGCCTGTGAGATGCTGGGCGTTTCTGAAGAGCGAGCGCTCGGAAAGTACGTCCTCGAGGCAGTCCGCAACCACGACCTCGCGGAGGCGCTCGAGTCCGCGATGCGCGCCGAGGCCGACACCCGCGAGATAAAGTTGAGGAACCCACGCCCGGCAACCATCGGCGTGCTCTCAGCGCCGATATTGGAGGGCGACAATGGGGCCGTGACGGGCGCGGTGGCCGTGCTCCACGATGTAACCGAGGTCAGGCGGCTCGAGCAGATCCGCACGGATTTCGTCTCCAACGTGTCCCATGAGCTTCGTACGCCTGTCACGTCCATAAAGGGATTCGTGGACACCCTCCTCGAGGGGGCCATGGACGACAGGGCGACCCTTGAACGGTTCCTGGGCATCATCAGTCGCGAGACGGACAGGCTGGCGCAGATAATATCCGATCTCTTGGAGCTGTCGAAACTCGAGTCAAGGGGCACGGAGGTTCGGAAGACCCCCGTGTCGCTCCAGGCCGTGGTCGAAGCCGCTCTCGGGATAGTCCAAGGCAAGGCTCTCCAACGGAACATCCACATCTCCGTGGAGATAAGCCCAGACCTGCCGCCCGTGCCCGCTGACGAGGCTCTCCTCGTCCAGGTTTTCGTAAACCTCCTGGATAATGCGGTGAAGTACACCCCTGAGGGCGGGCAGGTGCAAGTTCGTGCGCGTCAGGAGGACGGTGCGACCCGTGTGGACGTGTGCGACACAGGCATCGGGATCCCGCCTGAGCATCTGCCGAGGATATTCGAACGATTCTACCGGGTGGATAAGGGGAGGTCGCGCCAGCTTGGAGGGACGGGACTGGGACTCGCCATCGTGAAGCACATAGTCGAGCGTCACGGCGGTCGGGTATGGGTAGCGAGCACGCCAGGAGAGGGGTCGACGTTTTCATTCACCTTGCCCAACGCTTAAGTCGCGCCTGGGCCTCCACGGCCCGTCCTCGGCTTCGGCTCCGGCCTCCGCAAGCGAACCGGGCACCGGCTGCCGGGTGACGGACGGGCGGGTCATGGTTAACACCGATTTAACATCGGCGCAATAACGCTTAACGCAGGCACAACACGGGAGCAACAGGGATATGTCACAATGGGCCTTGTGACGACCTGCGGCTCGAGCAAGCTCGCCCAAACAGGCTCGGAAGGCGCAACGCGAGGGGGAGGGAAAAACGTCCGGTGACCTCAAGGCTTGTCCTGGAGATCGCATCGCATGAACAAGAGACAAGGCAGGGCTCGAACAAGAGCAAGAGCCCGGCGGTCGGACGCGGGCGTGTGGGCGCACCACTGCCGAAAATAGTGACTTCGCGACTCAATCTGTTCTACGGCTCCTTTCGCGCTCTCAGGGACATATCCATTTCCATCGAGGAGCGGAAGATAACAGCGTTGATCGGGCCGTCGGGGTGTGGCAAATCAACGTTTCTCCGCACTCTTAACCGTATGAACGATATCATCCCTGGCGTGAGAATCGAGGGGCGTGTCACCATCGACGGACAGGACATTTACGGGCCCGGTGTTGACCTGGTGGGACTTCGCAAGAGAGTGGGCATGGTATTCCAGCGACCCAATCCGTTCCCCATGTCCGTGTTCGATAACGTGGCTTACGGGCCGCGCATTCACGGACTCGCGACGAAAGCCACTCTTCCCGACATTGTTGAGCGAAGCCTCAGGGCCGCGGCGTTGTGGGACGAGGTGAAAGACAGGCTGAAGGACTCTGCGCTGGGGTTGTCAGGCGGGCAGCAGCAGAGGCTGTGCATTGCGAGAGTGCTCGCAGTAGAACCCGAGGTGCTCCTGATGGATGAGCCGTGTTCGGCGCTCGACCCCATATCGACAGCAAAGATCGAGGATCTCATGACCGATCTCAAGCAGGACTACACGATAGTGATCGTCACCCACAACATGCAGCAGGCGGGGCGAGTATCTGACAAGACAGGATTCTTCCTATCCGGCGAACTTATAGAATATGGTGAGACGAAAGAGATATTCGAGCGACCGCGCGACAAGCGCACGGAGGACTATATAACGGGCAGGTTTGGTTGAGACAGCGGACCCTGTGAGCACGCGACACTGCGGTAAGCACGCGCGACACTGCGCAACACTGGCTGAAGACCGAGGGGAAGTGTCAAGGGTGACGAGACGGGCATACGAACAGGAGCTTCGTGCCCTGAAGCAGAACATCCTAATGATGGGGAGCACGGTTGAGGAAGCAGTCCACCTCGCCATCGAAGCCCTCGCGCACCAGGACGTGGATCTCGCCAGGCAGATCATCGAAAACGACAAGCGCGTGGACGATCTCGAGGTCTCCATTGAAGAGCAGTGCCTCAAGCTTCTTGCGTTACAGCAGCCTCTGGCGGGCGACCTACGTATGATAGCCACGGCTATCTGGGTGATCACCGACCTGGAGCGCATGGGAGACCATGCCGTGAACATATCGGAGATCGCCGTCCGCATCGGCAAGCAGCCTCTCATAAAACCCTTGGTTGACATCCCCAGAATGGCCGAGCTCGCCGCAGGAATGATCAAGGGCTGCCTTGATGCTTTCGTGGCGAGAGACCCCGACCTTGCCCGCAAGACGTGTGCCACCGACGACCAGGTAGACAGGATCTACGAGGAGCTTTTCGACGAGCTGATGGGGTTCATCGTGAACAGCTCCGACACGACGACGAGCAGCCAGGCCGCTAACCTCCTCTTCGTTGCGAGGTTCCTGGAACGCATCGCGGACCATGCCACAAACATTGGCGAGCGGGTCATCTACATGGTCACGGGGTTGCGGGAGAGCTACTGACGGGAAGGAAAGGACCCGCGTCGCATGACGCGGGTCCCTTGCGTTTTCTTTCAGGCTTCGAACCGCAACCTCCGAAATCCGGCCCCTCAAGCCCTCTCGGGCTCCCCCAAAGCCCGGATTCCATTGATCGTGAGCGCAGCCCGGCTCGCTGTTTACCGCCTGGCTCTCATTGCCTGGAAGCACTCGGCGCAGTAGACAGGCTTGTCGTTGCGCGGCTTGAACGGGACGGTGGTTTCAGCTCCGCAGTTGGAGCAGATGGCCGGATACATCTCGCGGGGCTCCTGGCGATCACCGAAACGACCGCCACGGTTAGCCTGCTTCCGCGCCGCCCGGCACGCCGGGCAACGGCTGGGCTCGTTCTCGAACCCTTTCGACGCGAAGAATTCCTGCTCGCTTGCGGTGAAAGTGAACTCCCGACCGCAGTCCCTGCACACGAGGGTCTTGTCCTGGTACATGAAAGAAACCTCCTTACCAATGTAGCCCTCAAGGGCCGTATTCGCCGTGTCCTCAGGGCTACGTGTGGAGGCAAGAACTCCGAATAAGGAGCGGGTTTGCTGGTCCAGTCAACCCTCGGTTTCAGGCATTTAGAGTATACACCTTGCTTGAAGCCGTTGCAATAGTGGGAGCAGAATAAAAGTGGGAGCAGAATAAAAAAGCCTTCCGGCAGCGACCTACTCTCCCGCACCGTTGCCAGTGCAGTACCATCGGCGCTGGAGGGCTTAACTTCTGTGTTCGGAATGGGAACAGGTGTTTCCCCTCCGCTATTGCCA
>Ga0134103_1002866_pt1 | contig 12487 bp, 12 predicted proteins | sample 14_taG_2_FD_94445 | JGI IMG/M metagenome (GOLD analysis project Ga0134103, IMG submission 94445) | Switchgrass degrading microbial communities from high solid loading bioreactors in New Hampshire, USA - 14_58_20_212_A1 metaG | ecosystem: Engineered > Bioreactor > Semi-continuous > Anaerobic >...
ACGCCTACATGCAGCAGGCGCGGGTGACCATCCTCAGGTTTCAGTACCCTCATCTGGGTCGACTAGCTCAGAACGGTTCTGAATGTCGGTCAGCGCGCGGTCGGTGATGTTTCAGTACCCTCATCTGGGTCGACTAGCTCAGAACGGGCGCTGAATATGCCCGTCGAGCGCATCCTGTTTCGTTTCAGTACCCTCATCTGGGTCGACTAGCTCAGAACCGCAATCGATTTTGCGATGAAATAGGTCCAAAATGACCTGGCTTCGCGAATCAAGCCCTTATCGGCCATTCTATGCAGGCTTAGATCAGCGCGCCAGTCAGAAAAGGGGCTTTTAGACGACATAATTTCGAGACTCATTTTCTGCACAAAAAGGGGAGGGGGTTTCGTTAAACATCGTTACAGAAGCGACGGAACTCACACGCGACACAAAAATTGGAGTTCGATGCCGGACCAGGCATCTGTTCTCTTTCAACCATCATCGACATCTGTTCTAGTAGTGAGAGAACCTGAGTGCGTAGCTTCTCCGTGATTGGGACCGGCACCATTTCGCGCTTCGGAATCAAATAGACGAATCCCTTATTCACTCTCGTTTCCTCGGCCTCTTCCAAAAGTAGCGCATACGATGCTAGCTGGAGGCGGTAATGCAGACTCACCTGTTTGGCGAGCTTGTAGTCGACGGGGAAGGCGGTGCCATCGGCACAGTAGACGACTTCGTCTAGAATGCCGGTGAGCCGGAGTGAGGCAGAGGACAAACGAACATCAAATACGCGTTTCCCTTCGCTAGCATCATATTGAGCAAGCGTACGACGTGCCGCGCGCCGCTGTTCCGTCTCGTGTGCACCACGGCCGGCATCCATTTTGTACGTTCTTGGCCGGACATTTGGCAGACACTGTTCATAGAAAACAACGCGAGCGCAATAGGCAGCCTGTTTCAAGTCCGTCACAGTGAAAAAGTGGTCGTCATCAAGCACGACGTCCTACCTCCAGGCGGTCATTCCAGTTTGTGGCCGAAATCGGAATGAGCTGAATACAACCTTCCTCCTCGCCTAGAAGCGCTTTTATTCGAAGCATCAACTCTTCTCTATGGGTGCGACTAAGCTGCCCCAGAAACGCCGAATACTGGATACGATCCAGCCCGTAATCTTGACAGGCATCAGCCACCTTATCCCGAATCCGGTCGTTCGAAATGTCGTAAATTACCAGTAGATGCGACATTACCATTCCGCCTTGTAGGGCTCGTATGTATCACGCTCTCCACGCAGAAAAGTCGCCAATCGTCTTGCTTGCATTTGAATCACGTGGCGCAGTGGATAGCGTTTACCTTCATAGCGAACACTCGCCTCTAGATGGTTAATGACATGTTCTGCAAAAACTCGACGGGTATCATCGGTCAAACGCCCGTGCTTATCTTGTTCTACGGAGAAATTTCGTGCTGCCAGGCCAAATACAACACGATCAATCGCTACCTGTCGAAATTCTTCGATAATGTCGAGCACCAAACTAGGCTTGCCCGGACGGTCAACATGAACAAATCCGGCATAAGGATCGAGCCCTGCCAATACCAACGCGCGCTCGATCTGGCCGTATAAAATCCCATAACCATAGTTCAGAAGGCTATTGATCGGGTCCAGCGCGCCACGTCCCTGACGTCCCGGCCAGTTATAACCATTGGGAATAATTAGTTGGACCGCTTCCCAATAACGCCGCGCGGCATTTCCCTCCGCAGCCAGGAGGCTACTCCGTAGCTCATCAATCCTTTCACCGCTCAAACGGTCGAGCCACGCCAGATAATCCAGGACTTCAATCGCGGCAAGACGCAGCGCTTCACCGGTTGGCGTTCCTTTACGCGACTTTGAGAGGTATTTGAGTGTGATGGACTGATTTTGGATTTTACCGGTGGCAATCATTATGCCCAGGACAGCCCCGCGCCAATCATCAAAAGCCCGTAATTGCTCACGCCGGGTAAGCACAGTTCCTGTTAGCCCGGCTGAGTAAACGCTGGCATATGGGGTGCCAAGTGCATCGATAAAGAAGACTGGTATCCCGCGCTCGCAGCAGGCTTCCAATGCATCAGCAGAGATGCTCACCCCACGGCTCAGGACGGAGACTTCTTCCAGGTGCAGCAACGGAGCCTGCGCCAAAACCTGACCATTCTGCGTGACTTTGAGTCGCTGGCTGTACTTGCCCACATGCGAACCAAACTGGTCGGCAATCAAATGCTTTACGACCGGCATAAGACCTGCTCCTTGAGTGACGTGAATTTGATTTCAACTGTACGGCACACTTCTTGCAGGTGCTGCAATGAGCAGATCTTTAGGGTGGGGAAAGGGAAAGATGCGGTGCTTTATGCTGTTGATGCTACACGGTACCAGCCATCACCTTTGACGGCGTTTTTGCCAACGTGCAAGCTTTGCCCCCATAACAACCAGGGAAGCAGTTTCTCCAGGGGGCCGGCCCATTCCACATGTCCCATCAGCCCGCTGATCGGCGTATAGCGCTGTTGCTTGCGACTACCACTGAAGACCTCTACCCATTGCGTCTTGTCTGAAACGATATGGATATTGGCGGCAATTGCACTTAACTCTTGGTAAAGCGCGAGCCAATCACTGCGGGGCGGAGGTGTGCTTGTTTCAGCGTAGTATTCTGCAATACGCTGGCATCGCTCCACTAGTCGTTGAATAAACACAACAGGCTCGGGAGATTTCACGAGTTGTTTCTGCGAGATCAGACGAAGGGGAGTCAGAAGTTCAAGGGTAATGCGCTCAGAAGAACACTGAGCCGCAGCCTGACTAATATCGCTGGGCTTTATTTGGAGAATGGGCCGGCGAACCAGATTCCGCTCTAGAATGGAGCGCTTGTTGCCACTAAGCGGGTTGTATTCCGCAATGCTTGTCAGAGTGAAGCGCCCACGTCCCTTTCCAACACCGGCGCCCCCCATTTTTTGTACGGCGCGCGCCAGATAAGGCAACATATCCCGCGCTCGCCCAACAATCGTCAACCCGAACGTGAAAGCTTCACCACGATAGTAAGTTCTCGCCGGTGGCGGTTCGATCATTAGTGGGCGCGGAATGTTCTGTCCGCGAGCTGAATCCTGGTCTTCCGCGGCCAAAAGCCAGCATACCGGGCAGTGGGCCACATGGTCAGGGGTGAGCATGCCGTTTGGTTCGCTGCAAAAGTTGTCAGATAAGACTTGGTACAGAGCGCCGCGCAAGGCGGTTCCCGGCTGTTCACCAAATACGATACTTTCCACCGACTTGACCTCAAAGCACAGATGCTGGATGGTCACCCCTTGCATGAGATACTCGTGATTCATCTGCTCAATCCTCGGGCGCTCCGAACACAGCATCCAGGTCAAGTCCAAAGTCTGGACTATAGGGCACGTTTACCTGGTCAGCGTAGTCGCCCTCATCGCGACCCAGCACCAATCCCTTGCCCTGAAGCATGCGATAACGTCCCCAACTGATGCTGACTAAATACTGACTGGCTGCGAGGTAGCCACCGCTCTCCAACGCATCGTGATATTGCTCCTCGCAGTCGATTGGTAGCACATCCACGCCGTCGAATAGCTCATAGAAGCGCCGCATAGCATCTCGGTCCGCCGATTTGTAAGGCTCAATCCCATCCAGAATGACCTGCTGAAACTCTCTGGCACGCTTGTCATATACTTCCCACCACTTGTCCCAAATCGACGGTTGACGATAGATATCGTCAAGCATTTTGGTAACTTGCGCCTCGTCGATAGATTTCCCCTGACAATACGCCTCAAGCACGCGCATTCCTTCCAGCACAATATTCTGCTCATAGGGCAGGTACGGGTCTTTCTCACCTTCGGAGAACGGTTCTCGGAAGACATGGACGGGCAGCAAAGTCCGTTCGGCTCGCCCGCGATTAACCCGCCCGAAGCGTTGGAGCAGCGCCTCTAGCGGAGCAGGATCGGAATAGATAGTGTCCAGGTCGATATCCAAGCTCACTTCAACGACCTGTGTTGCCACGACAACGAACGGCCGCCGCCGCTCCGGCCCTTTCACACCAACGGCCTGAAGCAATTGCCGCTCGCGCTCTGAACGATCCTTGCCATTGAAGCGGCCATGCAGTAGCACAATCTGGTCGTCGGCTAGCCCGATGCGCTCTCTCAGCATTTCGCGAAGGCGGACAAATGCCTGCTGCGCGTGCGTGACGCGATTGAGACAAACTAGCACCGCTTGGCCGCCAGCCACATCGTCCGCGATACGGTCCAACTGATCGAGCAAGCAACCGTCCAGGATTCTTACAACGTGCCGCTGCGACGCCTCGAAGTCTTCGGGAGCGGCTGTGATCTGGGTATGCCCTGGGAGGGCAGCGGCAAGTGCCTTCTTGACTGTTGGCGGAAGGGTTGCAGTCATGATCAGGAACCGGCAGTGGAAGTACTTGGCCAGCCACCGGATCATCGTGACGATCAAGGCCATACGTCCCGGTTCGTAAGCATGAATTTCATCAAACACGAACAATCCACCGGTGTAATCAACAAGCAGAGTCTCGTATCCCCGGAGGCTGTATGCAGCCTTGAGCATCTGGTATGGGCTAAAAACTTGAATAGGAAAGAAACTCAATTCAGCCAGGTTTTTCAACCACTTTGCTGCCTTTTTCGCTGCTCGTGGATCGCGGTCCTCAGCCGCCATCATATCCTGATAGAACTTGAGCAGTGCGCGACTATGCTGGATTGTTACCATGCGATTATTGTTCGGATCAGTTAAATCTAAGTTGAAGTAACGCCGGGCAATACGCTCAGCCATTGCATTCATACTGGCTTGATACGGCAAGGTGTAGAACAAGCGTGGGGCAGGGAGTTGCTCCATCTGCTGAGCTGCCCACAGCATCGCTGCTTCCGTCTTACCGCTGCCAGTGGGCGCAATCATGATCGCTGAGCCGCTGTCGACGCGGGCGGCTTGCTCCTGATGAGATTTCTTGGACCAACCAGCCATTGGTCGTTCCGCAATCTCACGAGACAGCGGCATTGGCGGGAACTCATCTGCACCCGCCGACGCTGCGTGATCTGACGTCAAAATGAGGCCGCGTGTGATCAGAGCTGCCAACCGTTCCTGTCCTCGGAGCTTCTTTTGCCACTCCGCGAAATCTCGCAGCGCTCGGAATACAGACATACCGAGATCCATTGACACCGCTTCGTCGCACGGCAGCAAGGGCGGTAGGTCAGGCAGCACGATGCCCAACGCTGCCGCCCACTGCTCCGCACATTCGTCCACCCAGCGCCATAGATGACGGCGAGTATCTGCATCGATTTGGCCGGCAAGAAACGTCAGCATCTCGATCGTCGTTTCCCGACGCTGGTCAGGTAGATCTCGCATGGGAAGGTCGCCGCCGTATCTGAGGAAAATCTCGGCTGCGTCCTTATGATGGCAAGCAATTGCGCCAATCACCCATTCGCGATCCGGATGGCTTTTCGGGAAAAGCCAGTCCACGAATCCCAGCGAAAGCACTTCATGTCGGTGTTGAGCCTCGGCCCACGGATTTGGCTGGCCTGTAGGCGGTCGAAGCACAGTCTGGAAACCTGTGGCGGCCTTCCCGAAATCATGCAGGAAGCAGGCCCAGTACATGCGCGTCCACAGGCGTTGTCCTGCCAGATCTGGCAAATGAGGACGCAGCCGAACTTGGTCACTCAATCGGCACAGAACTTGCCAGGTGTGTTCAGCCAGAGTTTCGCCGCCTTTTTCACGGCTCTTCGCCATGATTTCGGCATCGTCTAACCAAGTGGGCCAGACTTCCATCATGATCAATCCTCGACAAAGCTGTGTAGCCAGACCGCGCGCTTGACACCGCGCTTCTGGCGATGGTCTGGCGTTTCGGGATCGATCCACAGTTGCACGTCATGCCCTTCAAAGAGCATTCCGGCATCCTCTTCTTCGCTATCCCATGGATGCCGCTCCGGCGCAGGCGGCGGCCACAGCGCTGCATCTCGCAAGAGCGCATAGGTATTCCACTGTGGGCGTCGGCGCGGATCGATGTAGCGCGCCATTGTCACTGCAATGGTTCCCTTATCTAGACTCGCCGCCATATGAAGCGGGAGCAGTGTGGCTTCGAAATAGCCCTCCTGTGCTTCTTGCAGTTCGACAATTTTTACCGAGCGATATGTCATCAAGTCTTGAGAGCGCCCCAACGCAACCGCATAGCGAGGATGGCGAAACGCCTCATACAAATCGAGACGTGTCACATAGAGCGTCAGGCGCGGCTCGAACAGTAGCTCACGATCAAACGGGAACGGTTGGATTGGATCGCTGAAATGCAAGTGCTCCCTGTAGTCCACAAATTTCCCAGCGTGGACAAAGTGATAGCCGAAACGCAGGCTGTCAGGAGCAATGTAGTCTCCTACTGCGCTGCAAATGTGTCCGTAGATCGTCGAGGGCGGTGGCATTTCAAAGGTCGGCTGAAACCCTTGCGTAAAATGGGGATAACGAAACGACGTAACCGTTCCCGCCATCTCTATCTTGATGACCGGTAGCGTTCCCATTGTTTAAGCATCCCAGACTTCCTGGTGCTGCTCTAACCAGTTGGCGATGCCTTCGAACGCGAGGCGCGGCGTGCTGAGCTTTACCTCGACGCCGTCTACACTGGTCTGCGTCGCTTTCGCTTGCTCCTCTGGTAAGTATCCCGGTTTCCATCCGACAAAGACCGGCGAGAGAAGCTGATCGCGCGCATCAGTGAGCGTCGCGGAAAACGCCTCACCCTGAAACTGTACTGCGCCATTCCGTTCCTTGAACAGATAATTGAAAGGATGATTGCCGCCACTGGTCACGGCGAGAATCGTGACTGCGGGCGACACATCCGTGTAGTGGATGGCCTGTTTCGCGCCACCCTGCAAGCGGCTCAATCCGTACAACAGTGATTGAACCCGCCGCAGGCGCTCAGCCCGGTTGAAGCGGTAAGCTTTTTCCTCTTCCAGGTGTTCAAGCCCCATCTCTTCAGCGAGCTTCCGCCGTACCGCATCCAGATTTTGGAACCCAGTGCGGCGGCGGTAGTAGAACTTTCCCGCCATATTGAGGTCGAGTGAAACCAGCCCCTGAAGCGTCGCGCGATAAAACTGATGCTCGAAAGGCACAGGGTCACCGTCCTGCCGCGTCATTGTGCCGTAGTCTACGGTGATGTTCACCGGCGAAATCGATACAAAAGTGCTTACTCGAAACGGCGAGGCTCGCGTGACGGTTGTCGGCTTACCTTGCTCGTCTTCTAGTGGTGTTAGCGCCGATTCGTCTTCCTCTTTTTTGCTGCGCTTGGACGGAGCACGCATATACCCAAGAAGGTCATCATCCCAGTAGATCAGCGGGTTTCCATCAACATAGGCGACTTTCTCTTCGCGGTACACTGGTGACGCCTGCCATTCGATTTCGTCAGTGGTTTCCAGTGTGTTTCTCAGCCAATAGCGCACAGCTTGAGCAGACACGTATGGAAAATGGTGTCCCCCGACGCGAATAAACTTGACCGACGACGTATTTTCAGTTCGCGCGCCGGGAATCGGCTCGCCGGAGTTGTTCAAAGCTGAGGCGGGCGCATCGATCAGCAGCATACCTGTTACAAAAGTCATTGTCTTTCTCTCCTCTTTGAGAAACATTAGATCAGGCTTCAGACTCGGTTTCGGGCTCTTCGGCTTCGGCAATGTCGGGATGCTGCTCAATCCAGCCGCTTTGATGCAGCCGTTCGATGATGCGAATCATCAGCAAATCACGCGCCAGATACCAATCTGGCCGCACCGCGTCGCCTTCATCGAAGAAGAACACGCGGATGAATTCGTCGTAAGGAACAAGTGGCGCGTCGGAATAGCGCTGGGCAGCATTCGCCGCTTTTTGAAGTTCTAGCCGAATGGTATAGTCGTTGCGAGCCCAAAATAATCGCTTAAACAGGCGGGGGTCATGTCTTTGAATGTAGTCGGCGAGCCGGTCGGCAAGTTGCTTGATACTGGCGATGCGTTCTTTGTCGATGTTCATAATCCTCTCCAGGAAAAGCTCGGCTAAGCCCCAGTGAATGCACTCTCTCTCTTTAATGAAAGAGTAGTTAAAGCGCGGATCGAATCTCTGTCTGCCAGTGGCTTTGCCGGGATGTGGCTGGCGCAGCAGATATAGGCGTAGAAAATGGAATGCTCGATCCGGCAGGTCAAACAGGTCCTCAAAGAAGAAGTTACGCTTTTGATATACGAAGACTCCCTCTTCGTCCTTAGACTGAGCAGGCATTTCCTGTGCACGAGTCACAATGGCGTCCCACACAGAGCCGAAACGTTGCTTTGCCTCAAACACAAAGCTGATCACGCTAGAAGCTAAATAGTGGATTGCGATAGTTGAGCGCTTGTTATTGTTCAAGAACAGATAGCTCGTCAGGGAAACATGTCGTGGCAGTTCTTTTTGTGCCTCGAGCATATCTTCGATCAGACAAGTACGAGGAAAGCTGTACCGAGGCAATTCCTCTAGTCCTTGCTGGTGAAATGCAATCCTGTTTCGCTGAAGATTAGCCGCGGCAAAATATTGAAGCCACTCCTGCTGGGGAGTGTGAACAAGCCATAACCTGTTTCCAGATCGGAGCGCCCCTAAAGGCATTGCCAGCATAGCTAGTAAACACCAACCTGAAATTGGGTATTTAGGGGAGCCTTCGGCTACAAAATTAATGTCATCTCTACTACCTGTAAGAGGAATCACAGACCGCGCAACTCGTATTATGGCCGGATCGCCGCTAAAGATACACCTATCTTCATTTTCAGATGCTTCTTCTTTCCCAGGAATAGCTGCATCAGGCAGATAGGAATTAAGATAGGCTTTTAATGCTTCTTCCCGTACTGCATCGTACTTAGAATCCTTAAGCAATGCCGGCTGAGCAAAGTAAATGTTTGGAAAAACTGAGTTATGAAGAAACCAAGCCATCGTACGGTTCATGTAAATTGACCGGATAAAATTGACGAATTCGTTTAGGTGCTCATCGCTTATATTTTCTGGACTCTCGACACCGGAGAACGCTGTAATTGTCGCGACGCCAACGTCTACAAGTGGATGCCCGGTATAGCGTAGTAAGCTCATCGTATTACTCCTTGTACAATGCCGCCGCTGCACGCATATCGGCGGCAATCTGCTTTCGCAACGACTCGGGCGCGAGTACCTGAACCGCCGGGCCCCAACCGCGTATCCATGCAATTAATTCCTGCACGCCAACGATCTCAACGGTCCAGTACAGGCTGCCGTCCTCACGCAACGTGCTTTGCTCAGAAGGATGCCGAAGCGTCTCCTGGACACGACTAGCGACCTCAGGGGCGAAAAGTAGCTCAACCTTGACCGGCTTCTCGCCATACCAGATGCCCCAGGCGTGCCTCAGCAAATCGTCAATGTCGAGGTCTGTACGCGGCTCAAAACGGACCGTTGTGAGTGTTGCCCGCTGAATGCGATCCATCTTGAAGGTGCGCAGCGCATCTCGGCTGCGGCTCCATGCGATTAAATAGGTGCCATGACTGAGCACAGCGGGTTCAAACAGATAAGGCTCAATCTCATGCTCGTCTGTTCCTTCTGCTTTCGATTTCAAATACTGAATTCTGACCACAATGTTTTCCAGCCACCCCTGCAAGATGGTTTTCCAAATGTCGGTTTGCTCTGGAGAAGCGGATCGCTCACTTTGCAAAACGAGGCTGGATTGTCCAAGCTGTTGGCACAGGCTTGGGTGGCGAAGCACTTGCGCGATTTTTTGCATCGCTGTGGCAACAAAGGCTGGTGCTTTAGTGGTTTGCCGTGCATAGCGGCGCAGTGCCAGATAGACGCTTAATGCTTCACCCGATGACAACCGGACATTGGCTAGATATTGCGCCGGGTCCAAGCGATATCTGCCTCGTGACACCTTCACAAGTGGGAAGTCCAACTCGAGCTCTGTCAGGTAACGATGAATCGTGCTCGGATCGCAACCGATTTGCTTCGCCATCGCGCTAGCAGAGATCCCGTCATAAGCCGTCAACAGAAGATGCTCGACTTGATCCAAGCGCTCACGTTTGCTTCTGGCGTGTCCCATTCGTTTTTCAGCTCCTGATCGCATTGTAGGATGCGAATCTTGCAGGTGCTGCAAGTTGTAGCGGCAAGTTCGATGGAGGGTGTGAAGAATGGTTCTCGCGCCGACCCAGCGCTCTTGTAGGATATGCGCAAAAAGGGTGGGGCGCAATTCAGGCGATTGGGCATTGATGCTTGGTTCTCTGCTAACATGCGGCTATGCTATTAGCAGGTAAAGACAGTGGAGCTCAAGCGATGAGCGAGAACACCAAAATCCCCCCTACGCTGGCTGAGCTGCGATCCCGTCGAGAGGAGATTTTGCGGCTCGCTAACCAATACGGCGTATTCAACGTGCGTGTCTTTGGCTCGGTGGCACGCGGTGAAGCGAATGCAGAGAGCGATATCGACCTGCTCATTTCTGCGCGCGAAGGAGTCAGCATGTTTGATCTCGTTGGCCTGTGGCTGGATTTACAGGATCTGCTTGGCCGCGACATCAGCCTGGTGACTGACGATCCGCATCCGCGCCAGGAGCGCTTCCTCCGACGTGCTCGGAAAGATGCTGTGCCGTTATGAGCAAAACCGCTGCCGATTATGTTCGTGACCTGCTACAGGAGCTGGACGATATTGCTGCTTTCACCGTCGAGGGCCGCGATGCGTTTATGCGTGATGCCAAGACGCAGAAAGCCGTGATTCGCTCGTATGAAGTCGTCGGTGAAATCTGCAAGCGCCTACCTGATGCGGTGCGCGAAGACAATCCACAGATTGATTGGCGCAAACTCATCACCTTCCGCGACTTCTTGGCCCACAACTACGATCTAATCGGTTTGCGATACGTCTGGGAAGCAGTCGAGGACTTGCCACATTTGCGTGCTGCATTTGAAGCATTGTTGGAGAATCTAGGCGACGGCGAGGAGCGAATAGGGTAGGGGGATTAGAATTCTTGCGAGTTGGTCTCAGCAATGCTTCGGAACGCTCTGCGGGCTGATGTGTTCAGCCCGTTTTTGTTCCCGAGAACGGTTCTCCGCGCCAGTTCAGCGCGCTTAGGGGATACGCATGGAGAGAGCAGGGTAGGGAACTCAGTGAAGACTATCCCTTCTCTGCGCCTGCCGTGAGACCCGCCGTCAGATATTTTTGCGCAAACAACCCAATCACAAATACTGGGATGATCGTTACCATTGCTACCGCGGAAAGGCCACCCCAATTCACCCCATACTCCCCAAAAGCCAATTCGGAGATTGCCACTGGTAGTGTCTTTGAACTAGCGGACTTCGTGAATACAAGCGGGATCAAGAACGAGTTCCAGATCGTCAGGAAGGTAATGGTAATTGTGCTGGCAATAGCTGGCCAGGAGATCGGCAGAACAATCCGCAGCAGGACACCTAGTGATGAACATCCGTCGATCGTAGCCGCCTCCGCAATGGAGACAGGCACATCATCGAAGAACGTTTTAAGCAGCCATGTCGCCAGAGGAAATGCCATGGCTGCCATCATTAGCAAAACACCGATCCGTGTGTCGTAAAGCCCATATGACTGCATCAGGAAATAGAGTGGGATGATGATAGCGATTTCCGGCACCATACGGGCGATGATAATGAAAATCATCAGCGGGTTCTTAGCGCGATAGCGGAAGAACTTGGAGTAGGCATAGCCCGACGCAATCGCCAGGACCATCACCAGCAATGTGCCGCCGACGCCAATGAACAGACTATTTTGCGCGTAGTAACGATAGTCGCCTTCGATAATGGTTTTCGTGTAATTGTCGAAGTTCAAGCTGTTTGGCAAAATGCGCGGCGGAAAAGCCAGTGTTTCCTGTTCAGTCTTTAGGGATGTCAACAGGACCCAGACGATTGGCACCAGCGTATAAAGCGCCAGCAAAATGGCCGCACCGTAAATCAAGACAGACCGGAGTTTTAGCCGGGCCATTTAATCCTCCCGCCGCAGAATCAACCAGATGTAGCCAATGCTCATCACGAACGACAACAGAAAGATAACGGTTGTGGCGGCTGACCCAAAGCCCATGCGAAAGCCGAGCATCGATTTTTTGTACGCATAGGTCGCAAGCACCTCGGTGGAGCTCGCCGGTCCACCGCGCGTCATTACCCAGACAGCATCAAAGAAGCGTAGCGCGATCATCGTGCGCATCAGCAGCGCAACCGACGCCGATGGCTTCAAGAGCGGAAGGGTAATATGCCGGAAACTGCGCAGCGCATCTGCTCCGTCGATACGCGCCGCTTCATACAGGCTCTCAGGGATGTTTTGTAGTCCGGCAAGGAGGACAAGCATGACGAATGGAGTGGACTGCCATACATCCACAAAAATAAGCACCGGGAGCGCCAAGTCCGTCGAGCTCAGCCACGCAATCGGCTTTGAAATCAGTCCCACTTTGACCAAGCCGTAGTTGAGGATGCCATAAGTCCCATTGAGCATCCACGCCCACACGAAGGCGGTAACCACCGGTGGCATCATCCACGGTAGCAGCGCGATCCCCCT
>Ga0134103_1002883_pt1 | contig 12428 bp, 12 predicted proteins | sample 14_taG_2_FD_94445 | JGI IMG/M metagenome (GOLD analysis project Ga0134103, IMG submission 94445) | Switchgrass degrading microbial communities from high solid loading bioreactors in New Hampshire, USA - 14_58_20_212_A1 metaG | ecosystem: Engineered > Bioreactor > Semi-continuous > Anaerobic >...
ACATCATAAAGAGGAGTACATTCAGGAATGTGCTCTTCAAATACAAGACCAAATTTTTTATTTTTTGATAAGCGGGCAAATTCCTGTTCTAAGCGATTACGCAAAGAAGTGTCAGGAATTTGACGCAGTAAATGATTGATTGCAGCCATATTTTTCGGCTATTCTGAATATCGTGTGGAATCGGGTACACAGCAAGGCGTTCAAGGTATTCACTCATTTCAGGCGTAAAGCAATCGGCCCGAACAGCGATACCGTAAGTACCATGCCCACCTACAATTTCATGCACTCCACGGCAATCACCAAACCGTTTCTTGAAAGCACGATAGTTTGACACATTTACACTGTCACCGGAATAATCAGAACCACCCAGATACGGCACAATAATGAAATCGTCTGGCTGAACTTTTCCTGGATCACTAATATTCACTTCAAAGTAGTCGCCAGCAAGGAGGTCGTCATTATCATCGGGGCAGGGCATGTCATGATACGGATTTGAGAATCGCCCTACCCTGTAAAGATGGCAAGATTACTCTTCCAATCCCAGCTGGCGGGATCGGGTGGTGAAGCCAGCGCGATGGCAGAAATATCACCACCTCCAACCTCATTGGTTTTATTCATCGGCAATCGGGTTTTATTTCGGCACTGCATATTTTCTCCTCCAGTGCATAAAAAATAACCTCCGGAATTTCATCGTAATAAAAAGACGTTTAGCGGGAATATTCACGCACAAAATTCAACAATTTTTCGATTTTATTTCCGGGAAATTTTTCGCTAATCGATGTGATTAAAAAGAGAATGGAAACACTCAGTAGAGCGTTTCCATTCTCTTTGGCTACCAGTTCACCGTCAGCACCGCAACCCATACCAACACACCACACCACAGGAGCACCGACAAGGAGGTTTCAGTGAACTGTTCGCCAGAAAAACACCGATAAGCAAATACCAATAAGAATACCGGTAAGTACATTTACATTATAGCAACGTGAATTTTGAAACTCGGTGTTGAAAGACAGCCTTTATTTTGCTGGAAATTATTATCACCAATCATACTCATCGTTCAAAATGTCTTCTATCTCTACCTGGAAAATCACAACATCGGAGGCATCGATTGTTACATCTGGCTTCTTTTTCCAGTTATATCCGCCGCCGATCTCATAGACCCAGGGGGTATATCCACGCCCCATGCATCATCCTGGCTGTAAACGACAATCCATGCATGATCGTCCCCGTCCTGGCATCCACTCGTGATCTCTACATCAATCCCCATCTCGGAAAATGTATTCAGGATTTTGTCGGCCAGTTTTTCAGCGATTTCATCGCAAATCCCACCCCCGCCGTACTCATAGCGAAATCCATTTTCATCTGTTGATCTACCTCTCTGGGGAAATCCCGGAACGACTTTCAAAACCGCCTGCCACAGGGTCAGCGTAGGATCGCTCCGCAGGATAATGCCGCACGCGGCATCCCAGTTGTCAGGGGTTGGATCATCTATTACCCTTTTGAGTCTTGCAATCAACTCTGGATTTAATAGCCCAAATACATTTCTAAGAAGTCTGAACTCAATATTGAGATTTTCAGATGAAGTGGGCAAATTCAACGACCGGATGTAATTTGCTTCAGCAGCTTCGATTTCTTCGTGCTTGGCGAGGGCCGAGCTTTTTGCCTCTTCAAAATCCATAAAACTTCCCGCTTCTTTTGCAAAACCATGCATACTTATTCCCGCCCCATAAAGCACATATGGGTGGCCTCCAGTTGAACGCCAGTGCGGGTTGTGGTAGATAAAAAATCTACTTTCTCTACCGTTCACTTTAAGTTGATACTTTATACGATTATCTTGAAGGGGTACAACATCCCATGAAACCTCGCGCTGTTTTTGATTCGATGCAGGGTTTTGGATACCAGCCCCTCCTGCGGATCGGCATTGTTTGTTCGACTTACTTGTTTTATTTTTACATACCATTTCAATATCTCTCCTCGAAGAAACATTTTCTTGCCAGCAGTATCACAACGGAAAGGGTAGGGGGTCAATCGCCTAACAATATCAAAAAGCCCCCATCCCCATCATTTGCCACAACGATAGCGTCTTCCAGCTCGTAGGTATCCACTTCATCCCGGCTTCCATAATGGAGGACACCGGCAATTCGGAGCGTTACCCACCGGGCTTTCCTAGCAGGGTATTTTTCCAGATCGGTTAACAAGTTCCTGTTTACCTGCATATCTTCCAGACGATTCCCTAATTCTTCCTCTTCAAAGTGAAGCAAATCTGCCACAGTCTGTCCGTTGATCGCTGTCCATTCGCCTACCCGGTAGGCTTTCCCGCTGTAACGAACACACTGTGCAAGTGTTCGGGCATCTGGCAGTGGTTTTCTCAGGAGCTGATGCCTGTTTACTGGAATCACCGCCAGAGTTGGTTATCGCCTTTTTAGCTTTCCTGCATTTGAATTTACAAATCATCGAATTTCCCTTGCCGCTGCTTTGGACAGTAGACGATTTGGCGACAATTCTTTTCAAAAAGAAGGGACTGCCCCGATTAACAGAGCAGTCCCTTCTTTCGCTTTTTCTTAGTATCTGGTCTAAGGCCGGGAAGATATATCTGAAATTTTTTATCAGAGCGTCCAGCGAGACTCGAACTCGCGCGTCCTACTTGGAAAGCAGGCAGTCTACCAATTAACTTATGGACGCCTGACAGAGTTCGGTTAAAAAGCGGGCAAACGGATTTGAACCGATATCCACAGCCTGGGATGCTGTTATGCTACCGTTGCACCATGCCCGCGACATAGTTTTTAGTGGGGTAAATTTACTGCAAAGCCAGTTTTTTAGAGCCGTGCTTGCGGGCATTGATAAGGGAAGAACCTGTGGGCGATGTGCGGCTCGAGCGCACGACCTTGTCGATGTGAACGGCACGCTCTAACCAACTGAGCTAAACACCCTGAAAAATGTTGCCAGGTGTCCGCTTTCGACTCATTTCGCTTGTCTCTTGCAGAGAACAGGGGACTACTATACTCCGTCCACGGACTTTGTAGAGGCTCTGCTTCGCCAACATCCTAGCAACAGGTGGACGCACCGGGGGTCGAACCCGGAACCCCTTCAATGCCATTGAAGTGCGCTCCCAGTTGCGCCATGCGCCCGTCCAGTGGCGGAGACTGGATTCGAACCAGTGATCTCCAGATTATGAGCCTGGCGAGGACAACCACTCCTCTACTCCGCAGTGGGCGATGAGAGGCTCGAACTCCCGACCTTGGCGATGTCAACGCCACGCTCTAACCAACTGAGCTAATCACCCATTTTCACGAAGCCCGGCTTACTACCTCCAGCCTTCCGCTGGCATCCCCATCACTGGGTACTACCTCAACGGGGTTATCGCGCGTTCACCGTTTCTTGTTCTGGCAATATCTCCCAACTGTTCATGGCGCGCCCGGGGAGATGAACCGGGGTTCGTGAGGTGGACGATGAGAGGCTCGAACTCTCGCCCTCCGCGTTATCAGCACGGCGCTCTAACCATCTGAGCTAATCGTCCGGTATGAGTGCTTCCAGGGGGATTCGAACCCCCGATCTCTGAGCTGAGAACCCAGCGTCCTTGTCCGCTAGACGATGGAAGCATCAGGCGGCGATGACCGGATTTGAACCGGCGATCTCGGCCTTGACAGGGCCGCATGTTAGACCACTACACCACATCGCCTTGTATATTGAATTTTCCGTCTGTGGGCAGTGTAGGGCTCGAACCTACGGCTTCCATCTTGTAAGGATGGCACTCTGACCAACTGAGTTAACCGCCCATTCAATACTTCATTTTTGCTTCCAGCAGGGGCTGAAAGAATCGAACTCTCACCTTCTGTTTTGGAGACAGACGTTCTACCATTGAAACTAAGCCCCTGTAGTGGACGCGAGGCGACTCGAACGCCTGTCATCGCTGTGCAAGAGCGAGGTTCTCCCAACTGAACTACGCGCCCTTTTGGGGTTGATCGAAAGCGTCCAGCGAGATTCGAACTCGCTACCTCCTACATGGCAAGCAGGCGTTCTACCAAATGAACTATGGACGCAGAAACAATGGAACTGCATTTGTGTGTTTTATACACAGCTCCCCCGGAAGGATTCGAACCTTCAATCTGACGGTTAACAGCCGCCTGCCTTACCATTCGGCTACGAGGGAATGTTTTCGTTAGAGGGAGGGGTGGGCCTGTAAGAACCCCTCCCTCTAACGCCAGTATGCTTTAGTCTCCATCTTGTCTTGAACTATTTAGTTATTAAAGTTCCAAATAAAGAAAAATAAAACCGGGGCACTTTTTTTGTGTCCCGGTTGGCACTTGCATCTTCTCAGGTTTAGGTGTGATTACTTTACACCCTTTCCTCTCCCAATCGGGACACGTCAAAGCACGCATCTGCGGCAACTCCCGCAATGGCGGCGATATCATTATTTACGATATTACCCAACCAGATGGTGCGCATTTCTTTCAGTGTCCCTTTCGAAAAGCAATTAAATAATAATTAGCATAAATATTATACCGGAAATTAATAATTTGTCAACAGGTATTTTTCAAGTTTTTCTTTTGATTTCCCGTTTTTATCCCGCAAATTACTCCGGTCAAATAAATACTATGCGACCTCTAAAACTTTTACCTTCGGATTTTCCATCGGCGCGTTGCCCGGCCACAGCAGGTACAGGGTGTCTCCTGTGTTGAGGTGTAATGAGGAATCGGGGGCAGGAAAAGCGCATCCCAGATGTGATTCCACAGCCTGTGCCGCAAGTTCACTTCGTACTTCGACAGGGCCGCTAACCTTTATCCCACTTAAAGGGTAAACGCCTTTATCGATCAAACGAATACCATACAGCTGAGAAATAGGGGTGTTCATATCAACAATGTATTTCATACCATCTACCTCAAAGCGCAATAATTAATCCTGAATTATTATAGGAATTGAAAAACTCATAATATCTAATTGGCAGTATCATTTTTGTTGCGATTTGTAATACAAACACTGGACTCGCGTATTTGCCAGACGAGTCCAGTGTTTTGAAATCAAATTCGATTTACTGAGGTGATTGGATTGATATAGTAGGTCGTGGTGATAATGAAAACTTGGCAAAACTAAACGCCATGAACATCATTAGCATTGGCATCTCTTCTGATATTGTTGGAGTTGCCCCAACAAACCGAATATTAATTGTAATAATTGTTGGGTGTTTTATTTCTACGGTAGTTTGAATACATAATAGTGAATGTGTTCTTCCTCGCCCCAAAATGCGTCTAACAGGTGAGGGTTTCGGAGTGCATTCTGGGACTTATGTTCAGGGGCATATTCACCAGCCGCCACACAAATCAGCCCGCGCTCGTGGGTAATTGAAAAAATATAATGGAAGTCTTTTGGGGTCAAACCAACCTGTTCCAAAACCTCGGCATGAGAAAGCTTTTTCGCGGGAGTGTCCATTTATCTAAAAATCCTCTCACCAGTAAGTTGGGTTTGAAAATATTATAGCTACAAGAATTACGGCTTATTTTTGCCACCCAAAATATGGGCGTGCCAGCAGTTCCAAACCTCTCGATTGGGTTAAATCAACCGTGCGCTGGCAAAATTCTTCAGCATGTTTCGCGAGTTGTTCACCCATTTCGAGCAACTTTTGCCTGTTTTCAATATGTTCCTGCCAGTGGGGGAGTATCCCGCCTAAGCCATTGTAAGCGCCAGCGAAAGCACCAGCGATTGCACCGACTGTATCACGGTCGCATGATCCATTCCTGCCCGGAAAGTTTACAGATCGCCAAATAACCGCCGGATAATCTTCTGGACTTTGAAGAAATGCCCACATCCCTATAGCAAACGCTTCCTCGCCAACCCATCCGCTCCCAAGAAGTTCCGATGCTTTGTAAGCGTCCAGATTGCGGTCAATGCACTCTTTCAGGGAAGTGAGGGCGCGCTCCATTTCAAAATTATTGGGGAACTCTTGATTGCGGGCGATGCAGGCATCGATAAGGGTAGCGTCTGGGGGCGTGTCTTTCAAGATCAAAGCCGTAGCATAGGCGGTGATTATACTGGCAATAATGCCGGTGGGGTGGGCGTGGGTCATTACAGACTGATCGGCGCTCACCACCACCAATGCATTTATATTGTCCCTGTACAGCGCCCCAACAGGAAAGACGCGCATTACACTGCCCGCACCCTTTGAATCGGGGATTGCTGCTTTATGCCACTCAATTCCACTTTCAAGGTTGCTACAGCCACTCATACAGGCGAAACCGGGTGCTCGATTGTTATCAGGAGATCGCATCCAATCCACGAAGGCGCGCACAACCGTGTCGTATGAACTCTCATCTGATCTATTGAGTAGCCCTTCAGCCAGGGCCAGCGCCATTTGCGTATCGTCTGTATAGAGATATTCGCCGCGGCGATTAATGACTTGTGGATTGGTCACCCCTAAAAGTCCATAATGATTGATTATTTCTTCCGGTTCATGGAACTCGTCTCTATAGCCGAGAGAATCGCCTACTGCCATCCCGACCACCATCCCCTGTACACGGTCAACATAATCATCCGAATTTAGTTGAGGTCCTGTGTTTCTTTGACGGTTTTTAAAAACATGCAAAGAGGGGATGAAGGCATTTTCACCAGGCATATCAGCCAGGTTTTTTACGAGATCAATCAATCCCTTTTCTCCCAGATTCGACAAAATCCACCTGTGCCAACCGGCCAGTGTGGTTTCCTGAACATTAGGGAATTTTTGACTTAGAAATTCAAGGATCATTGATCTCTCCCGATGCGATATATTGTTATTCAGATACCGCGATTTTACCGACACCTGAGCTGATGTGTCCGGTGATTTTTATTTTCCTGAAAATGCAGTTATTCCATCACAAAATTTTTATCATAAATCTGGCGAATAAATTCCTGATAATCCGCTCTAAGATTTACTTTTCTGCCAAGAGCCTCCTGCACGAACCGATCTGCGATTTGATTTGAGGGTACTTCATCAGGCTTGCACCCATATTGAGACGCAAGGACGGATCGGAACCGGTTGACCCATTCGATATTGTTTCGTTTGACAGCTTCACCGGCGATCCGTTTGAGTTTAGAAGCGAATAAATTGTTGTCAATTTTTTCAACCTTTTCCACGACTTCAATCAGCCATTCCTTTTCAAAGGTGGCTTTTTTCTCTTTTACTGCTTGCCAGAAAATATTTGTCAGCGGCTCTGGCGTGGAAAACACCGCGTTCGGATGGTAGTCGATTGACAGCTTGTCACTGCCGAAGAAGCGGTAAGCCTGACCCGCGTCAATGGGGATGGCAAGATCGGGCAGGGCAAGATAGTTGCTGTAATTTCCATCATGGTCTGAACACAGCCAGCGAATCACCTGAGACATAACAACCAGGCGAGTTTGATTCTCTGTCCAATCGTTTGGATCAGGAGATAAGGTTTTGACATTGCTGAGAACAGGTTGAATACATCCAATGTACTGATCCAGTTGATGCACAAACACCGGAGGGGTGTAGATGTCTACCCAACGATAAATTTCTGAGACCAGGCTTTCGATCATCGCCCGCACGCCCCCCATCTGCTTGTCCGGTTTATAAATCCACTGATTGCCGTTTTGATCTCTGTACAGACGTTTTTCGTGAATACCGCCAAACGGTGCTATTCCTGCATAAGTGAAAACCAGTCCTTCCAGACTCTTGTATCGTGGCAGGTCAAGCGGTTGCCTGCCGCACAGCTTCTTCAGCCGTTGGGCATAACTCCCTACACGTTTTCCAAAACTTCCATCGTGGATGATCCGCAGATGCGGGAGTGGGACGATATTCATGCCGGTCGCGGGAAATTCTTTCTTCAGATAAGTTTCCATCAAACCTGATATGTTTGTAAATTCCGCTTTGACCGAGATAGACCCTTTTATTAGACCTGTGTTCGCGACCACCAGATTGAAAGGCACCGGCATGGCATCGTCATCGCAGTCACAAGCCGCGCATTTATTTTGATAAAGTTTGGGGTGATAACACTGCGGGCAGTAAAGAATATGGTTGCTGGTAATGAACTTTTTCAGGATATTCTCGAATGGGCCATCAGTAATTTCCTGATTCTTCTGGTTGAGCGTATAAGACACGACCTTCACCAGAACCTTCTTATCCTGAAGTTCATTGATCGAAAACAGTGTGAAAGAGCCGTACTGTTTACTACTCAAAACTGCACGGCGGGTTATGATCGGCAGGCCAGGCTCGCTAAACGTCTCCTTATACAGTTTTGCGGCGATATCATTGTGAATTTCGCGAAACAAATCAACCAGACTGCAAACCGATGCAAAAAAATGATGGAGTGTTTCCGACCTGACCTGATAACCAACCTCATCGGTTACCCCAATAGCATCCAGCGCCTTTATGAAGCCAACACGGTTGCTGTAAATACTCCAGAGTTTATAAAAATGCGAATACGGAATAAACCGGGGTTTTACCCATTCTGATAAATGTTCCGAGACTGATTTATCTTCTATGGGCAGTTTCCCTAAAGTGGAACTGCTCTTCTGATGTAAGTCGAAAAGCTGTGTAATTTGTGACAGAGATAATGACTGAGCATCTAAAGAATCGGGTTGATCGGGTTTATATCCGAGTGCATTTTCAAAGAAACGGTTTATATTATTTCTGGTTTCAATAAAGCTAACCAGTGTTTGCTCGTTCCAGTCAAAAACCTTTGCCAGAAGAAATACATTTTCTGGGGCTTCAAAAGCGTTATCAATTAATGACAGGACATTTTCCTGGTGGGTACATTTCGGTTGGGCATAAAATCCGCCCTTGTAAAGGAAATATAAGTGCTTGACAAGAGCCTTATATCGATGCGGATCGTCATGATCTTTTCTAGCTTCCCATACTTCTTTTAGAACAACTTCAAAAGGAAGCGTGTAATTGACCCCCATAAAACGGGGCAGAAGGATAACCGGGGATGTAGAATTCTGTAGGGAATCTACGACGATATCTATAGGGCCGCGATAAAAGAATTCTAAGATTTTAGAAGTTTCAACCGCTTCCTGTAATTGAGTGTTTTCGTGTAATTCTTTATCAAACGTCCATTCGTACCGCTGGCAGGGCGGTTCGACATTCAGCCCCTTTTCCTTCAGACGTTCAAAAAGGATTTGTTCTTTTTCGATTATTTTGTTTTTCAATAAGGATGCGGCGGCTTCGGACAGCTCGTATTCGGGTATGCCAGCGTAAGAAGCCAACAGCGCAACCATATCGCTGGTGGGGAAGCTGACAATTAAACAATTCTTGATTTGCTCCGAGAAAAAACCAACCGCTCTGGCAAAATACCCGTTTAAATACAGCCGGACAGTGTTTTTATGGGCCGGGTTGAGATAAGCGGCCAGAACATTTCTGCCTGCATAAACGTTTTCAACCAGGCTGGGGGTCTGGAAGCCGCGCCAGTAAGCAAGAGCCACCAACTCGTCAGTTGATAAAGAAAGAAGGGCGTGCTTCGTCTTACCGATAACAGCCGCCCAGTATTTCAGTGATGTCTGGTACTGCTTGGCCTGAATCTGTTTGGCGAATCCAATAAGATCAAAAACATCCTTGCACATCAATTGATAAGCCAGAAAGATGTCCTGATCCCACGGATAAGTCTCTGGCGCGTATGCGACCGCCATGTTCGCCCAATCAACGTAAGTCAGATTGGAGAATGTAATGCTGGTAGCGGAAACACTGGGTGTATCTACGGGACAAATCCTGTCCTCGTAAATTTCATAAACCTTCTTTTCATATAAAACACAGGCTTTATTGTTGCAAACAAGGGTTTCAGGGATCAACCATTTGCCGCAGTATGGGCAAGAAGCGAAATCATCCAGACTTTTTTTATTTTGTTGATAATACTGTTCAGCTTCTTCTGGATTTATGCCCGCTTTTTTAAATAAAATACTGGCTTTCCAATCCCACCTTTCTGGATAGCCGCTGATTTTTAGGTTTTCAATATAACTGGGCTTAAATCCAAAAATATCTGCACTCATTTTCGCGCGCTGTATTCGTTATTTTGTGCTATTCATATGTTAGCAATTTTGAAATGGGATAATATTTATACAGAAAACAACACCGCCCCATGTCTTTCAATGGAGCTGGCGAAAGGTCGCTATTAATCTTTGTTTGAGTTTTTATCACCATTTTTGTCATGGTGATTATCGGGTAAGCCAAACAGAATACGTTCTACACCAGCAATAATCATCAGTATCGGAACGCCTTTCGTCAACACCGGCAATAAAGATGGGGGCAAAAAGGATTCCATTGCCGGGGCAAGAATTTTGATAATAAACACTAGCGATGCGGTCAGAAATACCAAAGAGAGAATTCGGCGCAAGATCATAGTCACTCCGTAAAAACCAGAAGGCAGGCATTTATATATAGACGCCCACCTTCTGCATTTTGTGATTTTGTTCGATTTGCTTTTCAGAACCAGTAATTTCCTACTGCTCCGTTAGGTATCTTTACCATTCAGCCGGCGCTGATTCTCAAGGCGGCGATCATGCATTTATCTCGTTATGCGTTTTCGAACATCCAGAATATATCCGAGGTCTTTTAACTCTTCCTTCAAGTCGGCGTATCCTTCCGGTTTTGCAGGTACGGTCTGCACGATAACGCCTTGTGGATCGCAAGCACCGTGCTGGCCTATATGCATATAGGAATCGAAAGTGTAAGGATGTCGACCTTAGTCACATCTACACCACCCGCTTCGGCAATTGCAGAACTACATTTTTTGGTTTTTGATGAACAAACCGTCCTTCACCGCCTTTGCCAATAACTTATCTGCTAATGATTGTATTTAAGACGTACTCTCACAAAATAGATGCATTTTTTGAAAGCAAAAACGGGCACAATAAGCACCCGTTTTTGTGATTGGACGGTCTATAACCCGCATTCTGTTCTAGACGTTCATCTATCTTGGTCGGCTGTTACCAGACGACTCTTCGCGGCCACCAGAGGCTTAAGCGGTACGGGGTGACCTGACCTCAATTTGCCTTGCTCCAGGTCGAGGATGCCTAGCCGCCGTATCACTACGGACGCTGGTGGTCTCTTACACCACCGTTTCACCCTTACCTGTGCCGGTTGCGGCCATCGGCGGTATGTTTCTGTGGCCCTGTTCCCGCATTACTGCGAGTGGCTGTTAGCCACGACCCTCCCCGTGGAGTGCGGAGTTTCCTCTCTCACGGAAAACCGTGCCGAGCGAACGCCTGACCATCCAATTAATACAATTATTATATCATAAAATTATTTTTTAAATAAAAATTATAACAGTAAATTGGACGGATATCTTCTAAAATCCGTTTTTTCAATACTATAAATGGACTTATAATCATTTCAGGGCGAATTATGGTATGTGAAAAGAAGACCGGTACACCTAATTCAATCCTTGACCATCTCGGGGCCTCTGAGTGCGCTTTGTCTAGCCCCAAAATTGAACGCACCCCAGAAGGCATGCCGAATATTGAAAAGTACCGCAAAGAGGCCGAGACACGAATCACTAAATGGATCGGAAGTTTATGATATTCCCGGGAAAAGATCGCCTACGAAGGATACCGGTGGCTGGAATGGGCGCATGATCCCAGCAGGGAGAAGTACGCCGCATGGAACTGGGCTATGTGGGATCAGTGCCAGATGGTTGCCGCCAGCATTGGTTATACCTACAAGGACAAACTATCCGCTCAGGAGATTTTTGACAATCCCCGCATTGACAGCGATCTGCTGGAGCTGGCAGACCCGATTTATAGAGGAATCGATGACCTGGCTGATGCGATCATAACCGACCGCCGAAACCGGAATATTCACTCTAAGCTGGTAAGTTTTCTAAGGTCAAACAAAGGCAAGATTTTTACCCGGGTGAGCCAGCGCCGCCTGTGGGTGTTGGTAGTAAAGAACGGTTACAGACCGGTAAATACTCCAACTTTTGGGGCAACCCGCCACTTTCCCGAAGTCAATCCGTTTTTGGGGATGGGCGGTCTGCTGAAAGCGCGCCGTTTTGAAGAAGCATTGAGTACCGAGGTGGCCGTCTACCGGGGTATCGAAGAAGGCGCATCGCCTACCTGGGTAGGGCAGAGGGAAATCGAATCCTGGACCACCTGCCGGGAAGTGGCTGTGCTTTTTGCCGAGGGGGTATTACAATCATACCATCCGCCCTGGAAGCGTAACCGTACTGGAGCGAAAAATAAAGTTCGGAGAGATACTGGCTTTTATCAACCCGGATGACGAGTACGAGATCATCCTGCGGCCAGAAAAATAAAAGAGTGCATAAAGCACCCTTTTCCAATTAAGCAATCCGAAAAACACCCATCTAATCCCCCAGGTTGATTCGCCCGAAACCTCCATATTTCTCAGCCATCCGTTCGTACAAACCAACTCCCAACATGGTCTGGTAAATCTCGTCTGCTTTCCGTACTGGGTCAATATCTTTGAAGGCTTCCGGGTACAGGGTTTTCCC
>Ga0134103_1002884_pt1 | contig 12417 bp, 10 predicted proteins | sample 14_taG_2_FD_94445 | JGI IMG/M metagenome (GOLD analysis project Ga0134103, IMG submission 94445) | Switchgrass degrading microbial communities from high solid loading bioreactors in New Hampshire, USA - 14_58_20_212_A1 metaG | ecosystem: Engineered > Bioreactor > Semi-continuous > Anaerobic >...
AATCTCCTCTTTCAAACAAAATAATTTGGGCATGCTCGTCCAATCTTCTGAGCCTGGCTGCCGCAGTAGCGCCGCCGGCTACACCGCCGACAATTAAAACCTTTTTTTTCATAGATACGCTCCTTGTCTGTTTTTACCCGATAAATTCAAAGACTATGATATAATAAAAGACGATTAAATTCAGTGATGATGTTACCATGAGAGCTTGTCAAACTTTATTCTGATGCAGGATGATTTTTCCACGGTTGAGGGTAACCTGACCTTTTGCTTCCATTTCTTTTAAAAGGCGGCTTATTACTTCTCTGGCCGTTCCCAGTTCAGACGCGATAGTTTCATGGGTGGCATACAAGGGATAGGTCCCTCCTGCTGTCTTGGTAATAAGAAAATCTTCAAGACGGTCGCTTGTCCGTTTAAATGTTACATTCTCAAGAAGTCCCAATAAAGAATAGAACTTTGCCGACATGGATGAAAAGAAAAACTTCTGAATAGAAGGAACTTCATAAAAATATTTTTTGAATATTTCAACGGGTATGAATACGACATCGGATACTTGTTCGGCTGAAGCCGATACAGGGAAAGGGATATCTCCCGTGCCAAGCATACATGCAACCGTAAGCACACAGGTTTCGCCTCTTCCGATACGGTAGAGAGTGATTTCCTTACCTTCCGAAGACAGCTTGTAAATTCTTATAGTGCCCGAAAGAACAAGAATAACGCCGGAACACCCACGGTTTTCGTCCATTAAAATCATGCCAGGCTCTAATCTTTGATGATATAAAAAATTGAGGAAATCATCCTGCTTATCCCCTAATTCATTAATAAAAGGGAAAGCTTTTATTATATCCGCTTTTACTCTTTCGTCAAGCATAGTACTTCCTCCAATTTATTCATATAATAGCACAGAACAATAAAAAAAGACAGGGTTTCCACCTGCCTTAATAAACTGTGTCTATATATACAAAATTGCTTGTTAGAGCATATTCTTGAATTCTTCCTTGCTTCTGAAGCCCACAACTTTATTGGTGGCTTTGCCATGTTTAAAAGCAATAACGGTTGGTATGCTGATTACGCCGAACTTGCTGGCTAATTCAGGTTCTTCGTCAACATTTACTTTCAATACTTTTACTTTTCCTTCCAGTTCCCCGGCCAGTTCATCAAGCACCGGCGACAACATGCGGCAGGGTCCGCACCATGGCGCCCAAAAGTCAACTAATACCGGTAAGTTTGAATTTGAAATTTCTCTATCGAAATCATTTTTCGTAACGTGTTTTACATTCATTGATACACAACTCCCTTCCAACGCTTCTTTAATATTAATATACCCCCTTTGACATGATTATTCTGTGATAAAGTTACAGTTCAAAAAAATGTTTTCTTGTGATATAATATTTTAGCTCGTAATAAATATCCTTAATTTTTAACAGATACATATTCTTGGAGGTCCATGATGAAAATTTTAAATATTCTAAAAATATCCGTATTGATAATACTTTGTGCTACTTTATTCGCTGGCTGCTCCAAAAATACCAAAACTATAACCGTAGGTACGGGAGAAAACAAAGTTAAAATAACTTATACACCAGGCTATCAGTTCAGTCCTGTAAAAGACGGAGACACAACAGCTATTATCAAAACCAATATGGGTGATATTAAAATAAAATTATTCCCTGAGAAAGCGAAAAAGGCTGTAAAGAATTTTGTTGAACTTGCAAAGAGCGGTTATTATGATAATTTAACGTTCCACAGGGTAATTGATGATTTTATGATCCAGGGCGGAGATCCTAATGGTGACGGCACCGGCGGTGAGAGTATCTGGGGAGTGCCGTTTGAAGATGAGTTTTCTTACGATCTCTATAATTATCGCGGCGCTCTTTCTATGGCTAATTCAGGCCCCGATACCAATGGCAGCCAGTTCTTTATAGTTCAGAAAAAAGGCATGTCTGATGCTGAAATAGCAAGTCTTATACAAGGCGGTTATCCTGAAGATATCATCAATCTTTATAAAGAACATGGCGGTACTCCATGGCTTGATTTCCGACATACAGTATTCGGACAAGTCTATGAAGGAATGGATGTAGTTGATAAAATTGCAGCCGTCAAGACGAATGAAAATGATAAACCACTGGAGGACGTAATAATCAAGACTATTGAAATCACGGAAGGGAAAAAATAAGAGGCACAATGAACAGCAAACAAGGCGGCAGGAGGTTTTTTGCCGCATTTCTTATAATATCAGGCATATTACTTTTTACTAATACAGTTACCGCTCATAATTACTCCAATGACTGGAATTTCGGCGTCATACTCCCCGCTGTTATGGGGTTTTGTTGCTTTGCGTATTCTGCGGTTTTATTGCTCACCAAAGGGCCCGTTATAAAGAATAAGGGCTTAAGAACAGCATTTGTTTCCGTTATTATCATTTGTGCCTTATTCTTTATGATGGTGGAAGCCCTGATTATAATAGATCCGTACGTACATGGGAAGCAGCAGGCCGGAAGAGTGGATACCGTTATCGTCCTTGGATGTGGCATATGGCCTGACGGTAGACCCACCCTGGCGTTAAAGATGCGCCTGGATAAGGCAATTGAATATTATGAAGAAAATCCTCATGTAAAAATCGTTGTTACCGGCGGGCAGGGGCCTAATGAGCCGTATCCTGAGGCATTGGCAATGGAAGAATACCTGCTTAACCACAATATACCCAAAGAAAAGATATTAATAGAAGATAAATCTACCAGTACAAAAGAGAACTTCGAATTTTCAAGGAGAATAATGAATCTTCCGGACGACAGGATTGAGAAGATAGTCTTTGTAACAAATGATTTTCATGTACTGCGCGCCCGGATACTTGCCAAGCGATTTGGATTTGACGCATATGCCATCCCTGCACCGACACCAACGGTAATAGTATTCAACAGCTATCTGCGGGAATTCTTTGCATTCGTTAAGTCCATGGTTGTAGATTATTGAGTATCGTTTTTATTAACACTCGTGGCGCCTATTCTGGTTAATATCATCTTGAACAGCATATGTCATTCTGAGCGTCAGCGAAGAATCTTTTCATGTCAAAACAAAAGATTCTTCGAATCCGATAATTTTAAACCCGATAATATGTTCACTGAGATTATTTATGGATTCCATAAACTTTCACCCTGTTCATGGTGAACTGTCCTTATCCTTGCCCAAAAGCACTGCAATAACTTCAGGGTAGATTTCCTTCGCATGAGCTTTCCAGTTCCGGCAAATGGAACGGGCATCATCTCTGGAACCTACAGACAACCTTATGTCAATAAGGGGATTAAAATCCTCAAGGATCTTGCATTTTACTTCATATTCATTTTCATTCTCCAGGGTGTATTCAGCTACTACCGATGTTTCATGACGCAGTACAGAACGTATGGCGTCAATGTTCTCATCCAGCCTGGTTCTGATTCCGACAGGCACCAGGTTGATAAACATATCCAGCATTTTTTGTCCTTCTTCCGAAAGGCTGTAATAATCCAAATCGTCCCTGGTTTCGGTTAATATGAGCTTGTCCCGCCGCATTTCATGAATGCTTTGCTGAAGCAGAAAATAGTTCATATACCGGTTTTCCAGCATTATTCTAGTTAATTGCATATTGCTTATAGGTATTCGGACTTTATGCAGAAAATACAAAAGCAAAATTTTATTTTCGGCTTTTTCACGATTTTCCAAATCCATTCTTGGTACCCCTGACATATTTATTTTTTTATTTTAAATATGATCGATCGTAACCACAGATGTCATCCTGAGCTGATCCGCATCTTCCCGTTGTCATCCTGTAGGAAGTACAGCGCAAAAACTATCGTTGTCGCTTGTTATACCGGAGGCGGGGATCAACCCCGATCCTAAACCTCTCATTACGTTATAAGTATAATTAAAGTGCGGTCGACTTACAACAAAAACTTAGGTACTTATGTATATTGCCTACAGTAAGCAAAATAGGGTATAATTTTCAAAAATATAAATGAAGGTGAGTTAATGGCAGGTACAATTACTGAAAAAATTTTCAGCGAACATATAGTTGAGGGCGAAGCAAAAGCCGGTTGTGAAGTTGCCCTTAAGATAGATAACACGCTTACTCAGGACGCAACAGGAACCATGGCCTATCTTCAATTCGAGGCCATTGGTATTGACAGAGTAAAGACGCAGTTCAGTGTCAGTTTCGTTGACCATAACACTCTACAAACAGATTTTAAAAATGCTGATGATCATCGGTTCCTGGAATCCATTGCAAAAAGATACGGGCTTTATTTTTCAAAACCCGGTAACGGAATCTGCCATCAAGTCTTCCTGGAGCGGTTTGCTATTCCTGGAAATACTCTTATAGGTTCTGACAGTCATACTCCTACTGCAGGAGGGATTGGATGCTTTGCAATGGGAGCAGGTGGTCTTGATGTAGCCTGCGCTATGGCAGGAGCACCTTTTCGTATCAAATACCCCAAAATCGTAGGAATACACCTTACCGGCAGGCTGAAGCCGTGGGTTTCAGCAAAGGATGTCATTCTGGAAGTCCTGCGCCGGGTTGATGTAAAAGGCAATGTGGGAAAGGTTTTTGAGTATTTCGGAGAAGGCGTGAAAACCTTAAGCGTTCCGGATCGTGCCACAATAACAAATATGGGCACAGAAACCGGCTGTACCACAAGTATATTCCCAAGCGATGAAATAACCTATAATTTTTTAAAGGCTCAGGGCAGGGAAAAAGATTTCAGACCATTGGAAGCAGATCATGACGCGGTTTATGATGAAATAATTGAAATAAATCTTTCCGAAATAGAACCTATGGTTGCTCTTCCTCATAGTCCCGGTTCGGTTAAGAGGGTCAGAGAAGTCGGGCCTATTAAAGTCGATCAGGTAGCCATAGGATCATGTACCAATTCATCCCTCAGAGACCTTAAAATAGTTGCCATGATTCTGGATAATAACACAATTGCAGATAATCTTCATGTGTTTATCAGTCCAGGTTCAAGACAGGTGGTGGAACATCTTGTCGAGGACGGCGACTATGTTAAGCTTGTGAGGGCAGGAGTCCGAATTATGGAAAATGCTTGCGGAGCATGTATCGGTATGGGTTGTGCTCCTGCGTCCGGAAGTGTTTCTGTAAGAACTTTCAATCGCAATTTTGAAGGCAGAAGCGGTACAAAGGATGCAAAGGTTTATCTGGTCAGCCCTGAAACGGCTGCAGCCACAGCGATTAAGGGTGTGTTAACAGATCCCAGGGATCTTGGGGATTATCCTTCAGTTACATTACCGGATAAGTTTATTATAAATGACAATATGATTGTAAAACCCCTCAGCGAAGAAGAAGCTAAAAAAGTCGAAATAGTAAGAGGGCCAAATATTAAACCGTTACCATCCTTTGAACCTATTTCGGATATCCTTGAAGGGAATGTGTTAATTAAAGTAGGCGACAATATAACAACCGACCATATAATGCCTGCCGGTGCCAAAATTCTGCCTTTAAGAAGCAATATACCCGAAATATCCAAATATGTATTTGAGGCAGTTGATCCTAAGTTCTATGAAAAAGCCAGGGAGAACAATGGAGGATTTATTATCGGCGGTGAAAACTACGGTCAGGGATCCAGCCGCGAACATGCTGCTCTTGCGCCCAAATATCTGGGGGTCAAGGCAGTAATCGTGAAAAGCTTTGCCAGAATACATCTTGCCAATCTGATTAATTTCGGGATTGTGCCTTTAACTTTCAAGAATCCTTCAGACTATGACAATATCAGCGAAGGAGACAGGATAGTAGTAGAAATCGGAGATTTGAAGGGAGCATGTGTTCTTAAGAATATTACCAAAGGTATTACCATTGAGCTTGAACATACATTATCTCCTCTGGATGCAGAAGTACTGAAAGCGGGAGGAAAACTACCCTGGATTAAGAAGCAATTCCGATAATAAGTTAGATTATAGGAGGAAGCAATGTCTAAGATTATTATGAAAACTCCCCTCGTTGAGATGGATGGGGACGAAATGACCAGAATAATCTGGAAATGGATCAAAGATATTTTGATTGAACCTTATGTGGAACTTAAAACCGAGTATTATGATCTGGGGCTGGAATACAGAGAAAAAACCAGGGATCAGGTCACCATCGATTCGGCAGAGGCCACAAAAAAATACGGAGTTGCGGTAAAATGCGCCACTATAACCCCAAATGCAGCCCGCGTAAAGGAGTATAACCTCACTGAGATGTGGAAGAGCCCTAATGGGACTATACGTGCCATACTGGATGGTACGGTATTCAGAGAACCCATCCTGGTCAAAGGAATAACCCCATTTGTGCGGACATGGAAAAAACCTATCTCCATAGCAAGACACGCTTATGGAGATGTATACAAAAATACGGAAATGAAAATAGATGGGCCTGGCAAAGCTGAACTGGTTTTTACCGATAAAGACGGAAACGAGACAAGAAAGACCATTCATGATTTTACTGGCCCCGGCATCATCATGGGTATGCACAACACCAAGAAATCCATAGAAAGCTTTGCACGAGCCTGTTTTAATTATGCTTTGGACAAAAAACAGGATTTATGGTTTGCAACTAAAGATACGATATCAAAGACCTATGATCATAGCTTTAAAGATATTTTCCAGGATATCTTTGATGCAGAGTATAAAGAAAAGTTTGAAGAAGCCGGCATTGAGTATTTTTATACACTCATCGATGACGCAGTCGCAAGAGTGGTGCGCTCGGAAGGCGGGTTTATCTGGGCATGCAAGAACTATGACGGAGACGTTATGTCCGATATGGTGGCATCAGCTTTTGGTAGTCTTGCCATGATGACCTCAGTTTTAGTTTCACCTGAAGGTTACTATGAATATGAAGCAGCCCACGGTACGGTTCAGCGACATTATTATCAGCATCTGGAAGGAAAAGAAACTTCAACGAATTCAGTAGCCACCATTTTCGCCTGGACCGGGGCGTTGAGAAAAAGAGGCCAGCTTGATGAAATCCCTGAACTGGTGGATTTTGCCGACAAGCTTGAAAAAGCCTGTTTGAAAACCATTGAAGAAGGTATTATGACAAAGGATTTGGTGGCATTGTCGGAACTGGAAAATAAAAAAGCTGTGAATACCAAAGAATTTTTGTATGCCATTCAGGAGCGGTTAAATAGAACAATAAAATAATAGATAGTATACCAGTCTGAGTAGTTCAGATTCAACATGCAAGACTTTTCACCTTCTTTTTGGATGACACGCTGCTTGTTATCATGAGTGAAAACAAGCAGTCTTTGTTGTGTCATCCTGGGGAAAGCCGGAGAAACAAATGTAGTATCAAAAAAGAATTCCCAGCTTGCCCTCGGGATTATGATTACACAGTATTTATGATCATTTATAATCCCGGGGCAGTTAAGCTGTTTTGATGTTGAACATAAAAATATAATCAAAGGGATATCGGTTAATATGAAATATGACGGCATTGTAATATACAGCGATCTTGACGGAACACTTCTGGATTCAGAGAGAAAACTGTCAAAAGAAAATATGGACGCAATAAATTACTTTATTTCACAAGGCGGCAGGTTCGGGGTTGCGACAGGACGGATGGAAAGAACGACTGAGATTATGTTCCCCGAACTTCAACTGAATGTTCCGTCTATTTTTTTTAATGGAGCTATGGCTTATGATACCAACTCCGGAAAGGTTTTATATAAGACCACCATTTCGGATGGTCTTGAGCCTGTACTGAAAAAATTTATATCAAAGTACCCTGAAACATGCTGCGAAATTAATATTCAAGGGAAGGCGTTCGTATTCAATCCTAACATTGTTTTACATAAACAGCTGGCAAGAGAAGGCGTTTTGGTTGAAGAAGCCCGGTGGGAGGATATCCCCGGAGAATGGATCAAAGTATTATTCATGGGCGAGCACGGGATTTTGGAAAAAATTAAAGCAGAATTTGATCTTTTGGGGAGAAACGATTTAAATGTAGTTTTTTCTGAAGATGATATTCTGGACATAATGGATAAAAGCGCAACAAAGGGGGCGGCTCTGTATAAATTAAAGTTATTATACGGAGAAAACTGGCGCCTTATTGTGGCTATCGGAGATAATGACAATGATGTAGAGTTGGTTCAGACGGCTGATTTGGGCATTGCTGTAGGGAATGGGACACCGGCTGTTAAAAATGCTTCTGACTTTATAATCAAAGACCATGATACCCCATGCATCCCACAGGTATTGGAATTATTGGAGCCCTATCTGTAATATTAGTTTTAACTCGCAATAATTGTTGGTAGATTATATATAGTACTTGTTGAGCGGGGGGCAACAATATGAAAAAGGTTAAACTGCCGGTTCTGATGGTGGTGTTTTTTTTATTGTTTTCAGTATACTCCTATGCGGAAGCGGTTCGATCCGGCAACTTCGATAATTCCAGGACAGAGTTGGGCACTGTTGGAGCAAGATATACTCCTTTAGTCCCGAAACGTATCAAGACAAGAATCCAGAATAGTGTTGACAAGTATGATTATGATCTTTTCGGCCGGGAGAGATTCGAATATTTTCCTCTGCAGCTTGGCAACGGCGAATATAAAGTTTCTATTTTTGAGCATGTAACCGGTAATCGTTATCGTCAGGTGAAAACCCAGAGTATCAATGCAAAGATAAACGATCCGTTGGATGTTTTCAGAGCCTCTGTGCAGACAGTACGCTGGGATCCGGATATGGATATTATTGTTAAAGCCGGAGAGTTAACAAGGGATCTAAAGACCGATAAAGAAAAGGTTGCTACGATTTATGGCTTTGTAGTCGATACATTCAGCTATGATTATGACAAGATAAAAAGCATTGATTCTACATATGTTCCTGATATTGAAAAAATCTACAATGATAAAAAAGGGATTTGTTATGATTATTCAGCTGTTTTTGCGGCTATGCTCAGAAGTCAGAACATCCCTGCAAAACTTGTAAAGGGATATTCAGACCTGGTCAATGGGTATCATGCCTGGAATGAAGTTTATTTAGACGATGAAAACAGGTGGATGGTTATTGACACAACATATGATTCCGTACTGAAGAAAAACAATATTAAATTCGATATGGAAAAGAATAAGGAAAACTACAAAACTGTAAGGGAATACTAGATCATAAACTAGTATAACAATCCGGCTTCTGTTTTTTCGTATAATTCAGGTTGCGGTTTTTGCAATATTACAATCGCTGCTTGGCAATTCTGCATAATCTACTAGTTAAACTAATCGATAACAAATAAAAAAACTTGCATGTATATTGCAAGTTTTTTTTATTAAAATGTCATTGTGATAATGATATGAGTTTAAAATGCGGTTGCGACATGCTATGATGAACTGAACAAATAAAGCTGTTCATCATTGATTTCATAATTTATAAGAAATAATTGAAAATGAAATATTCCATATAAAAAATTGCAAAAATCTCTTGACGGGTATCATAAGATTGGATACAATAGATAGAACCAGATCTGCATAAATATTCGATATCAGGTTAATACTATAACTTTTATGCCTTAGATTAACATGTATATCCTGAGAAAAGATATTGTGCGAAATATATTCAGCCCCAGTTATTAGCTGAGAGAGAAGTAGAGGAGGTTATTTCATTGTACAGAGAGATGTCGCAGGAAACGCTTGATAACTATTTTGATATAGCAAGTCAGGTTGTAGAAATTAAAAACAGATTCAAACCGGGAGTTTATGAACAGTACAATGTTAAACGTGGGCTGAGAAATAAGGATGGCTCAGGTGTTTTGGTCGGATTGACCGAGATCGGGGATGTCCACGCTTTTGTATTTGATGAAGGCGAAAAAGTGCCGGTTGAAGGTCGGCTTCTATACCGTGGCATTGACATTTATGATTTTGTAAATGGTTTTCTGTCAGAGGATCGTTTTGGATTTGAGGAATGCGTGTACCTGCTCTTGTTTGGAGAGTTGCCGACCAAAACAGCTTTGGAACAGTTTAACCAGGTGCTGGGTTCTAGGAGAAAAATTGATGAGGATTTTGTCAGAGCCAATATATTGAACGCCCCAAGCAAGGATGTAATGAATAAATTGGCCCGTCTGGTTCTTACCATGTATTCCTATGATGATAATCCTGATGACACCAGTATAAAAAATCTTCTCAGACAAAGTGTGGATTTGATTGCCAAGTTCCCTGCCATGGCTGCGTATGGCTATCAGGCAAAAGCACATTATATTGACGGCAAGAGCCTGTATATACATAATCCGGACCCTGAACTAAGTACTGCTGAAAACATTCTCAGACTGTTGAGACCTTCAAAGGAATATACAGAGCTGGAAGCTACAGTTTTGGATTTGGCTCTTGTGCTGCATGCCGAACATGGAGGCGGTAACAACTCCACTTTTGCCACGCATGTAGTGTCATCCTCCGGAACTGACATTTATTCCTCAGTCGCTGCAGCCATAGGAAGTCTTAAAGGTCCAAAACACGGTGGCGCCAATAATAAAGTTGTCAGCATGATGGCTGAAATTAAGAATGAGGTCAAGGATTGGGGCAGTGATGAACAAATCCGTGAATATCTTACCAAAATAATCAGGAAGGAAGCCTTTGACCGAACAGGACTTATTTATGGTATGGGGCATGCGGTTTATACCCTTTCCGACCCAAGGTGTATATTATTGAAAGAACAAGCTGAAAAACTTGCCAAACAGGTTGGAAGAAGCGATGAGTTCGAGCTTTACACCAAAGTTGAAAAACTTGCTCCTGAAGTTTTCAAGGAAGTTCGGAATCTTGATAAACCAATGTGCGCAAATGTGGACTTTTACTCCGGCTTTGTTTATGATATGCTCGGTATCCCTGTGGAAATGAATACCCCAATTTTTGCCGTTGCAAGAATTGCCGGTTGGTGTGCGCATATTATTGAGGAACATTTAAACGGTTGCAAGATTATAAGACCGGCGTACAAGTGTATTAAAAAACGTACTGAATATGTAAAATTGGAAGACAGAGGCTGAGAAGGAGCGTATGCTCCTTTTTTTATTGGTTTTTGAAGAATGGTTCATTGCATGTATCGCATGTCGAAAGAATTTAATAAAATATTCTGATTGAGTGAGATTTGTTAAAAAATCATGACAATTCTTGTATACCCCATCCTACAAACGGTATAATGGAAACAAACTTTACGCTTTATATTTACAACTTTACATAAGAAAAGTAGGCAAATATGAAAAAAATTAAAATCATCGCAATAGTATTAGTAATATGTTGTGTATTCTCTGAGACACAATATGTTTTTGCGAGTTCAAAATACAGATATGAATCTGAGTCCTGGAAGCTTTACCGATTGGGGCTCTTTGCTGGGGCTTCTCCTGACAGATTTAACCCTGATCTTGGAGCGAAGTTGAATCGTCAAATAGGGATAACTCTGCTGCTAAATTTATTTGGTAAAGCTTCCGAAGTAGAACAATTATCATCGCAGGAAATAAACAGTATATTATTTCCCTATTCGGATCATACTCTAATTTCATCATGGGCGAGGCCATATATGGCATATGCCGTAAAAACAGGAATGATTGCTGGTACATCTCCCACAACACTCAGCCCCTCAGGCAAACTTGACGGAGTGTCATTTGCGGCGATGATTTTACGATTTTTAGGATATTCCGTTGAGCGAAAGGATTTTATTAACTCGATCCAAATCCTGTGTAACAAAGGAGGACTAGCTCCATCCGATACTGATTACTTCAATAAATCCGAGCTGATAAAAGATGATGCGATTGGTATGGCATACAACGCTTTGTTTGCGGTATGCAAAAATGGGGAGAGGCTTATAGATAAGCTCATCAGCGCAGGTATTGTTGACAGTGAAACAGCTTCATCGTTTAATCTCTTGCAAAATAATAAAACAACAAATGTTGTTGCCTCGAATGTAAGTACCAATAAAAGATCTGCAGATTATCAGATAATTTATGACTTAATAACCAAAGCATTACTCTCGGCTGAAAGCAGTGTTGAGTTGCCGAAGAATCAATACAGCAAGAGTTTTTCTGATATTGTAGATATAGTTGAAATATGTTTGAGAGAAAACCCGGAGATTCTCTATTACAAAGGTTTTACATACAGTCCGGACGGTAAGTTGACGTTCAGATACAGCAAGGACAGACCGACTATTTTATCCCACAGAGAAAAATTGGAAAACAAAGTGAATGATATTTTATCGCAGCTGATAAAGCCCAATATGACAGACTACCAGATAGAACTTGCCATACATGATTATTTGGTAGAAAACTGTGAATATGATATGGATGCCGTTAATGGCGGTGAAATCAAGGCCGAGTCCTTTACCGCTTATGGTGCATTATGCCTGGGTGTTGCTGTTTGCGAAGGATATGCGGAAGCCGCCAGTATACTGCTGAATCGTTCAGGGGTTGAAACAAAAATAATTACC
>Ga0134103_1002889_pt1 | contig 12393 bp, 6 predicted proteins | sample 14_taG_2_FD_94445 | JGI IMG/M metagenome (GOLD analysis project Ga0134103, IMG submission 94445) | Switchgrass degrading microbial communities from high solid loading bioreactors in New Hampshire, USA - 14_58_20_212_A1 metaG | ecosystem: Engineered > Bioreactor > Semi-continuous > Anaerobic >...
CAGAAACCATATCCTATGCTGTTTTTTTCTAACATTCCTGCTCCCATTACTGTGTAGGCTAATAGCTGGGATCTCTCGTCACCTTTTACTGTAACCTCTACTTTTGCACCAAGTAGAGTTGCTCCTTTATATTTTGTGGAAATCGGAATTTTATTGAGTTGTATTATACCTTCAATAAAATTATCCTCAGGTTCCTCAAAATCTTTATAAATAACCTTAGCCTTCCTGCAAGCATTAGAAAAGATCTTGTCTCTTAATACAAGAAGACCGTTGTCATTCACCCAATACTTTCCGTTAAGTGTACAAATAACCGGACTTAGCGTAATTAATGTGGTTATCGGCTTATAAGAAATGGGAACAATATGCGAAGCAACTACCTTAACCCCGCAATCCACTTTTTTAAATGTGCTTCTTATCCCCAATAAAAATGCTAAGTCAAAACTGCGTATTCTTATAACATAAACTCTCCCTGAAAAATATATTTTTTCCGGTTCGAGAGGTTTTGGGTTGTCGAATACAAAAAGTTTAAAAGTATTCATTTTATGCTTGACTTTTAGTTTTTCATCAAAAGACATAGCTTTTGAAATTACTCTTGACATCCATTCATTAAAATATTCAAATGGAACATTAACCTCCGGAATAAACGTCAGGTACATCTCATGATAAATATTATAGTTTATTTAAATCACCACCTTTCAACATGTCATTATTCATTATTGTTATAGTGTATTAAAGCCTAATATTATAATTTTTATTAAATTGTAATAATACTAATTAGTTCTAAATACTTTATTTTAATAATATTGATGTTTTCTCATAAGATAGCAATAACCGTTATGCGAGGCATATTGAATTATATTTTTTACAGTGTTGAAATTCTTTTGCAAACCATTACATGAGATGTAATCATCGCAGACCTGATAAGCTACATCGGATCTACAATCGAATCTACGACTAATTTTAATAACACCTCGTGACATCCCATGTCATAAACTCCAATAGAAATATTAAATTAAAGTTAAATTATTACTTATCTCTCATAGATGCATAATGTCTTAAAAACAGCCTTTCTGATTTTTTCTCTTAATTCAGCTGGTTCTATCACTTCAACTTCAGGACCGAAACCTAAAATCCACTGAATCAAGTCAGGGGTTATTGCTTTGTTCAACTCAAACAGTACGGATCCATCATTACTGATCCTCAATTTGTCTGCCTTGTTAGAATAATATTCCTGAATTAGGCGGGCAGAAAATCCACAAAACTTTAATTTTATAATTTCAGAATACTGGTTGGTCATCTTTTCAAACCTATTTTTAGTACATTGTTGCAAAAGTGCGTTACGACGCTTGAATACTTCTTCAGTTTTTTGTGCTTTAATAATTCTTGAGACTCTAAAATCTCGCATTTCGTTTCGTTCATGACAGTATGCCCAAAGATGATAGCAACCCTCACGGATTTCTAAAAGATGTGGTTCCACTGTTCGTTCAGTGATGGTATTATTATGAAATGAATAGTATCTAATTGATACACATTGGCAATCAATTATACAATCTTCTAAAATTTCTTTTATTTTTGGATCGAAGCTACGTTCATTAATAATATCATTCAAACTGATTTTTAATAGCGAAGATGCTTCATTTAACCATTTTCGCTGATTCAAAGGCAAGGAGTCCAACAAATTCATTAATAACTTTTCCGCATTAAATCCAATATCCAAGTGCCTGTATGGCTTTATTAACTCCTGTATCAGCCTTATCGCCTTCAGTTCTTCAAAACTCATATTTATATTTTTTAAACTTGTTTTTTTAAGTATAAATCGTACCGGTCTAGTGTTTTCCTCATATATTGGAAAACTATAACTCAGACTATGTACATCTCTACGAATTGTCCTTTCTGTGACATTATAGCCTAGTGCTTTTAACGAATTATGTAAAGATGCAATATCAAGCCCTTTCGGGTAGTCATTTAGTATCGTTAAGATTTGAAGTTGTCTTTGAACCTGTTTATACTCCGTCATAGAAACCTTCGTTCTTGTTATTATTTCATATTAAAATATCTATTACATATAATACCATAATAATTCAAATATCAACAATTATAGGATTTTAAACCCGAAAGTTCTCATTATCATAGCTATTTATATAAAAAGAGCATGGAAATTAATTAAATAATTTATCCATGCTCTTAAGAGTATAAATCGTTATATTGATGTATTAATTTAATTTGAAGCTTTTTATGGATGCGTCAAGTTTACCGACCGCATTTTCCAGTTCTAAAGCACGGGAATACAGTTCTTCAATGGAACTTACCTGTTCTTCAGTAGAAGCTGACACTTCCTCAGTAGCAGCAGCTATTTGCTGCGACACTGATGTAATGCTGCATATAGCGTTAACAGCTTTGTCTTTAAAACCATTCATTTCTTTAACTTCTTCTGTAATCCTGATTACCTTCTTTTCCAATTCAACCATGGAATCTGAAATCTTTTTAAATACCTCAATGGTATTATTTACAGCTATATTCTGTGTTTTTAAAATACCTTCAGATTTTCTGGCCTTTTCAACAACTCTTTCAGTCTGCATCTGAGTATCTTTTATTATATTGGCGATTTCTTTTGTAGCCAATGCGGATTGTTCAGCCAACTTTCTGATTTCTTCCGCTACCACAGCGAAACCTTGACCTGCTTCTCCCGCTCTGGCAGCTTCAATTGCTGCATTCAGTGAAAGAAGATTGGTCTGACCCGCAATACTGTCTATTACCCTGATAATCTTTCCAATTTCCTCTGAATGTCCGGAAAGTTCATAAGTATCTTTTATAATCTCCTGATTGATAGCTGTGGTCTCATTTGCTTTATCAGCAAGATCTTCAACTGAAACAAGCCCTTCTTTGGTTAGGTTAATCGTTACATCATAATATTCCGCAATAGCATCGGTATGCTGGGAAACATTATTAATTTTTGTCGCAAGTTCCGACATGATATTGGCTCCCTGATCAGCGTCAGATGCCTGTTGATTAGCGCCAGTTGCAACCTCCTGAATAGTTTTAGCGATTTCTTCAGAGACAGAGGTAATCTGTTCGGAGGAATTTTTCAAAATCTTTGATGACTCTGTAACTGTGTGCGATGTGGCGGCAGCATCCGATATCAATGTCCTCATATTGTCTATCATGGAGTTTATACTGTCTGTAAGTACACCAAGTTCATCTTTTCTCTTGCTTCTGAGAGTTACCGTTAAATCTCCTTTCGCTACCTTTTGTGATGTCTCCAAAAGGCGTTTCAGAGCATTCGATATATCCAAAGAGATGAAAAGGCTTATAAATAATGAAATAACCAGGGAAATAACACTAACGATAACAGTAACATCTTTTATTCGGCTTGTTGCATCCCTAAAGATGGAGGTAGGAACAAGACCTACAAGTTCATATCCGGTATCACCGGCTGAAGTGATAAGATTCGTATGCATAATCATGTATTCTTCGTTATTATATTTATCTGTAAAAGAAGACTCCTCTTCGTTTGCAATTATTCTTGAATAAAATTGCTGGTTTGTTATATTGTTACCGGGTTCTGTTGTATCAATAATCCGGCCAATGTTATTTTCAAAACGAACCCCAATATCTCTGCCATCCGGGCTGATAAGATGCAATTCACTTCCATTTCCCAGATTAACTTTTTGGAGATTTTCTTCAATCAGACTTGGCCTTACATCAATTATGAGTAACATCTCTTTTTCTTTAAATCTATCCTTTATAAGTCGTATTAAAGATGAGCCGTAGTTATTTTGATATGCTTCGTTCGCTCTATTCTCATCAATTTCAGGATGATATCCTGTCCAGAATATTGTTCCGTCAAGTTCCCTTGCCTTGGTCATAACTTCACTTTTTGCAAGACTGGCATAAGCTCCAGGCTTTAGATCATAAAGCAGTGTTGCAATAGGCACTGTCTTGGTGTCCGATAAAATTGTTATACTATCTAAGTGTCTGTTTGCACTCCTCAGATTGCTTATATATGCATTTATGTCAGTGGCATGTTGTATTTCCAATTCGGTATTATCATCATCACCTACAACGGTAAGGTATTCTCTTACCTGAGAGTTCATCATTATCTGGCTTGACAATGTTTCAATACTATCAAAAGCTAATCCGATTGTCTCATTAATCTGATGCATTGTTTGAAACATCGTTGATGACGCAGTTTCCTTAATAGCATCAAAAGCGACATTATACGATATGGTTCCAAGTATAAGTATTGGTATTATACAAACAATAAAACCAATTAATAATTTAATTTTTAAACTTGAAAACCCTCCGACTTTTTTGACCTTTTCTTTTCCAGAAAACGACTGAACTGATTTTGATTTTTTCTTAAAAAGTTTCATAATCAACCCGCCTTGACTCATTAGTGTAGATTCTATGTTGCTATATTTCACTCCAGGCATAATATAATTTCAATAAATCCAGCCTGCAGTAAAAAAGTATAAAAGAGAGTATTGAAAAATTTCAATATTTCTTAATTTACCACACTTTATATCGTTTAAATCGTTTTTTTGTCAAATTATTCATGATGAAGATAAATTAATGACAACTCCACAGTTCTTTGAAGTATAAAATTATCAAAAAAGGTATGGCTGGTACAAGTATATAAAGTTAATAATAATAATGTTATTATTTAGAAGACAGGTAAGCCGATTAAAACTACTCCGACACCGATAATCATGATACGCCCTCACATTTCTGTTTTTTATTAATGTAATACTACCGGAATTGTTTGTCCAATGTTTTATAGAAATCCTATATAATATTAATTGGAAATTCAAACCGTTTTGATTGTATCGCGTCTAATAGTGTGAATTTATCTTTTTATATTATGAGGAGGTTATAGTATGTGGAAAAGAATTCTGGCAGTTTTCTTGATGCTTGTCCTTTGTGTTTCGGTAATGTGGTTCGATAACCCATTTGCGCCGATAACAAAGGTTTCTGCCGACACTTACAAAAACGGTTTTTTAATTGTTCCTGAAAAAGAGGATGCTTCAGGAGTCTTACCTGACAGTGGATTTATATTAAGCTCCCAATCTGAGTTAAGTATAGATTATATAAAAGAAAACGTATCTTTCCGAAGCGGGGAAATGTTTACCATTGAACCTGCCGCTGAAGGCAAATTTATTTTAAATCCGGCTGAGCCGTTAGAGCAGAACAAAATATATTTTATAGACATTAAAACTCTGTCCGGAGACACAATAAGTTTTGCATTTCAGACAAAGCGGGATTTTACGATCCTTGGCAGCCTTCCTGATAATATGTCTTCCTATGTTCCGGTAGATACCGGTATAGAACTGTATTTTTCCTATCCCGATGTTGAAAATATTTCAGATTATTTTGAAATTACCCCCAAGGTTGAGGGCCGATTTGAGACATATGGATATACAACCGTCTTTATTCCGAAGGAACTCAAACCTGGAACTATTTACACAGTTACTGTAAAGAAAGGCCTCACCGCTGCCGATAAAACTGTTTCCCTGGCCGAAGACTATACCTTCTCTTTTGAGACCGCTCCCGATGAAAATGTGACTGCTGATCCATACAAGGGAAATCTTTATATAAACTCAAAGTGGATGGAATTCGGTACAGCCGAAACTCCTGCCGTTGGTTTTGATTTATATTTAAGAGACAGAACCGATTCAGCTGAGGTTACCCTGAATCTTTACAAATTCAAAACACTGGACGATTTTGTCAAGGCAATAAGAAAGAAAGACGAAACACCTTATTGGGCTTATTATGCGTCAAATAAAAACAGAATCGACACCTCCAAACTTGACCATGTGTTGCAATTCAAGCAGACCTTTAATCTTCAAAAATGGCAGCAGAAATATATGATGTTCCCCAAGCCACTTGAACATGGATATTATCTGGTGGAATTATCAACCGGAGATCTCTCTTCGCAAGCATTTTTACAGATATCAGACATAGCTGCATATTCAATTTCTGATAAAGACTATACTCTTTTCTGGCTTAATGATTTAAAAACAAAGGCACCGGTTAAAGGTACAGAAATCTTTGACTTTGAGCTGAACAAAGGATTTTTATCCGATTCCTCAGGACTGGTGAAAATCCCCAACTTAGAAAATAAGGATGATAACAATAAGGCTTTAAAATTATACAGAGTAACCACCATCGAAGGAAAAGTAAGCATTATTAATGCAGGTTATCCTTATTATAGTGCTTATTTTGACAACACAGGCCTCAATTGGCGTTATATTCAGACCGACCGTACCCTTTACAAGCCCAGTGACACAGTTGAATTCTGGGGCTTTGTAAAAAGCCGTATAGACGGTTCATTCCCTGAAGACATCACCGTTGAGCTGGCCAGCGGCGGTTACTACTATCCGATGAAATCGGGCATTATGTCGTGGTTCCTCCCCTTCCTCTCCAATCCGCTGGAAACTCTGAAACTGAAAACTGACGGTGGATTTTTTGAAGGAAACATAAAGCTTCCGCAATTGGACCCCGGCTCATATACCATTACGGTTAAGGATGGCGAAAAGATACTTTCCACCAGTTATTTCAGAGTCGAAAATTATATTAAGCCACAATACAAACTTGAAATAACCTCGGATAAAAAAGCCGTATTTGTGGGTGAGGAAATCACCTTTACAGTAAAAGCATCCTTCTTTGACGGTACTCCGGTTTCAAACGTGCCTTTAAACTATTACATCAATTACTATGACGGTTATGTTGAGAATCATGGAGTTACCGATAAAAACGGCATATTGAAGATTAAATACACACCTGAATATTCTACAAATATGCAGGGCGAGACTTACGCCGGCATCAGTGTCAACGCTCAATTCCCTGAAACGGGAGAAATTAATGAATACTATAATTTCAGAGTTTTTGCCAATGATATTAATATACTGTCCAAAACCGAGATTCAGAATAATGAAGGGATTATAGAGCTCACCGTTAATGAAGTTGTACTGGATACCTTAAACGATGATGACAACACCAACGATAATTTTATAGGCAAACCAATAGCAGGGCAGAAGCTAAATCTCAACCTGGTTCATATAACATGGGAAAAGATTGAGACCGGCGAAGAGTACGATCCAATCAACAAAGTAGTCAGGAAAACTTATGAATACCGTGAGAAGAAGACCCCGGCAGGCTCGGCAACTTTAATGACTAACGGCAACGGAACAGCCCGCTATGAATTTTCGGTAAAATCAGGCGATGAAGGTTATTTCATGGCTGAAGTCACCGCCAAAGACGGCAATAACAGGACTATAAAAAATGATTTCTGGATATACAACAGTACCGGTTACAGAGGATATCCTTCTGACTATGAATACTTTATGCTTAAAGCTGATAAGGATTCCTACAAAGCCGGAGAAACTGTAAATGTCCAAATAATCAACAATAAAGACGAACTTTTGAAGGATATGCCGACACTCTTTGTAGAAGCCAGAAACGGCATTCAGAATTATCAGGTAACCGATAGGCCCGCTTTAAGCATGGCCTTCCCTGAGAATTATGCCCCCAACTTCTATCTGTACGGGATAGCTTTTAATGGGAAGACATATATAAAAACCACCACATCCATAGCCTATGACTACAATGAAAAGAAACTCGATCTTAAGATCAAGACTGATAAGGAAGCCTACAAGCCCGGAGATAATATGACTATAAGTATAGAGGCAACAGATATTAACGGAAAACCGGTTCCGGCAAGGGTCAATATCTCTCTGGTGGATGAAGCATTGTTAAAACTTTCCGGTCAGTATATCGATCCTCTGGCGCAGCTTTACAGCTGGATCGGTGATGGGATTATCCGTACCACAAGCAATCGTGATGATTGGAGTAACCCTGTATACGGCACCAGAACAGGCGGCATCGATATGGCGGTCGCAGATGTGCAAAAAACAGCACAATCTCCTGCACGTGTTCCCGCTCCCGTTCCTTCGGCTGCTCCTACCGCCGCCATGAATGAAGGAGGCAGCGTTTCAGTCCGCTCTGAGTTTAAGGATACGGCATTATTCAAAACAATAACGCTAAGTCCTGACGGACTTGGTTCCTATACCTTCAAACTGCCTGACAATATAACATCCTTCAGTCTGGCAGCCGCCGCCGTGTCTTCTGATTTATATGCCGGCTCGGAGATACAGTCTGCCAGGGTTACAATGCCCTTCTTCATAAACGATGCGTTAAGCCTGGATTATCTCGAGGGAGATAAACCTTATGTAGGTTTGACCGCCTATGGGGACGGGCTTGATGAGAATGAAAAGGTATCTTTTGAACTTACCATAAAGGAATTGCCCAATTATAAAAAGACTGCAGAGGCCAGGGCATTTGAGAGAGTCAATCTTCCTCTGCCGGCTCTTGCAGAAGGATCCTATACCATAGTAATGACCGCCAGATCTCAATCCGGAAAAACTGATGCTTTGAGCCGCACTATCACCGTCCATAAATCTTACAGAACCATTGATACTGTAAAGCAGAATAAAGCAACAGTGGGAATGAAGCTGGCAGGCGGCAAGAACGGAATAACCACATTGATTTTTACCGATTCCGGAAGAGGAAGCCTCATCAACGCTCTTCACAGTCTCGCATGGGATTACGGAAAACGGCTTGATCAAAAGCTTGTATCAAATTATGCAAGGTCGCTTCTGAAGGAGTTAATAAAGAACGACGCATACTATATTGATCAAATCGAGGTTAATCCTGCTGAATACAGAAATGATGACGGTGGCTACGGAATACTTCCTTACGCTGGAAGCGATATGAACTTTACAGCTCTTATAACCCCGTTATTGAAGGAAGTAACCGACACGGAACCGCTGAAGATGTATTTCTATAACACGGTAATGACCGAAAAAGGCGTTCAGGCAGCCGCGCTGTTTGCTCTGGCCGAACTGGGAGAGCCAGTATTGCTGGATCTCAACAGAGCGGCACAGGTGGAAAACTTAAGCCTTGACGAATATGTCTATTTGGGAATGGCATATGAAGCTCTTGGCGACCTTTCAAAAGCAAATGAGATCTACATGAAGCGCATTGCTCCCGAGCTTGAGAGGAAAGATCCGTATATCCGGGTAAAGATAAAAAGAAACGACACCGATACATCATACAGGCAAACCGCTCTTGTGGCCGCTTATGCCGCAAGGATAGGCAGTCCCGACGCTTCCAGGCTCTTTGCATTCGTCCAGAACAGTTATTCAAAGACCCAGTATGCAGGAGTCGAGAAAGTCTTGTATCTGGCTGAAATGGTCAATACTCTTTCTGATGCGAAGGCATCTTTCTCATATACCGTGGGCGGAAAAACATATGATGTTGAGCTTAATGACAGTTATTGCGAGATCATCAAAGTCCCTTCCATCAATATTGATACCATTAAAATTACCAATGTGACCGGTGATGTATCTGTACTGTCGCTCTTTACCGATTCTTTCACTGAAAACGTACAGAATGATTCCGGCATTACCTTGACCCGCAAATTCTATGACGCCGTTACCGGTAAAGAAAAAACCACCTTCAAAGCTGATGATCTGGTGAAGGTGGAAATCACCTATACTATTGACAAGACTGCAATAGACAACACATATGAGATCAGCGATTACGCACCGGCAGGACTAAAGCCTCTGGATAATCCATGGAATTATGGTGTAAGAGATACATTGGGCTGCTGGTACCGACAGTTTGACGGCCAGAAGGTTACCTTTGTAGTCGGTAAGTATGATGAAAAGAATCCGCCGTTGCCTCTGGTTTACTACGCAAGAGTCGCAAGCCCCGGAGAGTATAAAGCGGAAGGTACGATCGCTCAGGGCTCAATGGTGAAATCAAGTATTGTAACCATTAAAGATACAAAGATAGTTATAAAACCGTAAACTTCGCCGGTCCAGGCAGAAAACGCTCCATAGCGGAGCGGTATAACATTTTAAAGCTGCGATAATATAAGTATCATGGTTTAAATCCTGCCTCAACTGACAAAACCCTAAAGGCTTAATTCCTTTAGGGTTTTGCAGCATTTCATGGACTTATTATGCCATGTTTACACTCTTTGCAGAAATATCCTTTTTTAAAATCGTAATGTGTATCATTGTTCTCCCAATATTCAACACTGCCTGACAAAACGATATTTGCAGAAACAAAGCCAGTATCAAGCACATTTTTAACTTTAACGACATATTCTGCATTAGTCCATTTTTTCTCATCTATGCGCTCAACAATATTACCTTTATCTGACTCATGATCTAAAATCATCTTTAAATGTTTGCATATTTTCATAACTAACAGACTTTTATCAGGCCGGCAAGGATTTTTTTGTAATCTTCATAATTCTTATTTAATAAATCCGGTGTTTCCAACCCATATGGGCATTTAGATTTACATTTTCCACATTCAATACAGTCCTCTATTTTCCTCATCATTTCCTGTGACTCGGGTGTCAGCCAGTTCTGGGATGGGGAACGCCTGATCAAATGGGACATCCTGGCACACATATGTATTTCAATTTCTTTAGGGCACGGCATACAGTAACCGCATCCCCTGCAGAAATCTCCCGTCAGTTCTTTCTTGTCATTTTCAATAATTTGCCGCATTTCATCGGTCAACTGCGGCGGATCGTGCTTATAGCTTAAAAATTCATCCAGCTCTTTTTCCGATTGGATCCCCCATATGGGGAGAACATTGTCGTACTGGGCCATAAAAGCGTATGCCGCTGCCGAATTCGTGATAAGGCCTCCGGATAATGCCTTCATGGCGATAAATCCCATATTCCTGTCTTTGCATTTATTTACTAATTCAATATCCTTTTCAGAAGACAAATAATTAAAAGGAAACTGAAGTGTATCATATAGTCCTGAGTCAATACACTCATGGGCTATATTCAATCTGTGGCTTGTAAGTCCAATATATTTTATTTTCCCCTGCTTTTTTGCTTCCAGCATGCATTCGTACATGCCTGTTCCGTCTCCCGGCTTGTAACATACTTTGGGATTATGGAGCTGGTAGATATCTATGTAATCAGTCTTAAGCAACGATAAAGATTTATCCAGATCATTCCAAAAACCTTCCGGTGTATCAGACATTGTCTTAGATGCAAAGAATACCTTGTCACGGAGACCCTCAAAAGCCTGACCGAGTTTTTCCTCGCTGTCTGAATATGCGCGGGCGGTATCGAAAAAAGTTATACCTCCTTCATATGCCTTTAGCAATATTTTTACCGCAGTCTCCATGTTAACCCGCTGGACCGGTAAAGCGCCGAATCCATTTTTGTCGGTTGTTATCCCTGTCTTCCCCAATGTTATCTGTGCCACTATTATAGCCCCCCTTTTTTATATCTAAATGTTTCTGTTTCTAAACTGGTTTAATTTAATTATACATTCATATACCAAATAGGTATATAGGTCCGTTTGATAATGTATCCCCCTTTGTTTACGAATTCTCATATGGTAAAATGTGTACAACGTTATCGGCGAGGTGCTTTACCATGAAGTTGGACAGGCTTGTATCAATTATCGTGCTGCTGTTAAGAAAAGAAAAAGTACAGGCCAAAGAACTGGCTCAATTGTTCGAAGTCTCGGTAAGAACTATTTACAGAGACATAGAAGCAATAAATCTTGCCGGCATACCTATAGTCACATATCAGGGTTCAAACGGGGGGATCTCCATAGCTGAAGGTTACCGCCTTGATAAAAGCGTCCTTACCGAAGATGAAATGTCCGCTGTTGTTTCTGCATTAAAGGGAATATCCGCCACAATACCTGACACAAGATATGATATCATTATGGAAAAAATCCGGAACTTGATTCCCGAGAAGCAGTTGGACAATATCGATTCAAAGATCAAACAGCTTATAATAGATTTCTTTCCATTGGGATCGACCAAATCCCTCAGAGAAAGCGTTTCAGTCATTAAGAAAGCCATCGAGCATCATAATCTTATACAATTCAATTATATAGACTTCAGCAGCAATAAAACTTTCCGTATCGTTGAACCATACTCTCTGATCCTTAAAGGCCAAAACTGGTATTTACACGCCTGGTGCCAAATTAGACAGGATTTCAGACTTTTTAAATTATCTAGGATGAGAGAACTTACCATCCTTGAACAGAAATTTGAACCAAGGGAAACAAAGGACAGCCTTCCAAACTTCGATACCGAATGGAAATACTCGGGCAGGACAGTCAATTTACAGCTTTTGTTTGAAAAAGAAGTTGAAAATATTGCTTTTGAGTTTTTCGGTGATAACCTGGAAAAGCAGAGTGACGGAAAACTCCTTTTAAAGGCTGAAATGCCGGATGGGTACTGGCTTTACGGTTTTATTTTAAGTTTCGGAACCGGAGTTGAGGTCATCAGCCCCCCCTATTTACGACAGGTTATAGCTGACTTATCAAAACAAATATACAA
>Ga0134103_1002897_pt1 | contig 12336 bp, 11 predicted proteins | sample 14_taG_2_FD_94445 | JGI IMG/M metagenome (GOLD analysis project Ga0134103, IMG submission 94445) | Switchgrass degrading microbial communities from high solid loading bioreactors in New Hampshire, USA - 14_58_20_212_A1 metaG | ecosystem: Engineered > Bioreactor > Semi-continuous > Anaerobic >...
AATGATTTGGACATCTTTCTTCCCTGGGCATCTCTTACAAGGCCGTGAATCAAAACATATTTGAACGGTTCTCTTCCCATATGCTCAAGTCCGGAGAAAATCATGCGGGCAACCCAGAAGAAGATAATATCATAACCGGTAACCAGTACATCGGTAGGATAAAAATATTTCAAATCAGGTGTCTCTTCCGGCCAGCCAAGGGTTGAAAATGGCCAAAGCGCAGATGAGAACCATGTATCGAGTACGTCTTCATCCTGCCTGATATTTGTTGACTTACATTTGGTACATTCTTTCGGTGCGGTTCTTGCCACCATCAGCTCACCGCAATCATCACAGTAGTATGCAGGTATCCTGTGGCCCCACCAAAGCTGACGCGATATGCACCAATCCTGGATGTTTTCCATCCAGTTGAAATAAATCTTGGAGAACCTTTCAGGCACAAACTTGATGGTTCCATTTTTTACAACTTCAATTGCAGGTTCTGCCAAAGGTTTCATCTTAACAAACCACTGCCATGACACTCTTGGCTCAATAACGGTTGAACAACGGTAGCATTGCCCTACATTATGCTTATGGGGCTTAACCTGAACAAGCAGGCCTAATGCTTTAAGATCTTCCACCACTTGTCTGCGAGCCTCATAACGGTCCATACCTGCGTACTTCCCGCCGTTTTCATTAATGGTGGCATCTTCGTTCATAATGTTTATCATTTCAAGATTATGCCTTAAACCCACTTCAAAGTCATTGGGGTCGTGGGCAGGAGTAATTTTAACCACGCCGGTTCCGAAATCACGTTCAACATAGGTATCGGCAATAACTGGGATTTCACGGTTCATAAGCGGGAGCATCACTTTTTTACCTATAAGGTGTTTGTACCTTTCATCATCAGGATGAACAGCTACTGCCGTATCTCCCAGCATTGTCTCAGGTCTGGTTGTTGCAATTTCAACAAATTCATCAGAACCAACAACAGGATATTTAATATGCCAGAAATAACCGTCATGTTCCTCATATTCCACTTCAGCGTCAGATATTGACGTACCGCAGACAGGACACCAGTTGATTATTCTCTCGCCGCGATAGATAAGTCCTTTTTCGTAAAGCCGTACAAACACTTCTTTAACAGCTTCCGAAAGACCTTCGTCCATTGTGAAGCGTTCCCTCTTCCAGTCGCAGGAGCTACCTAATTTTTTAAGCTGCTCAACTATTCTGCCACCATATTGTTCCTTCCATTTCCATGCTCTTTCCAGGAAACCTTCTCTTCCTATATCTTCTTTTTTGATGCCTTCCTTTGCCATAGTCTCGACTATTTTGGCCTCTGTCGCTATACTTGCATGGTCTGTTCCCGGAAGCCAGAGAGTGCAATACCCTTGCATACGCTTCATTCGGATCAGTATATCCTGCATCGTGTTATCCAGAGCATGTCCCATATGAAGCTGCCCGGTAATATTCGGCGGCGGTATTACAATAGTAAAAGGCTTTTTCTCAGGATCGATAACAGCATGGAAATAATCTTTTTCCATCCACTTTTTATATAACGCATCTTCAACCTTTTGAGGATCATAAACTTTTTCTATTTCTCTTCTGCTCATGATATACTTCCTTTCCGTATGTTCTGGATATTTACTTATATTGTCCTTTATAGATTTAAATCGTTCAGATTCTCAAATTTCTGTAAGAATTAAATACTAATAATACACCAGGCAACATGATAAGGAATCCAATAAACTTAACTCTTGCAATGGCTTTGGTAAGTTTATACTGCTCAAGTTCTTCACCTGTAAGTTCTTCGGCCTCTTTTGCATCTGTCTTTTCCGCAAGATCCAACTTTCTTACGATCCACCCTGCCCCATAATTAATCACGGCACCAATTATTATCAAAACAAAAGAAATAATCTTAAAAGTCATACTCATTAGTCTCCTTCAATTAAAAAGCTTTCATCCAAAACATTTGGACGAAAGCTGACTTCCGCGGTACCACCAAAATTCCCAACAGGGCTCTCAATAAGAAGATAACGGTTCTTAACCGGAATAACCTACTCAACAACTTTCAGCTATTCAGCTCAGGAGCGACTTCAGCAGTAATTTCCCACGGAAATGCTTCCAGCCTGTGGCATTTCCTCTCTGTTTGGCTTTTCTGCCTACTCCTCTCCGTCCTCGCAATAATATCAAAATAATATAAATTTATAGAAAAAATATGGCTATCAAATTGATAAGATAGCATAATATAAAAGCTGTGTCAACCTCAGAAAAGCATTTTATTCGGCTTCATATGAGATTTGTTATAAATAAGTTTCTTTGCAACCGTATAATGATAAAGCCAGCCTTCCTTTACACAGGCAGGCTGACTTTATCAGTTTTTAATCAATACACAAAAGTCGTCTTTGCAGATAACCCTAATGAGCCATGATATACGTTTTATTATTTATTCTCATTACTTCTTTTCTACTTTGTCAATGCGGATTTCGCATATGTCATCGCCTTTAGCAATGGTCTTTCCAAGCTCGAATTTGAACTTTGGATATGTACTTATAATTCCGCGGTCTCCATCCATTGCGATGTCGCAGAACTCTGCAATTTCCTCTTCAGAAAAACCAAGCTTGAGCCATGCGGATACCAAAGGACAGTAATGGAAATCGATGTGCAGATGTTCGTCACTGTTCTCCTTAATTTCCATTTCAAATACATTTACTACATCTTCATTTGCAAAAGCAGGACCAAATTCTTTAAGATCATCGGTCTTAGGATACTTGTTAAGTCCGTGGAATACTCCGCACCTTTTGATTGCCTCATGAGCAAAAGAAGTGTCAAGTCCTCTCTTTTTGGCTTCATCGATCAGAAGAGCAAACCAGGTAGCACGATGTTCTATTGCGTTTCTTAAAAGTTCGGTTCTTTCATTGGTTTTAGAAGGTGTATTCTTTATCATATTCAATTTCTCCTTTACCATATTGATAATCAAAATGTTATTTACCGATTAAATTGTCTATTATATAGTCACACAGGCATTCAATCTGATAACTCATAGTAACAGCGCCCGGATCAAGATTTCCGACACCCTTGTTGGTCTGATAACTGGCGCGGCCCTTAACAGCTTCCATATTTCTTGTAGCCTCAGCTCCGTCAATTGCCGCCTGCTTTACACGTGTCATAGTTTCCCGGTCGTCAAGCTGGGAAGAAAGCGCATCTTTATATGCTGCAACTGCAGGATACAGGGAATCGATCATGGTCTTCATGCCTGGCTCAGCTTTTCCCCTCTGAATCATGTCATTGACCATTGCCTCCAGCGCATTACAAAGGTCCTGACTATCAATGCTTTCCTTACCTGCTATAACTTTTGAGGCAGCCATATATGCTCCGCCGTACAATATACCTGAACTTCCTCCGATTTTGCTCATCATTATCATGCCGATTTTTTTAAACGCAGCGTCAATCGGCATATTCTTCAGTTCTTCACCTGCGGCTGTAAGGTTCTCTAATCCCATGTTCATATTGGACCAGTGATCCCCGTCGCCTGTTGCCGCATCAAGACTACTTATATAATCACCATTTTCATATATTTTTTTCTGGACTATATTTAAATAATTTACATAATCCTCTGATGTAAGTCTAAAACTCATATTGCCCCCTCCTTTTTAAACGCGGAATCCCGGAGCCATAGAAGGATAATCAAGATAACCTTTAAGCTCTTCATCCAGCTTAAGCAGAGTAATGGAACAACCTGCCATCTCAAGTGAAGTCATATAATTTCCTACAAAAGATCTGTAGATTTTTATTCCTTTATTGGAAAGGATCTTTTCAACTTCATTGAAAAGAATGTAAAGTTCCATCAGCGGTGTGCCACCAAGGCCGTTAACCATGACCGCAACTTCGCTGCCTGTGTAATCATAATCTTCGAGGATATGGCTCAAGAGCTTATCGGCAAGTTCCTCGGCTGTAATCATTTTTTGGCGTGTAATTCCGGGTTCGCCATGAATACCCATACCGATTTCGACCTCATCTTCCTTAAGCTCGAAACCTGCTTTGCCAACTGCGGGAAGAATGCATGGAGTCATAGCCATACCCATACTTCTTATATTATCAATTGTCTTTTGTGCTAAAGCCTTTACCTCTTCCAGGCTTTTGCCCTGCTCAGCAGCAGCACCGGCGATCTTGTGAACAAATACTGTTCCTGCTATACCTCTGCGTCCTGTCGAATATGTGCTGTCGGGAACGGCTACATCATCCTTGACAACGACTGAAGCTGTCTTAATGCCTTCCATTTCTGCAAGCTCACTTGCCATCTGGAAGTTCATGATATCACCGGAATAATTCTTAATAATCATTAAAACTCCCTGACCACTGTCTGCTTCCTTTATTCCTTCAAGTATTCTGTCGGGAGAAGGTGATGCAAATACATTACCTGCTACGGCGGCATCAAGCATTCCATATCCTACGTAACCTGCGTGCGCCGGTTCATGACCACTTCCGCCGCCGGATATAATGCCTACCTTGTTCTGTTTCTTTTCCTTACGCGATATAACTTCAATACCGGCTCCGCTGTATTTCACTGCAGGATTAGCTTTTACAAGCCCTTCCAGCATTTCGGATACCACATTGTTTGGATTGTTTATGATTTTCTTCATTGGGACTCTCCTTTCATACATCTTGCATTACCAAGGGGTTTCTACTTGCCGCCAAGATAAGCCTTTTTGATACGCGGATCATCGGCCAGGGATACGGCATCACCGGAAAATGCTATGCGTCCGGTCTCAAGTACGTAAGCCCGGTCAGCTATCGACAATGCCATATTGGCATTCTGTTCGATCAGCAGAATAGTTGTTCCCTGTTTATTAATTGACTCGATTAAATCAAATATTAATAATACTAGATTTGGTGCAAGACCCATTGACGGCTCATCCAAAAGCAATAATTTCGGCTGGCTCATAAGAGCACGGCCTATTGCCAACATCTGCTGCTCTCCGCCTGATAAAGTACCCGCTGTCTGGTGGATACGTTCTTTCAAACGGGGAAACAGATCGTATACTCTCTCAAATCCTTCCTTGATTTCATGGCTATTTGCCTGGGTATACGCACCAAGCCTTAAATTTTCTTCCACAGTCAACGCTGGAAAAACCTCACGTCCTTCAGGTGAAAGGCTAATTCCCATTTTAACTATCTTATGGGGCGGCACATTCGTAATATTTTTCCCTTCAAATGTAATAGAGCCGCTTGAACTTTTAACTAACCCGGTAATAGCACTGAGAGTAGTGGATTTTCCGGCTCCGTTGCTTCCGATAAGCGTGACAATCTCACCCTCATTGACTTCCAGTGAAATGCCCTTCAGCGCATGTATCGGTCCATAGAAGACGTTAAGATTTTCTATTTTTAGCATGTTTTCTCTCTCCCCCCAAATACGCCTCTATAACGCGCTTGTCATTAGCTATCTCATCTGGCAGTCCATGAGCTATCATTTTACCATGGTCAAGAACATAAATACGGTCAGATATATTCATAACAACGTTCATATCGTGTTCTATCATTAATATCGTGAATCCCTTGTCTTTAAGGCTTTTTATAAATCTCAGCAAATCCTCGGACTCAGAGGGATTCATACCGGCCGCAGGCTCGTCAAGAAGCAATAACTTTGCATCGGTTGCAATAGCACGCGCGATTTCAACTTTACGCTGTTCCCCATACGGCAAGCTCTCGACGTAACTGTTCATATAATTTTCAAGGCCTATGCTTTTCAGTATTTCTATGGCTTTATATGTATTTTTCGCCTCTTCTTCCCTGAAAGCTTTCGTCCTGAAGAGTCCGTCAAAAAAGTTATACTTGGTACGTATATGCGTACCAACAAGAACATTTTCAATTACTCTCATTTTCTGGAACAGTCTCAGGTTCTGGAATGTACGTGAAATTCCGAGTTCTACTATTTCCTGGGGAGTTTTTCCTTCCAGTTTCTGGCCTTCAAATTCCATTGTACCGGAGGTTATTTGATAAACACCTGTCAACATATTAAATATAGTTGTTTTTCCTGCTCCGTTAGGCCCTATCAGGCTTACTATCTCTCCCCTGTTAACATAAAAATCCACATCCTGAACAGCAAAGAGCCCGCCAAATTGCATAGTGATATTTTTTACTTTAAGAAAATCCATGGCTATCAACTCCTTTGCCTTACTTCATATCATTCGTATCTGCGGCAGCTTTGCTATTCTCAAGAAGTTTTTTTGTCTCCTTGGTCAACCTGTAGGGCAGTGTGGATTGCCATCCTAAGGCTCCCTGAGGTCTGAACCGCATCATCAGCACAAGCAGTAGTCCATATATTACAAAGCGCCATTCATTTAAGAAACGAAATACTTCCGGGAACAGCATCAAAATCGCTGATCCAAAAAACATACCTCTGATAGTTCCAAGTCCTCCGACTATAACTACACTCATAATCAGGATAGAAATGTTGAAGGTAAAGTTGGTAGGTTCAATATAACCATTGTTTATTACACTGTAGAAACCACCGGCTATACCTGTTACAAATGCCGATAATACAAAGGCCAGAATCTTATATCTTGATGTTTTGATCCCCATCATTGTGGCTGCAAGTTCATCTTCCTTGATGGCAACAAACGCGCGGCCTGTTTTTGAATTTCTGAGCAGGTAACATCCTATTGCAGTTAGTGTTGTCAGGACCAGGATAATTATGTAAAATCCGCCGTTTTGCTGATTGAATGTAAACCCAAAAAGTTCAGGCTTTGGTATGTTACGTACGCCGTAATTACCATATGTTACGGAGTCCCATTGTTTGAGTATCATTTGCACAACTTCACCGAAACCAAGGGTTACGATGGAAAGATAAGTGCCCGAAAGTCTCAATGTGGGAAGTCCAAGCAAAAGCCCAACTAATCCTGAGAAAATTCCTCCTGCTATAAGTGCAACCCAAAAATTCACACCTGCATCAACCTGCAAAAGCGCGCACACATATGCGCCAATTGCATAAAAACCTGCATGCCCAAGAGAAACCTGCCCCGTATAACCTACCAATATATTCAGGCCCATACCAAGCATGGAATAGAGACCTATCATAACGAGCAAGCGCATCATGGAACGACTTAATCCCAAAAATGGCACCGATACCGCCAATATCCCAAATACAATGGCAATAACCCATTTATAACGATCAAAAAAACGTTCAACTGTGAAAAGTAATCCCTTAGTTTTTATTGTTTCACTTATTCTACTCATGTCTTATACCTTTGAGATACCTTTCTTTCCGAATAATCCTGTGGGCTTAATTATCAGAATAATTATCAATATTACAAATGCCATTGGGTCACGGACATTACTTCCCAAATACTGGGCTGCCAAGCACTCGGCAACACCAACAACAAGTCCGCCAACCACAGAGCCGTACAATATACCAATTCCTCCGACAACAGCCGCAGAGAAAGCTTTTAATCCTATCAGGGAGCCCATCGTGGGAGATATGACCTGATAATATCCACTGATTAAGGCGGCAGCTATTGCAGCTGTTGCTCCTCCTATGAAGAAAGTAAATGAGATTACAAAATTGACGTTGATACCCATCAGGTTCGCAGCTTTCATATTCTGCTCGGTGGCTCGCATTGCAAGTCCTATCTTTGTCTTGTAGACAATCAATGACAGAACTCCAAGCAGGACCAGAGCAACTGCAAACATTAACAATTGACTGCTCTGGATTGTTACATTGCCAATGGTAATGCTATCAAAGAGATTTAGGGACGGAAAACCCTTTTTCTCGCTTGTAAAAATATACTCAATGGATAAAAAGTTTTGTATGATGAATGACATTCCAACGGTTGTAATAAGGGTGGCTATAGGCAATGATTTTTTCTTTCTTAAAGGTTCCAAAGCTACTTTGTCAATTAAAAGTGCCAGAATACCTGACAATAAAATACTGATTATAATAGACGGAAGCAGCCCTACCTTCAGAGAAACGAAAAAATATACCATATAAGCGCCAAATGCATACATAGCACCGTGCGCAAAGTTAATAAGCCTTATAATGCCAAACACCATTGAGTATCCAACAGCAATAAGGGCATATGCCATTCCCAAAGCAATTCCGTTTACCAATGTTCCTAATAGTGTTTGCATAGTCTGTCATATGTTATTGCTGTTAACAATTGATAAGCAATAACCATTCTCCTTTACACAATTTTAGTTTTAGTTATAGTAATTAATTTAATGACTGTCGGTTCTCATTTGGATAACTGCCGCCTTGTGAAAGCTTTACGCTTTTCACAAGGCGACTATTTAAACATTGCAAAATCGTTTATATACTTTGATTAGAATTCAGCAAGAGTGAATTTGCCGTCCTTTACAACAATCTTGGTAAATACCTTTTGAGCATCACCGATCTCATCGAATGTTGTATAACCGGACATACCTTCGTATTGAATTTTATAAATCTCATCCTTAATGGCTTCTCTGTCAAGCTTTCCTGCTTTCTGAATGGCTTCGAGGAGGATACCTACAGAGTCATAAGCCTGAGTTGTCAATGCTGACGGAGCTGAACCGTACTTATCGGTATATGCCTTTACATATTCCTGTACTTTAGGATCAGGATTCCCTGCGAAGAAGGAAACTGGTGCATAGATACCTTCAGCAGCATCTCCGGCTATTGAGATCAGATTCTCGGTATAAGCGTTGGAGCAGCCAACAAGTTTAATATCGTAATTACTGTTTTTGCATGCTACAGCAAACGGCGCGAGGGTTCCGTACATGCCGGCGACCATAACAACCTCTGCTCCTGCAGCTTTAAAGTTTGCAACTTCTGTTGCGAAATCAACAGCTTCTGTTGAAACTTCCTGACGAAGAACTACTTCTCCGCCCAAAGCCTTGATATTTTCTTCCATTGCATTTCCTGCGGACTGTCCCCACTCAGTGTCAATGGAAAGAACGCCTATCTTTTTCGCACCCAAATCCTTTATTGCAATTTCTGCACCGGTTTTGGTTTCTACGGTAATAACCGTATTATTTCTGAAAATGTACTCGCCTATTTTTGAATAATCGGCGTGTGAAGATGATGGACTGATGTTTACATACTGGGATTCATTATAAGTTGGTGCGGTAACCATACAGATACCTGAAGCAAAATGACCTATAACTCCCCAAATGTCAGGATCGGAAACGATCTTTTCAGAAATGAGTTGTGCTTCGTCAGAGTCGGATTTGTCATCGAATTCTACAATTTCAATCTTGTAGCTGGTGTTACCAACTTTGACGCCGCCCTTATCATTCCACTGGGAAGCCATAAGTTTTGCTGCATTTGCGAATCCAATACCATACTCCGCGTTATCACCAGTCATAGGTGCCGCAACCGCGATTTTAATGGTCTTGGTGCCCTGGTTTGCACCACATGCTACTAAACTCAGCATGAGTGCAAAAGTGAGTAATACTGCAATCAACTTTTTCATAGTGTCGCGAATATCCTTAAATTATATAAGGATATTCTTCCTCCTTCTGCATTTATTTTTTAAATTAATTATTAATACAATCTGATTCATTTATTAAACTAGAAAAAAGACCGAGATTTTCAGAAGTAAAAACCCAATGGCAGAAAACAAAAAAATCATTTACAACCTTTGTATTTTTACTCTTTGGATTTTTCCATGAACAAAGATTCATTTTCTATCATGGTCTAATATTATCACAGATTTTTTTTATCGTCAACACATTTATCGTAATAATGCATAAAAAATTGTAGAATTACATATTAATTTGTTATATATTGCCCTATATATAATACTTTATATATTATATACTGCATAATTTTTACATTTTAGCAGTGTTTGGCAATTTTCTTCTGATATTATCAGAAATCTAATGCAATTATGTTGACACAGCAATTATTATTTACTAAAATACTTAATATAAGCAAGAATAATTCACTTTTTTCTCTATTCTTTCCAAAAACAAAGGGGTATTCTGATATGATTAGCACTTCGCTTAAAGAGAGAGTGTACGATGCGGTAATACAAGCTATAATCACCGGCGAATTGACTGCTGATAAAATCATCAGTGAGAAACAGCTTTGTGAAAAGTTACAGGTGAGCAAATCACCTGTTCGTGAAGCATTAGTGGAACTCTGCAGTCAACGTGTTCTTGAAAGTATACCACGCCGTGGTTATAAAGTAGTCCGTCTAAACGACAGAAATCTTAAAGAAATCCTTCAATTTCGTGTTATGCTTGAATGCGGGTGCCTTGAGTCCTGTTTTGAATCGATTACCCCCACCCAGATCAGCAGTATTGAAGATATTGTTGAACGTGAGTTTTCTTTTTTATCGCAACAGAGTACCATTGATTATTGGAACAACACTTTAAGTTTTCATTTAACACTTGCCTCATTTGCAAATAATGAATACATTTACTCTCAGCTTCGCATGGCGCTTTATGCTTATATGCGAGGATTTCTGCAATTGCATTGGGAAGAATTGCGGGATCATTCATTTTTAAAGCCTTCCGTGTTACATTGGGAAATCGTTAAAAGCCTACGGGATGGAAATAAGGAAAAAACCATAGAGCTTTTAAAACGCGATATAAACACACTATACCATTCCTAGACAATTTTATAAACACAATATTAATAAAGGAGTAAAGCTATGGACAAAAAATTAGACGGCAAAGTATACGACAATTACATAGCTATTCTAAAGCATGAACTTGTGCCCGCTCTTGGTTGCACAGAGCCTATTGCAATAGCTTATGCGGCTGCAAAAGCCAAAGAGGTCCTGGGAAAAATGCCCGAACATATTACTGCTTATTGCAGCGGCAACATTATTAAAAATGTTAAAGGAGTTGTAGTACCTAATTCAAACGGTATGCGCGGTATCGAGGCTGCTGCTGCCCTTGGCGCAGTGGGCGGCAATGCTGATTTGAATTTTGAAGTTTTAGCGCAGGTAACCCAAAATGATATTGAAAAGGCCAAGCAACTTGTAGATAACGGATTTTGTACCGTTCGGCTGGCAAAAGAAAGAGACAATCTTTATATACGCATTGAAGCCGAAGCAGGTTCTGATACAAGCGTTGTTGAGATTGAGTACGAACATACCAATATTACAAGCATTTCAAAAAACGGAGAAATCCTATATAAAAAAGAAGAAAAATTAAAGAAGACTGACGCCCCTGAAATTGATAAATCCACCCTCAATGTGCGCGATATTATCGAATTTGCCAATACTGTATGTTTAGATGAAGTCCGTGATTTACTAAAGAGACAGGTTGAATTAAATACCGCAATTTCAAGAGAAGGATTAATTAATAGTTATGGAGCAGGTGTTGGCAAGCTTCTTTATGAAATGAAGGGTGATTCCTTAAGCTGGCGCGCCATCTCCCTTGCTGCAGCCGGTTCCGATGCAAGAATGAATGGCTGTCCTATGCCGGTAGTTATCAATTCAGGAAGCGGTAATCAGGGGATTACTATAACTCTGCCGGTTTATGAATACGCAAAAACGTGGAACAAAACAGAAGATGAAATGTATCGTGCCCTTATCATAGCCAATCTTATATCAGTTCATATTAAAAGGCATATTGGTAATCTGTCCGCATTCTGTGGCGCAGTCAACGCAGCTTGCGGAGCAGCGTGCGCCATAGCGTACATGTATGGTTGTTCCTATGAACAGATATGTATGACCATAACCAATACTCTGTGCAATATCGGAGGTATGGTCTGTGACGGTGCCAAGAGTTCTTGTGCCGCAAAGATAGCTTCCGCTTTAAATTCAGGAATAATGGCTTTTGAGATGGCAGTCAAGAATAGGACCTTCCGTCCCAACGATGGACTGGTCGGTAAAGATATAGAAGAAACCATCGAAAATATTGGACGTCTTGGGCGTGAAGGTATGCGTTCCACTGATTACGAAATCCTTAATATTATGGTTGGTAATTGACATACACAGAGTTGCATTAATAAGAAGACGCTTGAAAAGCAATTGCTTTAAAGCGTCTTCTCTCGTTTATCAGCAATTAATACAGAATAACTAAATAATTACATCAACAGAATCATTTGAAGAAAATGCTCATGTTAGTCTTGTTGATTTCATATGTACCGGTATCTTCGTGTGCAGGGATGTTTTTACCGCTCCAGGCTTCATAAAGCCTTCTTACAGCCAGTTCGCCCCAAAGCCTCGGACGCTGCGCCAATACATAGAGGTATCCCTCCTCCATAGGTTTTTTAGAATCTTCGGTTTTATCAAATACGACACAAAGCGGGGTGATCCCCAGGTCTTCCTTCATTCTCCGAGCAAAGTAACTGCCCATTGCATCCATACATACGAAGCAATTGAAGTCAGGATAGTTTTGTATGGTCTTCTTAAGACTATTCCA
>Ga0134103_1002898_pt1 | contig 12336 bp, 12 predicted proteins | sample 14_taG_2_FD_94445 | JGI IMG/M metagenome (GOLD analysis project Ga0134103, IMG submission 94445) | Switchgrass degrading microbial communities from high solid loading bioreactors in New Hampshire, USA - 14_58_20_212_A1 metaG | ecosystem: Engineered > Bioreactor > Semi-continuous > Anaerobic >...
AAATAAATCAGGGAATCATGCAGATATCTGAAGTAGTCCAGAATAATTCAGCAACCTCTGAGGAAAGTGCGGCAACCAGTGAGGAACTTTCAAGCCAGGCAGAGTCTTTGAAAGACCTGATTCATAAATTTAAATTGAAAGATAAAATAGTATATGGCAATTCTGAAGGAATAAACCTGCACGTAATATAAATTTTCAATAATTGTGATGCAGAGAGGAGTTAATAAAATGGCTGATATTATGGAGAATTATTTGGAATTGGAAGAAGATACACTAAAGGATAGATATTTGACCTTTTCCATTGGTAAAGAGAGCTATGGAATAGAAGTCAGATATGTGATTGAAATTATCGGAATACAGTCTATTACGGAGATTCCCGAGATGCCGGAATATGTCAAGGGTATCATAAATTTAAGGGGAAAGATTATCCCGGTAATGGATGTAAGACTTCGTTTTAGAAAAGAGCCAAAGGAATATAATGACAGAACCTGTATAGTAGTAATAGATATAAAGGGCTCATCAATTGGGCTGATAGTTGACAGCGTATCCGAGGTTCTTACGATTCCGGAGGAGGATGTAGTGGATCCCCCGGCCATGAATAAAGGATTTAACAACAGATACATAAAAAAAATCGGTAAAGTAAAAAACGAAGTCAAGCTTTTGCTGGATTGTGAAAAACTGCTTAGCGATGATGAACTGGAAGATATAGAGGAGGCACTATAAAACTTGTAGCATTATCAAAACGGGGATAACAAAAAGAAAGAGGGGGTTAATATGTTGAAATGGTTTGCTAATTTAAAGATTGCCACAAAGTTAATAATCGGTTTTCTTATTGTTGCAGTTATTGCAGGTGTTGTAGGTATTGTCGGCCTGGTAAATATAACCAGGATCGTTGATGCCGATACGCTTCTATTCGAACATAATACAATGGGGGTAAATTATTCCGGCAATGCCGTAGCATATTATCAAAGGCTGAAGTATAACGCAGCTGAGATGTTATTGTTGGAGGATGAAAGCCTGATAAAAGATTATATTGAAAAAATCAACAGTTATATAAATACGATTGACGATCAATTGGCAAAGTATGAAACTACTGTTTCCAGCCAGGATAATCGTGAGCGTTTTAATGAAGTAATGCAACTATGGGAAGAGTACAAAGTATATTTGCAGGATATGATTCGATATGCCGAAAAGGGACAGTACGAGCAAGTTGAAAGAGTATTGCTTAAAGATTCTAATGAAGTTGGAGATGCGCTTCGGGATGTCTTATTCGAAATGTCAGATTATAATGAAACTGCTGCTGCGGAGAGAGCTGAATCAAACCAAGAACTTGCTGATACTTCAAGAAATCTTATGGTTGTAATAATAGCAGGAGGTATAATTATAGCTATTGCGTTAGGAATCTATATCTCCCGTGTTATCAGCAAACCAATAAAGAAAATAGTTGCGGCTGCAGACAGACTGGCTATGGGGGATATCGATATTCAGTCAACGATATATACTAAGGACGAAATAGGTCAACTTGCAGAATCATTTAGAAAGCTGGTAGATAGTACAAAAGAACAGGTCAGGGTAGTTGAAAGAATAGCCGACGCAGATTTAACCGTGGATGTTCCCATCAGATCGGACAAGGATGTAATGGGTAAAAAGCTGTCTCAATTGGTAAGGGATCTTAATGAAATCATGGCGAATATCGCTTCCGCATCGGATCAAGTGGCTTCAGGATCGAAACAGATATCGGATTCCAGCATGGCTCTTTCACAGGGGGCTACAGAACAGGCCAGTGCCATTGAAGAGCTTACTGCCTCTATTGAAGAAATCTCAGCACAAACCAAACAAAATGCACAAAATGCCAATCAGGCAAATGAACTTGCTGAATATGCCAAGACAAACGCTATCCAGGGTAACGCTCAAATGCAGGAAATGCTGAAGGCCATGGAAGAGATAAACGAAGCATCCTCCAATATTTCAAAAGTAATTAAAGTTATAGATGATCTTGCTTTCCAGACCAACATGCTGGCCCTGAACGCCGCAGTTGAGGCAGCAAGGGCAGGGCAACACGGAAAGGGGTTTGCCGTGGTAGCAGAGGAAGTTAAAAACCTTGCAACCCGTTCCGCAAATGCCGCTAAGGAAACTACAGAAATGATAGCGGGATCAATAAAGAAAACCGAAATTGGTACAAAGATTGCAAAAGACACTGCAGAGGCATTAAACAAGATTGTAAACGAGATAGAAAAGGTGGCAGCTCTTGTAAATGACATTGCTGCAGCTTCCAATGAGCAGGATGTCGGTATTGCACAGATAAATCAGGGAATCATGCAGGTATCTGAAGTAGTTCAAAACAATACAGCAACCTCTGAGGAAAGTGCGGCAGCCAGTGAGGAACTTTCAAGCCAGGCAGCGCTCTTAAAAGAACTGGTTGACAGATTCAAACTGAAACATGACATTAAATCAATTAGCGGAAATGAAAGGTTAGAGCCGGAAGTATTAAAAATACTTAACGAGATGTCTCAAAAAGGAAATAACTATTCACAGTATAATGAGCATTCCAGCGGAACTGAATCCGATGATACCAGAATTATACTGAGCGACAGGGAGTTTGGTAAATATTGATGAAAGATAATATACATCAGAACATTGATTTATGGTCATTGGATATAGGGATGGAATATGAATACGGAGAGGGGTCGAAAGACCCCTGTCCTGCATGTAATCAAAATTTAGGGCAAAAACAGAATAATATTAAATTCTCAACATATACCATCAGCGATAAGGAATTTGACAGGTTAAGTAAATACATAAGAGAAAATTATGGCATCAATCTTAAAAAAGAAAAGAAAGCTCTGCTGATAGGCAGACTTCGTAATGTGCTTCTGCAGAACAACTTCAAAACCTTTTCCGAATACTATGATTATATTATTTCTGATAAAACCGGAGTTGCTGCTGCTACTTTGATTGATAAAATCTCAACCAATCATACCTTCTTTATGCGAGAAGCGGATCATTTTGAATACTTTAAAAATATCGTACTTCCGTACCTGAAAAATACAGTAAGAAGTAAGGACCTTAGAATATGGAGCGCAGGATGTTCAACCGGTGAAGAACCATATACACTGGCGATGATTATCGATGAGTTCTTTGGAATCGAAAAAGCGCAGTGGGACACGAAAATATTGGCTACTGACATTTCCAGTAAAGTACTTGAAATAGCTAAACAAGGAATTTATGATAATGAAAAGATAGCTACTCTTCCATCTAATTGGAAACTAAAGTATTTTAAAAAGATAAATAACAATACTTCTGCAATTATTGACAGAATGAGAGATGAAGTGATTTTCAGAAGGCTTAATCTCATGGATGAAACATTTCCTTTCAGGAAGAAATTTAATGTTATTTTCTGCAGAAATGTGATGATCTATTTTGATGCACTGGCAAAAAGAAAATTAATTGAAAAATTCTATGATTTATTGGAATGTGGTGGGTATTTATTTATAGGACATTCAGAATCCATAAGCCGTGGAGAATCAAGATTTAAATACATCAAACCAGCTGTTTACAGAAAAGAGTAGTGAGGTGTAGCTGTGTCAACAAGGAAAAAAATTCGGGTATTGGTTGTGGATGACAGCATATTATTCAGAACGGTATTGTCAAAAGGTCTCTCTTCTGATTTGGATATTGATGTTGTTGCAACAGCTGGTGACCCGTTTGAAGCAAGAGATAAAATAATCCAATACCAACCGGATGTAATGACATGTGACGTAGAAATGCCGAAAATGGATGGTATTGAATTCATAAGAAGGCTTCTGCCGCAATATCACTTACCTGTTATCGTTATAAGTGGAGTCAGCGGAAGAGTATTTGACGCTATGGACGCAGGCGCCGTAGATTTTGTTGCCAAACCTGATCTGAGTTCGGCAAAGAGTGTTGAGAATTTCATAAAAGAAATAATTGAAAAGGTAAAAATCGCTTCTAATGCTAAAGTCATATATAGCCAAAGAGAAAACAATACCAGGAAAATAACTGGCAAATTCGGCAGTGCAAACAAAATTATAGCAATAGGTGCATCCACCGGGGGGACGGAAGCAATTTGCCAAATCATAAGGGCATTGCCTGAAGAAACACCAGGTATTGTTATCGTACAACATATACCCCCGGTCTTTTCCCGCATATTTGCTGAAAGGTTGAACAATGTATCAAGACTCAGTGTAAAAGAGGCAGAGTCAGGAGATTTTGTTGAACCGGGGAAGGTGCTTGTGGCTCCGGGTAATCAGCACATGAAAATAGTAAAGATCAATGATAAGTATAAAGTATTATGTTATGAAGGAGAAAAAGTAAACGGCCATTGTCCCTCCGTCGATGTACTTTTTGAATCTGTCGCCAGAGAAGCGGGAACGAATGCTATTGGCATAATCCTGACAGGAATGGGATATGACGGAGCAAAAGGACTTCTTACCATGAGAAGGAAAGGTGCAAGAACAATTGGCCAGGACGAGAAATCCTCAGTAGTGTATGGTATGCCAAAAGCTGCATTCAATATTGGTGCGGTAGAGAAACAAGCTTCATTGGATGATATTGCACAGTTGATATATAAAATGCTGAGTTAAAAAGTGGTGATGATAAAATGGAAAGAAACACTAATGCAAATGAACATGAACTCAGAGAAGCAATTCTCTCCGGCATTGGAGACGGTATTATTGCTGTTGATTTAAACAAAAAAATCATATATATGAACCATATAGCAGAAAAAATAACCGGCTGGAATACAGATGAAGCTACTGGAAAAAATATTGACAGTGTACTGGCTATTTTTAATGCGGATACTAAAGAGCCCATACCACTTCCTATTGAATATGTAGTTGAAAACGATACTGTTACAGGCCTTATCAGAGACGCGGCTATAATATCAAAAGACAATTTACTAAAATATATTTCAACAACATGTTCCCCAATAAAAAGCAAAGAAAACGATATAATCGGGGTAGTAATGACTTTCCGTGACATAACCAGACTCAGAACCCTTGAAATAAAGCAGATGGTTGAAAAAAACCAATTAGTGAATATATTCAACCAGTTGCCTGCATTGGTTTGGTATACTGACAAAGATATGAATTACCAATATTTTAATGAGAACTTGACAAGATTAACTGGAGTGGATATTAAACAGCCTTTATTTGAAAAAGCCATAAATATTCTTCATCCTGAGGACAAGGACCGTGTAGAAAAAGAAATGAAAAAAGCAATAGTACGGAAAAAACCATTCAGCCTGGAAATGCGCTTACTTACGCAAGATGGCGATTACAGGTGGTTTATTAATCTGGGTCAACCGTATTATTCAATAGAAGGCGAATTTGCAGGTTATATAGGGATAATGCACGATATTACAACAAGTAAGCTAGCGTCGATGAAAATTCTTGAAAATAAGGGGAAATACAGGTCTCTCCTGATGAATATGTCTGGAGGATATGCTTACTGCCAAATAAAATATAATGATAAAGGAATCCCTGAAGATTTAGTATTCACGGAAATAAATGATGCATTTGAGAAATTGATCGGGTTACATAAGGACAGAATAATTAAAAAGCGTTATTCAGAAATATTTGCAAATAATACCGGTCTGATTTTCCAGTATATTAAAAATAGTTCTGGAGAACTTGCAAAAGGTAAGAGTATATTTATAAATGAATATTTATTGCCCACGTCCCACAAATGGTGCTCAGTATCGATATATTGCCCAAATAAAGATAATTTGGTGATTATTCTTTACGATATAACCCAAATGAAAGAATCCGAATTAGCTTTAAAAAGTGCAAAAGAAGCTGCTGAAGCCGCCAACAAAGCAAAAAGCGAATTTTTAGCAAATATGAGCCATGAAATAAGAACTCCGATCAATGGCGTAGTGGGGATGATTGACCTTACATTACAGACTTCTTTAACCCAGGAGCAAAAGGATAATCTTATCACCGCTAAGACATGCGCTAATACATTGCTGTCCATTATTAATGATATATTGGATTTTTCTAAACTGGAAGCCGGTAAAATGTCCATTGAGTATGAAAATACTGATCTTAACAGTCTGATCGAAGAAATAATAAAGGCACATGTCCCTAATGTAATGAAAAAAGGATTAGAACTAAATTATTCATTTTCATCTTCAGTACCCCAATATATAATATGCGATCCGAAGAGATTAAGGCAAATATTGGATAATTTGCTGAGCAATGCCGTTAAGTTTACTGAAAAAGGCGAAATAAATGTAGATATCAGAAGGATATCGCAAAAGGATGATCAGGTGGAATTGAAATTTTCAGTGTCGGACACGGGAATAGGCATTGCTGCCGAGGATTTTAACAAAATTTTTGTAAGTTTTGGGCAGCTCGATAGTTCATATACCAGAGAGATTGGAGGAACAGGTCTTGGACTTGTCATATCCAAACAGCTAGTTGAGATGATGGGAGGTAAGATATGGGTTGAAAGCGAGAAAGGGAAAGGAAGCTGTTTTAATTTCACATTGCCGGTTAAGATCGGCAGAGAAATGGAGGTCAAAAATGATGAACTGCAACAAATGAGCAAAACGAGTACCCCGTTGAATATCCTTTTGGTAGAAGATGACCTGATCAATCAAAAGGTCATTATGAAGATGTTGCAGGCAAAGGGCCATAATGTTGATGTGTCCTGCAACGGAAAAGAAGCTCTGAAAATATATAAAACGGGGAAATACGATGTTGTTTTGATGGACATACAGATGCCGGAAATAGATGGAATCGAAACAACATGGAGGATTAGACAAATAGATGGTCCGATTTATCACACACCTGTCATAGCGCTGACAGCATATGCCCTGAAAGGTGACAGAGAAAGATTTCTGGCCATGGGCATGGATGAATATATGTCTAAGCCTATCAATATGTTTGAGTTATTTGCTGTCATTGATAAAGTAATATCAAAGCAGCGGCATAGATCAGAACAAATCCCCAACAGAATAAAGCTTACGGAAAATGGAGATATAACATTTGAATATCATGATAATGAGAAATATGATATCAATACGTTTGACATGTTGGAGGAAATAGGCAGAAACATAGAAAGCATCGAAGAAGCGCTAAAAAGAAGTGATTTTATGGCCATCGAAGAAATCGCCCACAATATTAAGATTACTGCCAAAAAGCATGATATCATTGAAATAGAAAACACAGCTTTTAAAATCGAGCTTGCAATCAGGCGGGGGAGTTTAAATGAGGCAGCTTTGTATATTGACAATATAAAATCACAATTCAAAACCTTACAAAAATATATTGGCAGGGGGAAAAATGAAGTATGAGAATATTAATTGCAGAAGACGATTTGGCTAGCAGAAAGTTTCTTTTCAAGTTTTTATCCGAATATGGCGAATGTGACCTGGTTGTAGATGGGCTCGAGGTTTTGGATGCATTTTTAATGTCCGTAAAAGAGAATGATCCTTATGATTTAATCTGTCTTGATATAATGATGCCGAAAGTAGATGGTGTAAAGGTTCTTAAAGCCATAAGGAATTTGGAGGAACAAAAAGGGGTGCCTCATGAAAAAAGGACAAAGGTTATAATGACAACGGCATTGGCTGAGACGCAGATGGTGAAAAATGCATTTGAGATAGGTTGCGAGGCTTATGCAGCCAAACCTATTGATATCGAAAAACTTGCAGATGTTCTAAGTAAGCTGGGGTTTAAAAAAATATCAGAAAAAAATACATAAGGGTTTTATAAGCTTATTACTAAATGTTAAGAAGTTAACAATCAAGTAAGATATAATGATATTAAATATACCTTATTGATGTTATCCGGAATGAAACGGTGCACACTGCTGTCATCCTGAGCGGTGCGTAGCAGAGCTATATGGTCTAAGATCTTCGCTATCGCTCAGTATGACATAATGGGTGATGCATAGATTGTTACTGCTCAAATGATTAAAGTGTTAAAGGCTATATTAGTTATAAAACTGACAGCAGATTTAAAAAGCATATTTTAAATATATTTTTAATATTTAAAACAGGTAGTAAGATGATCATTTATCAGACCGGTAGCCTGAAGATGTGAATACACGATTATTGAGCCCAGAAATTTAAAACCGCGGGCTCTTAAGTCTTTGCTTATCTTATCAGAGAGTTCGGAATTAGCGGGCATCTGAGAAATGTCAGTCCAGTGATTTTTCACAGGTTTATTGTTGACAAAGCCCCAGATGTAATTGTCAAAACTGCCGAATTCTTTTTGGATCTTCAAAAAGCAGCGGGCATTGTTTATTGAAGCCTCGATTTTTCGTCTGTTTCTTATGATACCGGGATTCTTCAAAAGCTCTTCTATTTTTTTGTCATCATATTGTGCGACTTTTACAGGGTCGAATCCATCGTATGCCTTCCGATAATTTTCACGTTTACGAAGAATAGTAATCCAGCTTAGGCCTGCCTGAGCCGACTCGAGGACCAGGAACTCAAAATGTTTTCTGTCATCGTGAACGGGTACGCCCCATTCTTCATCGTGGTATTTGATGTATAACGGGTCATTGCCGCACCATGGGCATCTCTTCAAACTACTCATTCCTTTCAGTCAGTGTTATAACATTTTATATTTTAGCATAATCAGAAGAGGGAAAGATGTTGTCTTTAAAATATTACTCGGGTATACTAATTCAGTAATAATTTTTGAAAACACTGTTATATACAAGCTAAACTGAATTACGGAGGAAAACCATTTGAGAATAATAGATAACTGGAAAAAGAATATCATACTGTTTCTCACAAGCCAGACTATATCTCTGTTTGGGTCTTCTTTGGTTCAGTATGCCATTATGTGGTATATAACACTGAATACGAAATCAGGTATTATGTTGACTATATCAATAATCTGCGGATTTTTGCCAACCTTTTTTCTCTCACCATTTGCGGGGGTATGGGCTGACCGCTATAATCGAAAAATGCTGATTGTGTTGTCAGATTCCATGATTGCTTTCGTAACTTTAATATTGGCAATATTATTCTTTATGGGATATGACGCAATGTGGCTTTTATTCTTTGCTTCAGCGATAAGGGCTCTGGGCGGAAGTATCCAGACTCCTGCCGTAAATGCCTTTATCCCGCAGTTCGTTCCGGAAGATAAATTATTAAAGGTTAATGCGGTAAATGGTACAGTGCAGTCATTCACCATGGTGGCATCGCCCATGTTAAGCGGCGTGATGCTTAACTTTTCATCGATTGAAGTTATTTTCTTTATCGATGTCGTAACGGCAGCTTTAGCAATACTCATTCTGTTCTTTTTTGTTGATGTTCCGGCTCATGAAAAGGCTCAGACAAGTCAAACAACCGGTTATTTTAATGATTTGAAAGAAGGCGTAAATTACATTAAAAATCATAAATTTGTTAAAGAGTATTTTATATTCTTTTCGGTATTCTTTATCCTGATATCACCTGTTGCCTTTTTAACTCCACTTCAGGTTGCCCGTAGTTTCGGCGATGAAGTATGGCGGCAAACAGCCATTGAGATAGCGTTTGCTTCCGGAATGATAATAGGTGGTTTGGTAATGTCAGCCTGGGGAGGGTTAAAAAATAAAACGTATACGATTGCGCTTGCCATATTGATTTTCGGGATCACGACCATTGGGTTGGGAATCGTTGCCGCTTTCTGGATATATATTGCCTTCATGGTGATATCCGGCGTTGCGATACCGGCATTTGAGACACCTGCTATATCTTTAATGCAGCAGAAAGTGGAAGGAGATTATCATGGGAGAGTATTCGGAGTTTTCGGTATGATACAAAGCGCCGTAATGCCTCTCAGTATCCTGGTGTTCGGACCTTTGTCAGATATAATTGCAATAGAATGGATGCTGATATTTACAGGAATACTTATGTTTGTTATGGCTGTACTTTTAACCAACAATAAAGTTCTGGTAGAGGCAGGAAAGCCTGTACCGGAACCGTAAGCAGAAACTTTCCAGACCTGTTTTCAGAGTTCTGAGCAAATCTGAATAAATAATAAAAGCTCCGGAAAGTGTGGAAGCCTTTTCCGGAACTTTAAATATGTTATCTGTTCAATATTACTTATTCTGCAATTTGTACAGGATTTTATATCCGTTCTCTTCAATGGATTTTTCAATTTCAGCAGTATTCAGAGAATTTATTCCTAAAACAATGGAACTTTTGCCGCCGGTTCCTCGGTATACGGCAACGTGTGTTATATTGGCTCCGAAGTCTCCGATAATTCCTGTTAAGTTCGCCATAACTCCGGGTTTGTCATATACTTCGACTGTAAGCCTTGTGCCAGGTTCACGGAAAGCCAATAATTCTATAAACGCATCAAAGATATTGCTTTCGGTAATAATACCTACCAGTTTGCCGTCATCTACCACAGGCAGGAAACTGACATCGTTATCTCTCATTAATATTGCAGCTTCTTCCAAAAGAGCATCAGATGATATGGTAATAGGGTTCTTATTCATTATCTGACTGATTTTTGTTTTGGAAAGCAAATAGGTGATTTCACCCATGCTGAAGGAAGTCGCCTTGGAGGGGGAAGCCTGAGCAATATCTTCTTTTGATACCACTCCTACAAGTTTTCCGTTCTTCATGACGGGCAAACGTTTCACTCCGTGCTGAGTCATAATTTCAACAGCGTCAGGAATGGTCTGGTCCGCCGAGATAGTGAACGGATTAGAAGTCATCTTGTTCCTTACAAACATAACGCTAACCTCCTAAATACGCTTTTTTGATATCGTCACTTTGCATAAGTTCGGAACCTGTACCAGAAAGAACTATGGAACCTGTTTCTATTACATATGCGCGGTTGGCGATTTGCAGAGCCATATTGGCGTTCTGTTCCACTAAAAGTATAGTCGTTCCAGCCTTATTTATATCCCTGATTATATTAAAAATTTCATGGAAAAACAATGGAGCAAGTCCCATAGACAGCTAGTCAAGAAGCAGTATTCTGGGGCGACTCATCATAGCACGACCTATGGCAAGCATTTGCTGCTCACCGCCCGACAATGTACCGGCCAATTGCTTCTTACGATCAGCCAGTATGGGGAAATGGTGGTAAACAGTTTCCAAATCTTTCGCAATCTCTTTTTTATCGCTACGGAGGTATGCTCCTAATTCCAAATTTTCCAAAACAGTCATTTCCGAAAATACCCGACGGCCCTCAGGAGCCTGAGAAATGCCCATCATTACTCTTTCCTGCGCACTTGTGTGGGTAATATCCTTCCCGTCAAGCAAAATAGTACCATTTGTCGGTTTTTTTAACCCGGAAATAGTACGTAATGTGGTAGTTTTTCCAGCACCGTTTGCACCTATAAGGGTAACGATTTCGCCCTTGTTTACAGTAAGGGAAATCCCTTTAAGTGCATGAATAACACCAAAATGCACGTTTAGATTCTTAATTTCAAGCATTGTTCAAAGCCTCCCCCAGATAAGCCTTTATAACACGTTCATTTGTCTTGATTTCATCAGGAGTGCCGCATGCAATTATCATACCATAGTCCAGAACATAGATACGCTCACAGATTCCCATAACGAGCGACATATCATGTTCTATAAGAAGTATGGTCAAATTGAACTTTTCTCTGATCCAACCTATTAATTCGGTTAATTGAGCTGTCTCAGCCGGGTTCATTCCAGCGGCAGGCTCATCCAGCAACAGAAGGGAGGGATTGGTAGCAAGAGCACGGGCTATTTCCAGGTGGCGTTGTTCACCGTAGGGAAGGTTTTTCGCAAGCTCATCTTTTTTATGGGCAAGCTTGAGAATTTCAAGCAATTCCATACTCTCCCTGATAAGTTCGTCTTCCTCTTTTTTGTAAGAGGGCAGATGCAGGAAACTTGGAATTAAGCCGTATTTAACGTTTTTATGCATAGCGATGCGGACATTGTCAAGTACGGTTAAATCCTTAAACAGCCGTATATTCTGGAAAGTCCTGGCCACACCGTTTTTACAGATGGTATAGGGCTTCAATCCTCCTAATGATTTGCTTGTTCCGTTGACATTAAGGGTGATAGTTCCTGATGTGGGTACATAAAATCCCGTCAACAAATTGAACAATGTGGTTTTTCCTGCGCCGTTAGGGCCGATTAACCCAACTAATTCGCCTTCGTTTATCTCCATGTTGACATTTGACACTGCGGTTAAACCGCCAAAAGATTTAGTCAGCTTTTTTACACTTAAAATTGACATAAATCAAACCCTCCCTTTCTTTGGGTTAAAACTATTACCAAGCTTGTTGAAGATTGAGAGGGACAGTTCTTTTGAACCCATTAAGCCCTGCGGCCGGAATATCATTATGATTATCAGAGACAGAGAGTATAGTATCATCTGAATA
>Ga0134103_1002901_pt1 | contig 12326 bp, 12 predicted proteins | sample 14_taG_2_FD_94445 | JGI IMG/M metagenome (GOLD analysis project Ga0134103, IMG submission 94445) | Switchgrass degrading microbial communities from high solid loading bioreactors in New Hampshire, USA - 14_58_20_212_A1 metaG | ecosystem: Engineered > Bioreactor > Semi-continuous > Anaerobic >...
AGGCCGAGTTCGTTGAAAAGCGCTCCCGCTTTATCGGGAGGGTCTGGCGGACCGATACCGAGGAGGAGGCCCTTAAGCGAATTGCGGAAACAAGGGAGAAGCACTGGGACGCAACGCACAACGTCTACGCGTATATAATAAGGGACGGCGGGATAATGCGCTATTCGGACGACGGGGAGCCGCAGGGTACTTCCGGCATGCCGGTACTCGGCGTTTTCCGCTCCGCGGGGGTATTTAACGTCTGCTGCGTCGTCACAAGGTACTTCGGCGGCACTCTGCTTGGCGCGGGCGGGCTTGTGCGCGCATACTCCCACACGGCGGCGCTTGCGCTTCAGAGCGCCGGCATCTCCGTTATGAGGCGCTGGAGAGAGGTTAGGGTAAACTGCCCCTATAATCTTTTCGAGCGCGTCAAGAACGAGATTGCGGCCTTCGGCGGCACCGCCGCCGATATAGACTACGGGGCCGAGGTCTCCATCAAAGCGCTGCTTCCGGCCTCAAAGGTCGAGAGCTTCAACGCAAGGCTCATCGACATGTCGGCGGGCACACTCGTCCCGGAGCCGGGGGAGGAGTGCTTCAGGGCTGTAAGCTTGAAGGAGGTAGGAAATGAGTAGTATTTTTACAGGCATGCTGCTTGTTTTTCTGGACTTCAACATAAACCTCGGCAGAAGCAAAATAGGGCTCCTGCCCGACTTTATAGGCTATATAGTCATGGCCGGGGGGCTTGCCGAGCTTCAGAGCGAGAGCGAAAGCTTTGCAAAGGTAAAGGGCTTTGCAAAGGGCATGGCCGTTTATTCGGGGATTCTGTATCTGTTGGATTTGCTCGGGTTTTCGTTTTCCTTAACATCGTCTCCTACCTGCTGGGGCTTGTCTCAACCATCATCTCCCTCTATATATCCCACGGCGTCGTGAGGGGAGTTCAGGATATGGAGCTTGCCCGCGGTATGGAGCTGAACGGCGCTTCCCTGTACTCGGCCTGGAAGGTCAAGGCTGGCTTTATTCTGGCCGCCTACCTGCTGATTATCCTGCCCCCTTTGAGCATTATCTGCATTCTGGTCTCTTTCATCGCCGCGATAGTTTTCCTCGTGGCCTTAAACAGGTCGAAAAAGCTGTATTACGGAACATGGTACTAAAAAGACAGGGCGTCCGGTTTGCGGGCGCCCTGATTTGATTTTAGGCTAGAAAAAAGCATCCGGCAAGTGAATTGCTTGCCGGATTTTTGTTTGAGCTTATCTTGCGAATCCAGATTGATATGCCGCAAGACTTAAATCCTCGCGACTCCGCTGCGCCTTGCCGCCTCGGCGACGGCCTTCGCGACCGCGGGCGCGACCTCGGGGTTCAGAGCCGAGGGCAGAAGGTTCTGCTCGCTTAGCTCCTTCTCGACGAACATGGCAAGCGCGTTTGCCGCGGCGAGCTTCATCTCGTCGTTTATGTCCGAGGCCCGGACGTCCAGCGCGCCCCTGAAGATTCCGGGGAAGGCCAGGACGTTGTTAATCTGGTTCGGGAAGTCGCTGCGCCCCGTGCCGACGACGGCGGCCCCGGCCTTGCAGGCCTCGTCGGGCATTATCTCGGGGACCGGGTTTGCCATCGCGAAAATAATCGGCGAGGGGGCCATCGAGCGGACCATCTCCTGGGTCACGGTCCCCGCCGAGGAGACGCCGATGAACACGTCGGCGCCCTTTAAGGCGTCGGCGAGAGAGCCTTTGAGCTTCCCGCGGTTTGTAATCTTCGCAATCTCCGCCTTCGCGGGGTTGAGGTCGGCCCGGCCCTCGTAGATTGTCCCCGAGCGGTCGCAGAGGATTGCGTTTTTAAGGCCGGCTTCCATAAGGAGCTTTACTATCGCGATTCCGGCGGCGCCGGCTCCGCTGATTACAGCCTTGATTTCATCAATCTTTTTTCCGGTGAGCTTCAGCGCGTTTATAAGCGCAGCCAGCACGACGACGGCTGTGCCGTGCTGGTCGTCGTGGAAGACGGGTATGTCGCAGCGCTCCTTGAGCTTTCGCTCGATTTCAAAGCAGCGCGGCGCGCTTATGTCCTCGAGGTTTATGCCGCCGAAGCTCCCTGCGAGGAGCGCCACGGTGTTTACTATCTCGTCGACATCCTTCGAGCGGATGCAGAGCGGCACCGCGTCGACGCCGCCGAAGGTCTTAAAGAGCACGCACTTGCCCTCCATGACCGGCATCGCAGCCTCGGGGCCTATGTCTCCGAGGCCGAGAACCGCGGTGCCGTCCGTGACGACGGCGACGAGGTTGTGCCTGCCGGTCAGATCAAAGCTCTTTGATACATCCTTCTGTATCTCGAGGCAGGGGGCGGCGACGCCCGGCGTGTACGCGAGCGACAAGTCCTCGCGGCTTGTCAGCGCCATCTTGGGGCGGATTTCCTGCTTTCCCGCCCACTCGTAGTGCATTTTAAGCGATTGAGCCATGTAATCCATTGTATATCTATCCTTCCCGGAGGGACCTCAATTGCCCTTCTTTCGGGAAATTCTATAGTAATTTTAAGAATATTTCAAGAGGGAAAAGAGCCTGAGAAGCTCGCAAGCTCGGTCCCCGGGTAGTAGTTTGCGAGAATTTCGTCGAAAGTCGCGCCGTCCGCGGCCATAATGTTGGCCCCGTACTGGCTCATGCCGACGCCGTGGCCGTAGCCCGCGACGGAGAATACGAAGCCCGCACCGTCGTATTTGAAGGAAAAGGCCGTCGAGCGCAGGCCGAGCAGGAAGCGGAAATCGGTGCCGGGTATGTCGACTCCGCCGACCTTGAGCGACTTAACCCGCCCGCTCTCGCTGTAAAGCACGCCCGAAATCCAGAGATTGGGGTCGTCCGCGAAGCTCGCGCTCGGGTATTTGCCGAGCACGGTGTTCTTAAAATCCTCCGCGGAGATGCTGAAGGTCGACAGGAGGTTTGAAACGCGCTCCGGGGTCTCGGGGCTCTCCACCGACACCAGATAGGGAAGAGGGTCTCTCCAGACGTTTTCGCTCCCCTCGGTTTTGCCGGGGGATGAGGAGTGGAATACTGCAAGGATTGGCTCGCCCTCCCAGGTCAGATAGAGCCCTTCCGTAGCCTCGACGGCCGAGCGGATTTTCTCTATGTACCTGTCGTAATCCGCGCCCCATTTTGCCTTCAGCTCCGAGGGCCCGAGGTAGGCGCTGCAGCAGGCGAAGTTATCGCAGACATCGAAGCCCTGATGGGCGTGGGCTTTCTTTGAAGTCTTGTGAAGCGCGTAGGTGCGCGCCGCGACCGCCTGGGCCTTCAGCGCCTCGATATTGAAGGAGGCGGGCATTTCGGCGGCCACTACTCCCGTCAGATAATCCTTAAGCGAGATGTTCACTGTCTCGCCGCCGCGGCCCAGCCTGATGACGGCGCTGTCTCCCGCCCTCGGCGCTTCTGGCTCAGGCGCTAAGGTCGGAGCGGGGGACGGCTGCGTCGGAGAGGGCGTGGCGCTCGGAATGACGGTAGGAACGGCGCTGGGCTGGACGGGTGTCGGGGGATTGGGAGAAGGGCCGGGCGTTTTGGGAGCAGGCGTGGCGGGGGCGGGCGTGGCGGTGGCCGAGGGAGTGGGGACAGGCGCAGCGGGGGCGTCAGGAACCGGCGTCACAAAAATCAGGGGGATGGACAGGACGAGCGCGACCAATATAACCGAGACTATTAACAAAGCTTTCATCTGATACTCCATTCTCTCCGCAAAAGTCAGGGCAGTTGACGGAGTTTGGTTTCTGGTGTAAAATGGGTCACATGCCGCAGTAACAGCTTATTATATGTTTATTATACTTATGCCTCGGCCTGAAAGGGATGGTAATTATTAGCCGTCAAAGCAGATTTTACACGATTGTCACCGCGGCTTTGGGCGTGATTGGCGCCGTGCTCAGGGTTATCGAGCTTAACACGGTTTTCGAGCCGGAGACCGGGCTTGCCTTAAGGGGACAGCCGATTACGATTTTGCTTGCGCTTTTTTCGGCGGCGTCCATAGTTCTTTTTATTATTCTCTCAGGAAAGCTGAGAAAGCTGGCGGCTCCCCGCACCTACTGCCTGGCCCTTAAGAGCCGAAACTCCTTTGCGCTTGTCATCTCGGCGCTGGCCGCCTTCGGCCTTGCGATAGGCTCCGTGCTGTACTATATCGCAAGGCCGGGCGAAGTTACCGCCATGCTGCTAATACTCTTAGGGTTTTTAGCGGCCTTATCGGCCTTTATGCTTGCGTACAACGTGTATTTCGGAAAGGAAAGCCCGGGAAACGCCGCATTCAGCACTATTGTAGTTATCTTTGTCTGCCTGTGGATGGTGCTCGAGTACAAAATGCGCGCGGCGGACCCCGTAGTGCTCAGATACGTCTATGATTTTCTCGCGCTCTGCGGCGCGGCTGTGGCCTTCTATTATAAGGCGGGCTTTGCCTTCGACAGGCCGAGGCCGGCCCGCACGGTCCTGTATTCGATGATTGCCTGCTACTTCTGCCTTGTGGCCATGCCCGGGGCGAGCGGGAACGCCCAGCTCATCTTTTTCTTCTGCCTTGCCCTTTTGCTTTTCGCGGACCTGCCCGCGATAATCGGGAACCTCAGGGAAAAGGATGAAGGCGAGGAACAGGAGGCCTCTGAGGAGGAAGAGGAGCCGGACGGGCAGGAAGAGCAGGAGGAAGAAGACGAGGAGCAGGATGACGAATCCTCGCTTTAGGCTCCGGACTTATTAAACGGTTTACAAACGGAATAATATGCACGAAACCCCGTCCAGAAATCGGACGGGGTTTCGTGCAGTAAAAGAGAGGAGTTTGTACAATAGGCACTATGTGGAAGAGCTTCCGCTCCGGTTGGCTATTTTAGTTTCGCTTTGTCCTCCAGAACGACGTCCACGGTAAAGTAGCTTCCGTTTCTGTAAATCTTCAGGCTCACCGTGTCTCCGGCGGTGAAGGAGTTGATAATCTCGGTCAGTTCGGAAGAGGACTTGACGGTCACATCGTTGACGGCGCAGATGATGTCCCCGCGCTGTATTCCCTTCCTATAGGCGTCGGAGCCGGTGTGAACCGCGCTGACGTAGACGCCCTTGGGAAGTCCGTAGTAGATTGCGGCCGATACGGTTATATCCGACTGTATGATGCCGAGCGCCGGCCTTCCCGCGACATAGCCGTTTTTAAGCAGCTCGTCGACTATCGACTTTGCAACGTTCGTCGGTATCGCAAAGCCTATGCCCTCAATCGTCGAGTAGTGGGAGATCATCTTCATGTTGGTGATGCCGATTACCTGGCCGTACATATTGATGAGAGGGCCGCCGGAATTGCCTTCGTTTATCGCCGCGTTCGTCTGCAGAAGGGTCATCGTGTAGCCGTTGTAGCTGATGTTGCGGTTTATAGCGGAAATTATCCCGTTTGTCATCGTAAGCGACTGGTTGACGGGGTTTCCGATGGCGACCACCGTGTCGCCCACCTCGACGAGCTGCGAGTCGCCGAACTCGGCCGGCGTAAGGCCGCTTGCGTCTATTTTGAGCACCGCAAGGTCGCTCTGCTCGTCGCTGCCGACAAGCGTTGCAAGGTACTGCTCCCCGCTTTCGAGGGTGACGGTGATTGCAAGGCTGTCCTTAATGACGTGGTGGTTTGTAACAATGTAGCCGCTTCTTGAGATTATGATTCCGGTACCCAGCGAGGTGCCGCCCTGGAGCTCGCAGTAAACCGAAACCACCGAAGGAGCGCATTTCTTGTATATCTCCTGGAAGGTGAGCATATCCCCGGTCTCGGGCGGCTTGTTCATCGAAAGTACGGTACCGTCCCAGCTTACGCCGGAGGGCACCCCGGGAATCGCTGTTGTAGGAGTGGGTGTCTGCGTCAGAGGGAGGGGTGCCGTTACGCTGGCGCTCTCTTCAGGTCTTGGAATGAGAGAGATTTTTATATTGCCGTCTCCGGAGGAGAACTGGAAATCGTAGTGGGTGAAGAGATAGGTCACAAAGGAAGAAACTACTATAAGAGCAAGGGAGGTTAACGCCATCGCAATAAATTTAGCGAGGCCAAGCTTTTTCTTTTTGCGCGGCTCGTCATCACGGCCATAGTATTGGGGTAGAACTGAAGGGATTTGAGGGGAAAACGGTTTATAATCGCGTTCGACCGGGGATGTGAAGGCTGAATAGCCGACGGAACTGCTCCCTTCACGCTCCGGCGTTAGGTTGGAGGGACTCTCGACTTTCCTCGAGATCCTTTTCAAGCGGAATTTCCTTTTCCTGTTACCGTCTTCCAACATCTTGGTCTCCTCCAAAGACTGATTACAATATAAGATGCGAATGTGGAGCAAATATGAATAGCCTGTAAAAATATTGTAAACGCACTTTCAGGATAAAATTCACGATTTTAGCTTCAGAGTAAAGACAAATTCGGTTACTCCGTCGGCGCTCGTAACGTACACGTTTTCCTTGTGGTTGTCTATGATGGCTTTCACGATATAGAGCCCGAGGCCGACGCCCTCCTTGTCGAGCCCGCGGCTGCGGTCGGCCTTGTGGAAGCGGTTGAATATGAGAGGCAGCTCATCCGGCGGTATCGTCTCGCCCGTATTCTTGACCGAGATATACGCCTTGTCGTTTTGCTTCCAGACGCTGAGCGTAACCACCGCGCCCTCGGGCGAGAACTTTATCGCGTTGTCGAGCAGGTTGTATACAACCTGGGTGATGGCGTCCGGGTCCCCGACCACCATTATGCTCTCCTCGGGTATCTGCAGTTCGGGAGTTATTTTCTTTGCCTTCAGCTTCGCGTCAAGCCCGAGCACTGCCCTGCGGAGCACCTCGGTGATGTCGAAGGTGTTCGAGGCGAGAGAGGGGTCCAGGGACTGTATGCGCGACAGCTCGAGCATCCTGCGCACGAGGCGGGAAAGCCTCTTGGTTTCGGAGGAGATGATTTCAAGGTATGTATTCTGCTTTTCGGGAGGGATGGTCCCGTCGATTATGCCGTCGGCAAAACCGGCTATGCTCGTCATGGGGGTCTTAAGCTCGTGCGAGATGTTTGCTATAAACTCGCTGCGGAGCTTTTCGGCCTTTTCGAGCGAGTCGGCCATCGAGTTGAAAGCAGCGGCAAGCTCGGCTATCTCGTCCCTGCGCTTTGTCTGCTTGACTCGTACGGAGAAATCGCCCCTGGCAAAGCGCTTCGCGGCGGCTGCCATCTCCTTGAGCGGGGCGACCTGCCTTCCGGTTGTAATGAGCGAAAACACCAGCGAGAGTATGAGAACGAAGCAGGAGGCGAAGAAGAATATTACGGCGAAGGAGCGCCAGATTTGTATCATCGTGGAGGACTCCACCGATATGAGTATGTAGCCTCCCTGCGCGTCGTAGTAGGGGTCGTAGACGGTCGTGCAGTGATAGTAGCGCGGCGTGTCGAAGAGGCCTTCGAGCAGCCCAGAGTCCGTAACCGACCCTTCCCAGTTCACCGAGCTTATCAGCGTTTCGGGGAGCTTTTCCCCTATATGCCGGCAGGTGCCGTAAGTGTCCGAGCAGGAGACGATGTTCCCGTAGTTGTCGATGAGCATTATGTGTATATTCGACGCCGCCGCGATTGCGGAAATCGTCATGCGCAGGTCCCAGTCGTCGAGCTCGACCTCGGTAAGCTTGGCCGAGACCGTGGACTCAATGACGCCCGCAGTCATGCGCAGGGACTCCCGCTTGTCGGAGACTATAAAGCTATAGCTGACGGCCATGAAGGAGGTCCCGAGTATGAGGAAGCTCAGAAGGACCATGCCGACCGTCAGCATGAAGTTTTTCAGATAAATGCTTTTCATGCCGGGGAAGGGCCCCCTTGTAATAAATTACTCTTTGAGCTCGAACTTGTAGCCGACGCCCCAGACTGTGGTCAGAGCCCAGCGGTCGCTGACGTTCTCAAGCTTTTCGCGAAGGCGTTTTATATGTACGTCGACCGTGCGCGAATCGCCGAAGTAGTCGAAGCCCCACACCTCGTCGAGAAGCTGGTTGCGGGTGTATACCCTGTTCGGTGTTGAGGCCAGATGGAACAGAAGCTCAAGCTCCTTGGGAGGCGTGTCCACCTTTTTGCCGTCCACGATGAGTTCGTAGGACTCCATGTTGATTATGAGCTTGTCGAAGCAGAGCTTCTTGCTCTTCGGCTCCTCGGGCTCGTAGCGGCGCAAAACCGCGTGCACGCGGGCCATGAGCTCCTTAATCTCGAAGGGCTTTGTTATGTAGTCGTCCGCGCCCATTTCAAGGCCCGATATCTTGTCGTTGGTCTCTCCTCTGGCGGTGAGCATGATAATCGGCACCTTCGAGGTCTTGCGGATTTCCCGGCATACCGCCCAGCCGTCCATGACAGGCAGCATTATGTCCAGAAGTACGAGGTCCGGCTCGAAGCTCTGCGCCATGGAGACGCCCGCCCCGCCGTCGGGAGCAATCGCTATCGCAAAGCCGTCTTTTTCAAGATATAGGCGGAGGAGTTCCGCAATATTTGCGTCATCCTCGATTATAAGAACCTTTTTTGACATAAATACACCTCGTTATGAGAAAATTCCCTCCCTATTCATTAATTATAATAATAAATAAGCGGCGGTAGTCAATAGTGAACAAATTGTTAATTGTACCCATAGGGGACTAATTTCCAGACCGCAATTTGGAGAAAATGAGTAATTTTTTTATAAACAGTTCCCAAAATGCGTGCTTAAACTGCTGCGCCGGAAGCCGCCTCCGTCCGGGGAAGGCGGGGCCTGCGGCCGCCCCGCGCAAAGCGGCGCCGCCTGCGCTTTTCCCGCGAGTCTTCCTCAGAAATTAATCAGGCCGCCTTTGGCTTAACTAATAAGGCGGCTTTGTCGATAGGCAAAAGGGGCGCATATGCGCCCCTTTTGCCTTTGTTTGTCAGGTTCTTATCCTCGCGCTTAAGGCATGCGGTACTGGTACTCCATGTAATCCATATAGTAACCCATCTTATACTGGTAATCGGAGACCCTCGGCTCTATGCCGAGGCCCTTGAGGTAGGCCATCGTCTTTTTGGAGCTGAGGTTCGGGACTATTGTGGCGCTGCTGTCGCTCAGACCTGTGCCCTCGCCTTTCCTCGAGTAGTTTATGACGATAAAGCAGTCGTAGTACGCGTTTTCGGAGCCTTCCTCAAAAAGGACGGGGACCCTGCCGAGGTTTCCCTCGAGTATGTCGGCCTTCAGATAGTCGCGCAGGAACTCGCGCGCCTTTTCGCCGGCGAGGTATTCGGTTTGGAAGGGCGCCTCGATTCCATTCTTTGAGTCTATATAGTTAATCTCGATTGTCGTTACGAGATTCGAGTTGAGCTCGAGGTAGGGGCTCATGCGGTCGGAAACGGCGGCGGGGGTGTTGAGCTTCTCCTCCAGAAGTTTCAGCACCTCTCTGTCCACGCCGGGCTGGTCGTAGAGGTCGTATCGGCGCGAGACGATTTTGCCGTTTTTGAGGTTGTACTGCAGGCTGACATGGAGAGAGTCGTAGTATGCGGTTCTGTTGTTGCTCGCGTACGCTTCGTTTGCGGACTTGTTGTCGATTATGGCCTTATGGGCCAGCATTAGCTTGCTTATGACCTCCGGGTCGTCGAAGACCATGGGCTCCGAGAAGCCCGATACTCTGAGGCTTTCAACCGAATCGAGCCTGGGGATGTAGCGCTCGACCTTAAAGACGTCGAACTCCACCGCAGTCACGAGGGCGCTGAGTACTAGCGCGTATGCTATGAAGCCGGGGCCTGTTTTCTTAAACACCCTGAAGGATTTGTTAAGCAGCATCGCCGTGATGAAGTAGCCTATGAATCCGCCAGCTATCATGCATATGAGAAGCGCCCAGGCCGAGTTGTCCGGCGGGTTGGAAGCCGAGGAGGCGAATATGGCTAGGTAGAAAATTATTCCGATTACAAGCGAGCCGATGAAGGCGAAGAAGTAGAGGAAGAAGGGCCGCAGTGCGGGCACGGCTATGAATTCCGAGGCGCTCTCGCTCTGGCGCCTGCGGTAAAGCAGCAGGGCGAGAGCCGCGAAGACCAAGCCCGCCGCCGCGTAAATAAAGAGCGTATTCCAGCCGTTGTAGCTTGCATCCCCCAGGCTTGTGACGAGGGTTCTAGTGTTTCTAAAGAGCATATAAATCGGGGAGAAGACGTCGAGGTTCGTCGAGCCGCTCACCGAAAGGCCGTAGCAGAAGAGAGAAGAGCAGAAGCGCACTATAAGCTCGATTATCACCACGATGAAGTTCAGTATGCCGTAAATCACAAGATGCGCAAAGCCGTTGCCGGTCAGGAAGGCGCAGAAGACCGCAAAGCCGTAGAAGAACAGGCCCTCAAGGCAGACCATCGCAAGCCACTCGAGCAGGTATTTGATTACAAGGACGTCGTAGGCAAGCTCGATAATGGCCGAGAGCGCGAAGATGAAAATGTTCGATGCAAAGAGCCAGCAGAGGCCGGAGAGGAAGCAGGTGAGGAAGAGCCCCTCCCTGCGGATGGGCAGGGTGTGAAAGGCCCCGACGCTCCTCGAGGTGTAGAGGTAGGAAAACAGCGTCAGCGCAGACACGAAGCCGTAAATCGCGTTCATTATAACGCCCATGTAAAGCGCGTTGCCCAAAACGTACTCGTGGATAAAATCGGGGAAGGGCTCGGAGAGCTGGCCGAGGAGCACAAGTGGCATGCCTATCAGCCATGCGATGTTGTAGAGCACCCAGACGGGCCAGAGGCGCTTTATGTTCTTGAAGAACAGGGCCTTGTTAAAGCAGGATTTCGCGGACTTCATAGTCTACACCTCCCAGTTCGTAGATGAAAATCTCCTCGAGCGTGAGCGGCACAAGGTCGAAGAAAATGGGGTTGAGGGCGGCGACCTTCTGGCTTATATGCTCGTTCGAGCCGCGCATGATGAGCGTCAGCACCCGTCCGCTTGAGGACTGGTGTATCGCACCGAAGTCCTCGGGAAGCGTCTTGCCCTCGGGCAGGACGAGCTGGACCTTCGCTATGTTGTCCTGGAGCTCGGAGAGGGAGCGCTGGAGGAGCAGCCTTCCGTTGTGAAGTATGCCCACGTGGTCGCAGACATCCTCGAGCTCGCGCAGGTTGTGCGAGGAGACCAGAACCGTCGTGCCCCTCTCGGAGACGTCGTTCATGATGATGCTCCAGACCTGGCGGCGCATGACGGGGTCGAGCCCGTCGACCGGCTCGTCGAGTATCAGCACGTCGGGGCGCATGGATACGGCGAGCCTGAAGGCCGACTGCTTCTGCATGCCCTTCGAGAGCTGCCGCATCGGGCGCTTTTCGTCGAATTCGAAGATTTTCCCGAGCTTTTCGTAGAGCTTTGTGTCAAAGCGCGGGTATATGCCCCTGTAAAAATTCATCATGTCCCTTGTCGAGGCCTGGATAAAGAAGAATATTTCGTCTGGGATGTAGGCGATGCGCTGCTTTATCTCGGGGTTTTCGTAGACGGACTGGCCGTCTATCAGAACCTCGCCCGAATCCTGGCGGTATATCCCCGTTAGGTGGCGAATGACCGTGGACTTGCCGGCGCCGTTCGGCCCCACAAGCCCGTAGACCGAACCCTTTTCCACGTTGAAGCTCAGGTTGTCAAGGGCCGTAAATCCGCCGAAGCGTTTTACGAGATTTTTAACCTCAATCATATTCTCGACATTCCTTTCGATGTACTTAAGGCAGAATTTAAATTAATCGCGGCACGACTTTTCCGCACAGGAGCCGCCGAAGCGGTGTATGAAGCGCATCCAAAATCAGTCTGCATCCTTCAGCCCCTGCCTTTCCGCGTATTCCTTCGCAAGCCTGTCTATGCGGCTTTTCAGCTCCTCGGCGCCGAGGCCGAGAAACATAAGCTCCGCCGCCGCCTCTTCGAACTTCTTTAGCTGCTGCTCGCGGCGCTCTCTGTCGACGCCGGAAATCTCGGAGACGAAGGAGCCCTTGCCGGCCGTCGTGTAAATATAGCCCTCGGCCTCGAGCTCCCTGTATGCCCGCTGTATCGTGTTCGGATTTATCGCGAGGGAGGAGGCAAGCTCCCTTACCGAGGGGAGCCTTTCGTGCGGCGCCAAGGCGCCGGTCATCACGAGCTTTCTGATGCCGTCCTTTATCTGCTCGTATATCGGCCTTGAGTCCCTGTAGTTCAGGTTTATCACGTCATCACCACCCTTGGAATACTGTATTAAATATATTAATACAGATAATACACAGCTCCCGGCGCTTTGTCAAGTGGGTTTTGAAATTTTGGCTCGAAACGGTAATATTTCTCTTTCTGCCATTATGGTGCTCCGAATGGCTGGAATATATTTCGATGTTTTTTGAATAGATTTCGCTTTCGTTGACAAAAGGGATAAGCCCTGATATACTGGTATCGACAGATAAATAAAGAGCTTTCGGGTGGCCGCCGGCCTTAATAAGGAAACAGGTGAAAAACC
>Ga0134103_1002910_pt1 | contig 12287 bp, 18 predicted proteins | sample 14_taG_2_FD_94445 | JGI IMG/M metagenome (GOLD analysis project Ga0134103, IMG submission 94445) | Switchgrass degrading microbial communities from high solid loading bioreactors in New Hampshire, USA - 14_58_20_212_A1 metaG | ecosystem: Engineered > Bioreactor > Semi-continuous > Anaerobic >...
CAGCGAGTATTCCGTGAAGGAATTTTGCACAGGGTTTTTGAGATATTGCAAACAGACACGAGCCGAATGGAAACGGGACGATGCAAACAGCTATTTTCATGGCTATTATGAGTTCTCAAAAATCGGCGAGAACAAATACAGATATTACGTCAAAGAGCCATTTTGCGACTAAAAGGAGGATGATGTAAATGTCAACTGCAACAGCAGAAAAAACTACAAGCACGGGCAATGCGCTTGCCTTAATAAAAAAAGACGTCGTGGACGTTGTTGGCAAAAAAGTTCAGGAGTTTGTTTCCAAAGGCGAGCTCTGTCTTCCCCCAAACTACTCAGTAGAGAACGCCATGAAGTCAGCCTGGCTGATACTTCAGAATACGTTCGACAGGGAGAAGCGTCCGGTCCTGCAGGTCTGCACGCGTGACAGCGTCGCAAATGCCCTGCTTGATATGGCTGTGCAAGGCCTGAACCCAGCAAAGAAACAGGGATACTTCATAGCCTATGGTCAACAGCTTACATTCCAGCGCTCCTATTTCGGTACAATGGCGGTCACAAAGCGCGTCGCCGGAGCGAAGGACATTTTCGCCGAGATCGTATATAAGGGTGATGAGTTCGAGTATACCATCGAACGCGGAAATAAGATCATCACCAAGCATGTTCAGCGCATTGAGAATGTGGATCCGAACAATATCATCGCTGCATACTGCACCATTATCTTTGAGGATGACAGGCAGTTTACAGATATCATGACCTGGCTGGAGATCCAGAAAGCTTGGTCAAAGTCAAAGATGGATCCTCAAAAGGAAGGATCTACTCACAAGGAGTTCGCCCAGGAGATGTGCCGTAAAACCGTCATTAACCGAGCTTGCAAGCGTTATCTGAACAGCTCCGATGATGGCAGCTTGCTCATGCATCACATCAACCGCGAGGATGAAATAGCCGCGGAAGCCGAGGCCGAGGCCGAGATTGCCGAAAATGCGAACCAGGAGTTTATTGATGTTGATTATGAGCCTGCCGAGGAGATTGAGGAAACTGCTGAGGAAGAATCGGAGGAAGAAAAGCCTGTTGAGAAACCGAAACAGCAGCAAAAACAGCAAAGCAGTAAACAGCAATCCATGTTTGACGGCCCCGGGTTTTAAACGATGATCGAGATAACCTCCTTCGCTTCAGGGAGCACGGGGAACTGCTACCGGGTTACTGACGGCAGCTCCCCGCTCCTCCTGGAGTGCGGTATCCCCTTCAAGGAGATACAGAAAGGCCTGAAATTCAAAGTTTCGGAGATAGCAGGATGTCTGGTCACTCACGAGCACAAGGACCACTGCAAGGCTATCTCAGACATCATGAAAGCCGGCATCGACTGCTACATGTCCCAGGGTACGGCCGAGGCATTAGGGCTATCCGGACACAGGTTGCACATCATCAAAGCAAAACAGCAGTTCCGGATCGGGACATGGACTATACTCCCATTCGAGACCCAGCATGACGCAGCCGATCCGCTGGGCTTCCTGATGGCGAACCAAGACGGAGACAAGATGCTATACGCTACTGATACATATTACATCCGGTACCGGTTTCAAGGGCTTACGCATATAGCCGTAGAATGCAACTACAGCTTAGACATTCTTCGGACCAACGTCGCCAACGGATCGGTGGAACCGGCGCTGAAAAACCGGATTTTGAAATCACATTTCAGCCTGGAAAACGTAAAAAAGTTTCTGCAGGCAAACGATTTAAGCAAGGTCGAGGCAATATTCTTACTGCATTTGAGCGACAACAACAGCGACTGCGAGAGCTTTAAGCGAGAGATCCAGGAGTTAGCGGGAAAACCAACTTATATTGCATGAATGGAGTGTGAAAGCATGACCGAAATTAAAATTAGCATTGAAAGATCAGTAAATAGATTACTTTTTATAAAAGAACATGAATTACAGCCAGCAGACAAGTTAAGTTCTGCAGCAATAAAAATGGCAATACAGGCACTTGAAAAGGAAATACCCAAACGAGTAAATACGGCAAGCGAAAATAAACTGAACACTAATTTATGTCCGGTGTGTAGCCGTGAAGTAAGAATCGGACAATTTTATTGCGAAACATGCGGACAAAAGCTGAACTGGGACTAAATCTAAAGTTAGAAGAGAAAAAGCAAAGGATGTCACACTATGAACCGTTATAAATGCCCTGCTTGTGGCAGGGATCAATATACATCAGCGGACACAGCAGAAGGGTGCATATACTGCGGACATCAGAAGTTAGAAAAGATGGATAAGTTAGAGCCGGAGGAAAGTGAGGGGTAAGTAGGATGCCTAAAACAAAAATCGAGTGGACCGAGTATTCATGGAACCCTGTAACTGGCTGCACGCCTATAAGCGAAGGGTGTCAAAATTGCTATGCCAAACGCATGAGCAAGAGGCTTGCAGGCCGGTGTGGGTATCCCAAAGAGAATCCATTCAAGGTTACTCTACATCCAGAAAGATTGGATGAACCTCTGAAATGGAGAAAGCCCAGGAAGGTATTTGTTTGCTCAATGTCTGATTTGTTTCATCCTGATGTACCATTTGACTATATAACGCAAGTCTTTGACGTAATGTGTTCTTGGCGCTGGCCTAATAAAGAGGCGGAGCGCATAGGAGATGAATCACTCTTAGAAGATCCCGGACACACGTATATGGTGCTGACAAAAAGACCGGAACGAGTGCAGGACTGGCTCCAGTGGCTGTTTGAATACTGGCCCGGAGATTCACCGGTTAATGTTAATTTGTCGGCAGAAGGACATTTTGGGAGGCATATCTGGTTTGGCGTCACCGCTGAGAATCAGCAGCGTGCTGATGAACGCATCCCCGTCCTGCTACAGATCCCAGCAGCGGTCCGGTTCGTATCAATAGAGCCGATGTTGGGACCGGTGGACTTAACTCGCATCGGCGGTGACTGGTACGGAAACGGACGTATCAATGCACTTAAAGGGCTTCAAAATGATGATACATATGTTCATGAGTATAACCTTAGATGGAAAGCAAAACATTGTGGGGAACTGGATTGGGTCATCTGTGGTGGTGAAACAGGTCCCGGCGCAAGGCCGATGCATCCGGACTGGGCGCGGTCGATTAGGGACCAGTGTCAAGCTGCAGGGGTGCCGTTCTTTTTTAAACAACATGGTGAATGGTTACATGAAACTCAAGGGATAAATTTTCATGAAGGCCACAGATATTATGTTTGGCCTGATGAAAGCATGTCATTTCGAGTTGGCAAAAAGGCCGCAGGCCGCATCCTGGATGGCCGAACATGGGATGAGACACCATATGAAGGTGGGGAGTCATCACGAAGAATGCATATGCAAAAAATCTGCAGGCCAAGAAGATGAAGGAGAAGGTAGATCTGATATCCTTTGCTGTGCAAAAAACTCTTGACTTTATGACCATCTCGCTGAATGAGGAATACCACTTCGGAAAAGAGCGTTTAACGAAGCTGGCAGACATGGTAAACGGACTGTGGGAAGAGTACGACCGGATGGCAAGGTCGGGCGGCTATGAATATGCAGACGAAAAGATCAGACAGAGGATAAAGCAGATAATGGGATGAGAAACCAGGAATTAATAGTTGCAAATGTGGAGGGGTAGGAATGCCAAACCGGATTATTAAAGAGTCAATCTGCACTAGTGATACATTAGATCAGCTGTCCTGGTTTGAGGAAGTTGTTTTTTATAGATTGGTAGTAAATTGTGACGATTACGGGCGGTTCGATGGCAGAATCCCAATCATCAAAAATCGACTATTTCCGCTTAAAGAGAAAGTCACCAATAAGTCTATTGCTGAAGCCATAAATAAGCTATCGACTGCAGGCCTGGTTATACCGTATGAGTATGACGGCAAGCCGATCTTGCAACTGGTAACTTGGGATAAGCATCAGACGGTTAGAAATAAGCGGAGCAAATATCCGGCGATCGATGGTAGCGAAGAAACAACTGCAACCGAAAATGTGCGGTTGCTTTCAATTGAAAGCAATTGCATGCAATTGAATGCAAATGTCACCGTAATCCAATCCAATCCAATCCAATCAGAATCAGAATCCATATCCGAATCAGAATCCAAAGGGCGCATGCGCGCTTTGGATGCGTTCGCAGATTTTGCTGGAGACAACGAGCTACTCTTACAAGCCTTAAGGGATTTTGAGGATATGCGAAAGAAGATCCGTAAACCCATGACCGATAAGGCGAAGCAGATGCTTGTTGAGAAGCTTCAGAAGCTGTCACCTGATGCAGAAACGCAGATTGCAATTCTAAATCAGTCTATTCTTCATTCATGGCAGGATGTTTATGGACTGAAGGACAAGCCGACACGAAGCGCAAACCCAGCGCTTGATCGATTAAGAGAAATGGGGGAGTTGGATGGACAAGGCTGAAGTCTATAAGCTACTCGCTATGCTGACCGATCAATATCCTAAGCTTAGAGATGCAGAATTCACTGACCGGACGGCACAGCAATGGCTAATCTCGTTTGCTGACCGTAGCGCGCAGGATGTCTTTTCAGCAATCCAGCAGCACATGACAAATCCCCAGCGCGGACGATTCTTCCCGAACGTCGGAGAAATAGCGGCATATCTTCCTCAACGGTTGGCGCTTGTTCAGGCGAACGACAACGCCGCCCTGAAGCTGCGGGAACGGCGTCGGAAGATCAATCGGTTATACCACGACCAGAGGCTCATGCCGTTCAGTGAAGCACGGGAGCGCGGGATATCAAGCGATGAGTGGGAGAGGATAATGCACGATGCCAAGTGTGTATTAGGGTATTTCAAGGGGGCGTAAGTGGTGAAATTCGAAATCCCCGGACGCTTGCCGGATCTTAACAAAATCATTAAAGCTGCTAAAAATGGCAAAGGCAAATATCAGCCGTATGCACTGATGAAAGAAGAGTATACGACCATGATAGCCTGGATCGCGAAGATGATGCCGAAGTACGAGCGGGTTGAGCTCACTATCACTTGGCATGAGCCAAATATGAAGCGGGACCCCGACAACATTATGGCAGGGCAGAAGTTTATTCTGGACGCGCTTGTCATGGCGGGTGTTATCCCGGACGACAGTCAACGGTACATAAAGGGCATAGCGCACAGGTTTGATGTGGATCCCGAGAATCCGCGGATAGAAGTGGAGATTGTGGAGGTAGAAACATGCGAGAGATTATAGTTGACAGCTTCGCCGGGGGCGGCGGGGCAAGTACCGGAATAGAGCTTGCAACGGGCAGAAGCGTTGATATAGCCATCAATCACGATGAAGCAGCAATACTTATGCATAAAACCAATCATCCGACCACAAAACACTATTGTGAGAACATTTGGGATGTGGATCCGGTTGAGGCTACATGCGGACGACCAGTAGGGCTAATGTGGGCATCACCAGATTGTAGGCACTTTTCCAAGGCCAAGGGTGGTAAACCCGTTTGACAATAATTTGAGCGCTGATCCGGACGTGATAGACAAGCTGCACGAAATCAGGGACCGCGGACTGATAGTTGACATAACCCAGGGCATCGACGTCCGGCTGATAACGCCAGAAATTGCAAAAGCCTTGAGCGAGGTAAAGATGCTACGAAGCCTGCATTATGCATGGGACCTGATGAAATTCGAACAACAGGTTCTTGATGGCATAAAAAAACTGGCCGAGCACGTCAAGACATGGAGGCATATGTGCTATATGCTGACCGGATACAACACAACGTTCGAGGAAGATGTGTATCGCTTTCGTAGGCTTCGCGAGCTGCACGTTGATCCTTATGTGATGCCATACAATCTGCAATATCCGTCGGATAAGCATAGGCACTTTGCCCGATGGGTAAACGGAAGGATATACAAAGTGTGCAGCTTTGATGATTATGAGCCTTGGATCAGATCGCAAGAAACTCCCGGCCAGCTCACCATATTTCAGACATAAAAAAAGACCCCTCAGGGCCTAGATTGTTTACAAGGTCATTATAACACGATGTGGGAGGGGATGCAAGTGAAGTTGGAAAAGTCGGTGTTTCGGTACATAGAGCATGAACTGTATAACTATAGGCGCACCATGCAGGCAATCAAAGAACTACAAGAGAGCATCATAGACTCAGCACCGGTTAGAGAAGTTGTGCCAGGAGCGGGTTTCATATCTGATCCAACAGCGAGGAAAGCGACAAAGCTCATCACCAATACCGCCTTACGCAGGATGACAGACACAATAAAGGACATTGACAGAGCATTGAGCAGGTTGAAACCCGAGCACAAAGCTATATTTGAACTAAAATACTGCAAGGCATTGCCTTGGAAAAGAGTCTGCAGTGAAATTCCGGTGAGCGAGAGAACATACTTCCGTTTAAGACATGAACTTGTCTACATGGTGGCACTTGAAATGGGAGTGGCAGAAATATGGCAGGAATGAGCACTAGATTCATGTTATAATGCTATCAGCGAAGAGCCGCCAGATAGGTGGTTCTTTGTTTATATAAATATTTCCAGAAATTTATGGATTTATATCCCCTTGTTTGAGATATGAACCTATTAAGCAACACTTAATCGACATGAACATCATGAAATATAGGACTAAGATATATTTCCAAGATGGCAGCGGTAAAAAAGTATAAAACACGAATAACACTTGAATAATAATTTCAGAGCCTTCGGGCTCTTTTTTAATACCCGAAAAGGGAGGGAGGGTGATGCCGAGAAAAGCAGATCCAGAAAGAATAAGAGCTTTTGAAATCTACAGGGAACACCAAGGGAATATCGACCTTGTTGAAATAGCTAAGAAGCTCGGCCGACCTTCGGGAACGATCCGCGGATGGAAGAATAAAGACCAATGGGATGAAAAATTATTTGGAACGCTCCAAAAAAATACGGAACGTTCCGATAAAAATAAAGTTCCCACAAAAAAGGAGAAAAGAGAACTAAAAAAGCTTAACCTGGATGACGCTGACCTTACAGAAAAACAGCGTCTTTTTTGTTTGTATTATATCAAGAGCTTTAATGCGACAATGGCGGCAATCAAGGCGGGATATTCTCCCGAAAGCGCACATCAAATAGGTCATGAGAACTTGAGAAAACCTGAGATTGCTAAGGAAATCCGCCGCCTAAAGGGAGCAATGCAAAGCGAGTTATTCATTGACGCTATGGACATCCTTGAACGCTATATAAAAATAGCATTTGCCGATATCACCGATTATGTTAAGTTCGGCCAGAGACAACAGCAGGCTATGGGCATGTTCGGCCCGCTTTTTGTTGGCAAGGGTAAGGACAAAAAACCACTTATGGAAACAGTTAATTATATTGACCTGGTAGACAGCGACAAAATTGACGGAACAGTCATAGCAGAAATATCTCAAAGCAGGGATGGCATAAAAATCAAACCAGCCGACAAAATGAAGGCGCTGGAGAAACTCGAGCAATACTTCGACCTGTTACCGGATAAATTCAAACGCCGAATCGAGGAAGAAAAACTCAAGATTGCTCAGCAGAAACTTGAGCTTGAAAAACTGAAGGCTGACACAGGCGAAAATGAAGAAGGCTCTGACGATGGCTTTATGGAAGCTTTGAAAGGAAAAGCGAAAGAGGTGTGGGCAGATGAAGAATAAGCGCTCACCTTTCAAATGGGTACCGTTCAGTAATAAGCAGCTCAAAGTTCTTACTTGGTGGATGCCGGAATCACCGGTTCATGATAAAGACGGCATCATATGCGATGGTTCTGTGCGAGCTGGTAAAACAATAGTGATGTCGTTCTCCTATGTCCTTTGGGCTATGGAGAATTTCAACTTTCAGAACTTCATACTGGCCGGAAAGACGATAGGGGCATTCAGAAGGAATGTTCTTTTTCTCCTGAAAATAATCCTCCGGCTCCGCGGCTTCAAGGTACAGGACAAACGAGCAGATAACCTGCTTATAGTCCGCAGGAGAAAAACCGGAGTTATAAACTACTTCTACATTTTTGGCGGCAGGGATGAACGAAGCCAGGACCTGGTACAAGGTATCACAGCAGCAGGCGCTTTTTTTGATGAAGCGGCACTGATGCCGGAGAGTTTCGTAAATCAAGCAATTGCCCGTTGCTCGGTTGATGGCGCAAAACTATGGTTCAACTGCAACCCGGAAGGGCCATATCATTGGTTCAAGATAGGATTCTTAGATAAGCTCGATGAAAAGAATCTTATCCACATTCATTTCACGATGGATGACAACCCGGCACTTACTGAAGCGACCAAAGAAAGATACAAGCGTATGTTTGCAGGGGTGTTTTATAAAAGATACATTCTCGGGCTTTGGGTACTGGCCGAAGGTATCATCTATGATATATGGGATGAAGCCAAGCACCTGTTTGATTATAAAGGCGAAACATACGATGAATACGGCGTTGCAATAGACTATGCAACAGCTTCGGTAATGACCTTTGGACTATATGGAGTTAAAAGGGATCCTGCTGGGGATAAGGTGTATTTAGTAAAAGAATATTATTATGACGCCCAAAAGAAAGGCAGGCAAAAAACCGATTCCGAATTCGGGGATGATTTTAAGGCGTTTCTCGGAAACGTATATCCTAAAGCGATATATGTGGACCCTTCTGCCGCAAGCCTGAAGCTTGAGCTTAAAAAAAGAGGTTTCCACCAAGTAAAGGACGCAGATAATGATGTTATAAACGGTATACGGTTAGTTGCGACGTTCCTCTCAACGGGGCGTTTTTTTGTTGAGCGTGGATGCAAGGACACGATCATGGAGTTCGGGTCCTACGTTTGGGATCCGAAAGCTCAGGAGCTGGGCGAAGATAAACCGCTTAAGCAGCATGACCACGCAATGGACAGAAACAGATATTTCATCTACACGAAATACAAGAGGTTACAGACCAGAATCGCAGACAAACCACAAGGATGGTGATAAGATGCTAACAAGTTTAAGCTTTCTTGCTCCAGGCAAGCCGTGGCCGCCGCCAACAGAAGCGGACCGGCTTGAGAGATATGCACAGAATAGACTACTCTTTGAGGGCAAGCATGAGCAGGTATACAAGGACTGGATAAGGCTGCTCCGTGAGGACCAGCAGGCTACCCTTGAGATGGTGCTAAACTGGCACAAACGATTGACGCTCCTGTTTGCGGATCTGCTCCTGGGCGAGCCGCCGAGAATTACTGCCGGTGACAAGGACAGTCAGGAGCAGGAAGCAGTAGAGCGAATCATCGAAGATAACGGCCTTTTCAATGTGGCGTATGAAGTAGCACTTGATGTGTCCAGATACGGTACTGGAATATTCAAAATTCGCTATGACGGCCGGGCCATAATCGAAGGCCAGCAACCGGCGATATGGTTCCCCGTGGTTAAGCCGGACAATATCAAAGAGATTCAGGCTCATGTATTGGCGTGGACGTATGAGGAAGATACCCAGGAGCGGGGCAAAACCGTTAAAAAGAAGTATCTCCAAACAGAGATACACGAAAAGGGCAGGATAATCACAGCTAAATACCCGATTGAAAACAACATTATCGGTCCAGCATTGGAATATAAGGAGACAGAAACCGGTGTTGACGAGTTTTTGGTTGTACCAGTTAACAATGTCCTTACCACCGACAGGGTAACGGGTCTTGACGATTATAGTGACCTGGATAGTATCATTCAGGAGCTTGAAACACGAATAGCGCAGATAAGCCGAATCCTGGACAAACACGCAGACCCGAATATGTACGGACCGGATACGGCGCTGGAACACGATCCGGCAACCGGGCAATGGGGCTACCGGGGCGGGGGCAAATACTTTCCTGTTAGCCAGGGGGAACAGCCTCCGGGATACGTCACATGGGACGGGCAGCTTGAGGCGGCATTTAAGCAGATTGACTTGCTCATGGAACAGCTATATATTTTGAGTGAAACATCAGCAGCGGCATTTGGCCAGCTCAAGGCGGGTCTTGCCGAATCAGGCACAGCACTAAGACGCTTGATGATGGCGCCGCTGGCGAAAGTGAACAGGATACGCATGAGGTTCGATCCAGCATTGAAAGAAGTCCTCTGGCTTGCGTCTTTGTTAGAGAAGGCGCAGGGCATGGCCGGTGCTGTTGTACTGGAAAACATACACATCGACTGGAAGGACGGCCTGCCTGATGATGATGTCGAACTCACCCAGAACGAGGTGCAACGGTACACCGCCGGCTTGACCAGCCTTGAAAGCTCACTCAGGCGGCTGTATGGCTTGGAGGGCGATGCGCTGCAGAAGGAGATTGACCGAATAAAGGCAGAACAGCAGAACCAGGTCAATACACAACTGCCGACAATAACCTTGCCGCCGGCAGAAGAGGGAGAAGGTGCAGGTGAAGAGTAATGGCAGACGTAAGGTGGTTCAGCGATGCCGAGATAAACCGGCTTGTTAAATTCTACGAACAGGCCGAGCGGGAAATATTGGATCAGTTAAACAGGGCATTACTCCGAGGGAATAAGACAGAATATCTTACTCAAATGAAGCAGAATATTGAAGCCATCCTACAGCAGCTCCGAGAGGGAAATAGAACTTGGTGTTCAGAAGCAATTCCGCGCGTGTATTCAGAAGGGCTCAAAAACGCCGATGCAATGTTGAAAGATGTGGGTACTTCGACATCTGCAGCCTTCGGAGCTATCCACCAGCAAGCCGCACAGGTTTTAGCCGAAAATGCTTATCAGAGGTTTGAGGACGTCGTACAGGTGATAGGCCGGCAGGTGAACGATATATACCGGGAGCTGGCGTTGGAAAACGTCCGGGGAACGGTGGTCGGTTACGATACCTGGAAGCAGACCGCCAAGAGATTCAGGGAACAGTTAGCAGAGCGTGGCGTGACTGGGTTTAAGGACCGCTCAGGCAAGATGTGGAACATGCGGACTTATACTGAGATGGTGGCTAGGACCACTACCCAACAAGCGCATATAGAAGGAACTCTTAACCGTTTGAGCGAACAAGATCATGATCTAATTATTGTTAGTAGGCATAAAGGAGCCTGCTCATTATGCGCTCCCTGGGAGGGGAAGGTGCTTAGCATAAGCGGTAAAACCAAAGGATATCCGACTTTTGCAGAGGCGAAGGCTGCCGGTTTAATGCACCCGAATTGCCGCCATACTGTATCACTTTACATCGACCTCGATAAAGCGATTGAGGAATTAGAAAAAGAGGTGGGCTGATTGGCTGGCAAACCAAACGTTTTTAGACCATATAAAGACAAGGAATACATGATTGAACTATATGTAAACAAAAGGCTTTCAGCAAAAGAGTGCGCTGAATTATTAGGATGCGGGGAAAACACTATTTTAAGATGGATTAAAAAGCATGGAATAGAGACAAGGTATCATGCAAGTGGTGAGTTAAATCCTATGTGGGGCAAGAGAGGTAAACTACACCATAATTATAACGGTTCCGAAAAAGAATGCCCGATATGCGGAAAATCTTTTAAAGTGCCAAAATATGATACTGAAAGAAGGCAGACTTGTTCTTGGAAATGTAGAAATGAATTATGGAAAAAGACAGGTAAACAAGCTGGGCCCAATAATCCCAACTGGCAAGGTGGCATTGATTATAGACGAGGTGCAAATTGGGAGGAGAACAGGAAAATAGCTTTAGAAAGAGATGGATATAAATGTGCAATGTGTGGCGCGACAGATAAGGAAAAACGAATCGATGTGCATCATGTAATACCGTATCGTTGCTTTGATAACGACAAAGAAGCAAATCACCCAGATAACTTAGTCTGTTTATGCCTCAAGTGCCATATGAAAGTTGACAGGGCTTATAACAGGATGGAAAAGAAGGGAGCTATCGAAAGCATGGCTGGTTTGCCGATGGTAGTAAAATCGTTAAGGTGGATGGATAATGTGTTACCAAGAATCGTCTAGGGTTTTTTGGGTTTAGACACACTTTCCACAACAATGCCGTAAATGGATGGGTCATTAAACTTCATCGGAATAAGAACCCTGCTTTTGTAGCAGTAACATCCCTGCTCCGGCACCCATACAATATTGCCCATGTTAGGCTTCGTTCCGGGCCGGGGAATGTACCAGAACCCGCACTCTTTCCAGAACAGGCGGGTATGGTGCTTACCGAGCCGAATTAAGGTGGGAATCATCTTCTGCTGATAAATTAAAGACAATCGATGATTAATGCCGACATGGACAGATAGCTCATCCTGCGGCATGTACCAGTTAAAATCACTCACACAAAACACCTCTGGGATAATTATACTCCAGGGGTGTTGTTATGTACATGAAGGGAGGCTGCAGATTGCCGACTAAAAAGCGAATAATCCAAACATCAGTAACCCGTAATGGTAAGAAGTACAATGTC